>Ga0114932_10001417_pt1 | contig 27279 bp, 25 predicted proteins | sample 2SBtaG_2_FD_87286 | JGI IMG/M metagenome (GOLD analysis project Ga0114932, IMG submission 87286) | Deep subsurface microbial communities from Kolumbo volcano to uncover new lineages of life (NeLLi) - 2SBTROV12_ACTIVE470 metaG | ecosystem: Environmental > Aquatic > Marine > Volcanic ...
TAGGAGAAAGTCCTGATTTTGAGTGGATTATTTCGGCGAGGAAAAATCGATTCCCTGAAAACTGTAGTTTAGGTAAGTTGGAAATTTTATCGAAAAAAAGCCTGAGTCAAAAGGCGGATTAAAGGGTTGAGCTATTACCTTTTTGAAGTCATAAGGGCTTTCCTCGCAACTCCTGAAAAAACACCAGCGAAAATGAATTGCCCGACTTTTATTTCTTTTTAAAATATAGCCAAATACATCCCGATCATTAAAGAAAAACTGTAAGACAAACTCTTCATGATTGACTTGAAAGGTTTTTCTAGCTGGCAATTTGGAGGTTTCCATAGGATTGGGTACTTGAATGCTTAATTGTGGATACTTCTTTAAAGAAACCCGATCTAAGGCAAACGAGGGATTGGAAGCCGTTATGAATAGAGAGAAAATAAAAAAAGCGCGGCAGATGAGGTTGGGTGAAAAGAGTTTTGCCATGCAGTTGTCTGTGTTTTGGGGCAACGAGTTGGTCTTTCCACAAAAAAAGCCGATAGAACAACAAGTGTTCTATCGGCTTTATACCTCATTGAGAGGTTAAATGCTTCCCTTTAATGGGATTCTGGCTTATTTCAATGTTGGATGGTATTCCGCACACTGAGCATTAGATACCAGGTTTTCCTTCATGTAAGGATTCCCAAAAGGATCTATGCGGTTGTCGTTCATTTGGCCTCTGTATTTTCCATCAGAGTTTTCGCCTTGACAGTCGCCAGGAACCAAACCATGTACCTGTGCTTCTTCTACTGTTCTAGCAGCTTTCCAGGACTGATCACTCTGAGAAGAACCAAACTGATAGTCGGCATTCACGCCTTGTTGCCTGCGAGAATTGCCTGCCTGTGAAGCCAAATTGGTTGCATTCGTGATAGTTCTAACGGAAGCACCCATTTGCATCATGGTTTGTCCCACACCCATAACACTGGAATCATTTTGAACGTATGCACCTGGCAATACGTCATCAGCTGAAGCGATGGAACCAAAACCCAAGAAACCTACGAATGCACTAACTGCTACGAAAAGAATTGCCTTTTTCATACAAACCTCCCCACACTTGATGTTTTTAGTAACAACTTTTTTACTAAACTTTTTACTTACACTGCTAACTTACAAACAAACAAAACAAACTAATATTTTTATTGGCTTATTACATGGCCAACTTTTTGTTTTTGTCCTATAAAAGTTTCCCTTAAAATCCCATATATTTATAGGATTAAATAAACTAAGGATGTCAGAATTTATAACCTTATGGCTCATTTGTCAATAGAAAACCGGGGCAAATTTAAATCCCGCAAATATTCATGATCTGAAAAACATTGAAAATCCTCTGCGATTCTATAATGCTTTTAAAAATATATGTTTATGGCGGTTTTTCGGTCGAGTTTGGTGGTGTAGATTAAAATGCTTATAACATTTCCCAAAATGTTGTTTATTGGAGAATTTAGTTTGAAAATGGGTGAGTGCTTGGAATTGTATTTTTGAATCCGTATAATGTTTTTCCTTATAAAAATTATTCTAATCCTTTCCCCTAAATTTTTACATTCTGTATGACTTCCAAAAAATTTTTTACCCTTCAAGAAGCCAATTCATTTGTTCCTCAGCTTCTTGAATGGGTTCCTCAGATTCAGAAACTTTCTTCTTCTTTAAACAACGATTTTCCTGATATTAAAAAGGCAAGAGAGAAAGCTAAATGGAATGGGGGTAGCGAGCAGGGAGTGCAATATCTAAATGCTGTGCTGAAATATAATAACCTCATGCACAAAGTAGAAGAGATGGGTTGTGAGGTTAAAGGGATTCGTGAAGGGCTTATAGACTTCCCTTCTATAAGAGAAGGGAAAGAGGTTTATCTTTGTTGGCGAATGCCAGAAAAAGAAATTTTATTTTGGCATGATCTCAATACGGGTTTTGCAGGGCGAAAACCTATTTAGTATTTTTCTCTGAGAATATTTTTCGTACTTCCTTTACGATACTTGCGTTACCGACAATTGCTGTTCCCTCCTCAATGCTTGCACGGTTTCCTGAGAAGTTTGCAAATTTCCCCCCTGCTTCCTGCGCGAGAATCTTGCATGGAGCGTAGTCCCATATCTTGGCTAAGGGGTCAACCATAACATCCGCGGTGCCACGGATTGCCATAAGATGACCAAACGCGTCTGGATAAGTTCTTACTATTCCCGCTTCTTTATTAAGTTTGTTAAAAAGAGAGGTGTGTTTTTGCTGTTTGAAACAATACCAGTCAGCGACTGCAATGAAAGCTCCCTTAAGATGTTTTTGTCTGGAAACTTTTAGCGGTTTTCCGTTTAAAAAAGCGCCTTTTCCTTTAACCGCCCAGGCCGTCTCTCCCAACGCAGGAAGTTCAATGATTCCCAGTACCGGTTCTCCTTTATGTAGAAGTGCCATCATCGTAGCAAAAAGGGGCAACCCACGAATAAAAGAACGGGTCCCGTCTACGGGATCAATGGTCCAAACCCATTCGGCGTTTTCGTTGTGGTTTCCGAACTCTTCTCCTATGATGCCGTGCTCTGGAAAATGTTTGGCAAGTTTTTTTCTTAGTATCTCTTCTGCGTTGCGGTCTGCTATGGTTACAGGACTGGAATCGGACTTTAGATCTATTTCATATTGTCCACGGAACCATTTTAAAACCTCACTTTTTGCCGGTTTCATAAAAGACAGTGCCTGGTCTTTAATCTTTAATAAATCCATTTATATTTTTTACCCTGCGTCTTCGTCGGTATTAATTGCTTTTTAGATTATAAAGGTTTGTATTGAAAATAATATTGCTTTAATGAGGGATTAAATTATAATCATCTCTTTGAAATATTTGTGATTGAACTAATTTCCTGTGGTTGCCCATGCGCGATAAAAATTTAATGGTAGGAGTTATTTTTTGTTTTGCCATTTCTATATTGTTTCTGCTCGTCATTATTTGGGAGATTAAAAAGTCCATAGACCATGACGAGAGAGTACAACAAATGTCAAAAAAAACCAATGATGTGGAGGTTTCCGATAATCGCGATTTCAGCATTTATGAAACCTTGGTGGGCGATGATGGTCGCGAAATGGTTTTGATTCCTGAGGGAATTTTTACACGAGGGTCAGACTCAGGTGGCTTTGATGAGAAACCGGCTCAGGAAATTTATTTGGATGCCTTCTATATAGATAAATATGAAGTCAGCGTAAAAGAATACAACAAATATCGAAAGGCAGCCAATTATGTAAAGCCATCGGTGCCTTTCTTCCCCGGGGATCATAAGGTGATGGAAAAGCCCAGTCATGCGGTGGTGGGTGTTTCCTGGCATGATTCGGTGAATTATTGTACTTGGGCTGGAAAAAGACTACCTACGGAAGCGGAATGGGAAAAAGCTGCCAGAGGAACGCATGGTCTCAATTACCCATGGGGAAATAAGGTTCTGCCAAAACGAGCAAACTTTGCCGGCACAGGTGATGGATCTAAATATATGGGACCGGTAGGGAGTTACCCAATGGGAAGAAGTGTCTACGGTGTTTACGACATGGCGGGAAATGTTTCCGAATGGGTAAACGATTATTACGACCAGTTTTACTATCAAACTGCCCCCATTATGAATCCAACAGGACCCGAGACAGGAAAAAATCATGTATTTAAAGGTGGCTCATGGGATGCCAGAAGTGTCGACATACGAACTTCAAAAAGGTTTGCTGCATCCCCAGGTCGTAAAGACAGTATCGTGGGTTTTCGTTGCAGTCGTTCAAAAGTGGATAAAAAATAAAGGCCTATTTAAAACATAAATCGCCGAACTGATAAAAAGTGTTGTTTTTGACTTTCATGTCTGACCAATATTGACTTGGTTGTTAAGAGTGGAGACATTCCGCTGAAACTCCCTTCCCGAATCTGGATCTTCCTGTTTTTTTTCATCTCAGGTGCTACAGGCCTCATCTACGAGGTGGTGTGGACCCGTTTGCTCACCTTGATTATGGGGAATACCCATTACTCCATAGCAACCGTATTAACGGCATTCATGGGTGGCTTGGCCTTAGGCAGTTTCGTCGGCGGAAAAATCATAGATCGGGAGTTTAACCCACTTGCCGCATATGCAATTCTCGAAGCTAGCATTGGAATATATTGTTTGCTCATCCCCTCATTGATCGATCTAGCTTTTCCTTTGTTTCAATGGATATACCTCAACCTCGGGGATTCTTATACTCAAACCAGTTTGGCGAGATTTCTTGTTTGTGGCGCTCTGCTCATTATCCCTGCAACTTTTATGGGGGCCACCCTTCCCGTTCTCAGCAAATTTGTCTCTCGGGATGAAAAATATATAGGAAAGGATGTGGGTACCTTATATTCCATTAACACCTTTGGTGCGGTGGTGGGTGCCTGGGCTTCGGCTTTTATATTTATGCGCCTGTTAGGGGTGCAAGCTACGATAGGGGTGGCTGCAGCTGCTAATATCGGCATTGCATTTGTCATTTATTTTGTATTCAAACCCCTACTAAAAGAACGTTTGCCATATTCTGTCCCCCTCTCTAGCGAGGGCGATAATTCGCTGCAAAAGCGAGAGCTATTAATATTGCTGAGTTTTGCTGTTTCCGGTTTGGCAGCCTTGGTTTATCAGGTGGCTTGGACAAGAATTTTATCCCTGCTATTGGGGTCATCCGTATTTGCCTTCAGCCTCATTCTCACAGTATTTATTTTGGGTCTGGCGCTGGGCACGGTTACGGCTTCCAAACTCCTTAATAAGCTAAATGATTTGATCAAAGGTTATGGTCTAATTCAAATAATAATAGGATTTTCTGCCTTAACTATTGTTCCTCTCTTTGGTCGCATTCCTTTTGTCAATCGATGGATTTATGAGAACTGGGGGCAGCAATTTGAAATCATGCAGGGTGCAAATTTCATAACCATTTTGGGTTTACTTTTTGTCCCTACCTTTTTTATGGGAGCCCAGTTTCCGATTGTGATCAAGCTATTAGCAACCAAGCTGGAAACAGTCGGCCAAAATGTAGGACGGGTTTATGCCTTCAATACCGTCGGCACGATAATAGGTTCCTTCCTGGCGGGTTTTGTTTTGATTCCCATGTTGGGATTACAGACCACAATTTTAAGCGTGGTTTTTCTAAATGTTATTTTAGGGATTTGTCTTTTAACATTTGGATCCCAACTTAGTTTCAACTGGAAAATATATGTTTTGCCGGGCGTCTTCATTTTATGTGTTCTGATGGCAAATAAGATGGTCCCTTGGGATAAGTCTGTTATTTCCAGTGGTTCCTTCATGCCTTATCGGATTGGAGATTTAAAGGAGGCGGAGTTAAAGAAAAATAAGATTTTGTTTTTTAAGGAGGGCATGCACACAACGGTCACTACCGAACTTTCTACTTCGGGAAATATTTTCCTGCGTGTAAATGGAAAAACAGATGCTTCTCTGGCCTTGGATATGAGAACCCAATTGTTATCGGGTTATTTGCCAATGCTTTTTCATGCAGGTCCTAAATCTGCTCTGGTGATCGGCCAGGGGAGCGGAATTACATTAGGTGCGGTCGAGCAGTTTCCGGTAGACAAAATTAATCTCGTGGAAATATCACCCGCCGTTATAGAAGGGTCGAGATTTTTTGATCCATTCAACCACGATGCACTCAATGACAAAAGGCTTTCAATATTGCTCGAAGATGGACGAAACCATGTTGCGTTATCAAAAAATACTTATGATGTGATCGTCTCTGAGCCTTCAAATCCATGGATATCTGGAGTGGGGGCTTTGTTCACGGTCGATTTTTTTGAGCTGTTAAAAAAGAGGTTGAATCCGGGAGGACTGGCCTGCATTTGGGTTCATACCAACATGTCACCCGATAGTTTCAAATCTATTATTCGCTCGTTCACCGAAAAATTCCCATTTGTAACAATGTGGGAATCTATAGCCGGGGATGACTATTTGTTGATAGGTTCTGAACAGGATTATCGGTTGTCGTTTGAAAAAGCTCAAAAATATTTATCACATGAAATTACAGGAAAAGATTTTGCGCATATCGGTATCAGAGATGTGCCGGACTTGATGAGCTTGATGATCATGTCTCGCGAAAAACTTGTAGAATTTAGTGAAAATGCTCCACTGCATACCGATGATAATTCATTGCTGGAATTCAATGCGCCAGAATACGTTTATAAGGATGAAAGAGATGTGCTGGTAAGGCAATTGACCCCTTTCATTAGGTTGCAACCAGAATTCGTGAAGTATGAAAATACCCCACCAGAAATTATAGACCGAGTAAATAAAAGGCTTTCACAACTGGAAAGATCCGAAAGTCAGATCGAAGAAATAAAGCGCAAGGCTAAAATTACAACATTTCTAGAGCAAGCTGAAACGGCATTTAATGTGGGAGACATCACTCAAGCTCTGGCTTCCTATAAAGAAGTTCTGCTGCTGGAACCACAACATGTTTTGGCTCATATGAATATGGGAAATATTTATCAAGAGTTAAAATTGACCGAGGAAGCAGAAAAAGCTTATTTGAAAACACTCAAGTCCAACCCCTTTTATGTTTTCGGAAGCCTGAGCCTGGCAAGATTATATGTGTTTTCAGGCCAACCTGATAAAGCCATAAAGCTTTTAAAGGATACACTTGAGTGGTATGAGGGCGACCATGAACTCAGCCTTTTTATGGGCTTGGCCTATGCTTTTAAGAAGGAGGCACGACGGGCCATTGAAGAATTTGAAAAATCCCTGAAATTTAATCCAAACTATCCATTGGCACATTATTATCTGGGGGTGCAGCTACAAAATAGTGACCCGTCTTTAGCTGGAAGACACCTTCGTTCATTTCTAAATTTAATGAAGAGTCGACCAGGCCAGGGAAAGTTGATTCAAAAAGCAGAAAAACTATTAAAGAAGCTTTGATCCCCTTGAATATAGGGTATACTCCCAACAGAAAGTCTGTGGTCCTGCCGGAATAATTTTCCCGAATATTTGAAAGTCATATTTAATGCCCACTAAAATTAAAGCTATTTGGTATCTTTGTATCGTTATTACGGTTGTTGGTTTTTTATATCTGGCCGCAAAAGACCAAATGGAAGAAGCAATGCTGGCCGAAGAAAAAGCTGATAAAAGATCACAAGCTCGTCTTGAACAATTACAAAATCCCAAAGGGCAGAACCAGATAATTAAAGTTGACCCAATTAAAGCAATTCGTGAAATGAATGCCTTGGGTAAATATCAGGAAGCGGTTGATATGGCGGAAAAGGTGGCCAAAGAGTTTCCGGATCATGCAAAGCTCAATACCTGGTGGGGCATTTCTCTGGTAAAGCTGAAGAAAACCCAGGAGGCAATCAATCATTTTATTATTGCAGCCAAAAATGACCCTACCGATGAAAAGGCCCATCTCTATTGGGGGTTGACTTTAGCTATGGAAAAAAAATTTGAAGAAGCCATCAAGCACTACCGTACAGTTCTTGAAATCAATCCAGAGCATAGCAATGCTTATGCTTATTGGGGGGCTTCTTTGAATGCGCTGGGAAAATATGAGGAGTCCTTAGGTAAGCTGGATGAAAGTGTGGCCCTTCATCCACTTAATAATACAGCGTATGCCATTCGTGTCGATGTATTATATAATCTCAAGCAGTATGAAAAAGCCTGGCAGAACGTTCAAAAAGCACGCGCGGCTAATATTTCCTTACCTCAAGGCTCCATTGACAGATTGACCCAAGCCTTTCCGGAGCCTTTAAAAACTCCTTGATAAGTTTTGCTGAGTACGCCGACTAAAACTAAAAGACACGATATATGCTATTTAGAAAAATGGACTTTGTGTCAAACTTGTAAATATTGGTAAATTAGCCATAAATTAGAGTGCACTAACTTCAAAATTTGTTATATTTATATTGTAGTGGTCAACTTTTGAGTTTTGGCTGGTTTTGCATTTTCATACATTTGATCTTTAAATAGAGAGGAATAATGTTTAATAAAACTGTTCAGTCTATTGGCAAAACATTTTTTATTGTCGCGATTTTTCTTTCTTTAAATTTATCATCCGCTTGGGCGAGTAATTCCACAAACGATTTTGGAAGAAAGAGCACCCCTGATTTCATTTCCCAAATCGGTGATGATGTTTTTGCACAAACCTCTGACGTAACTATTAAACTCGAAAAGAAACTGCCCAAAGCCAGTGACTGGCCAAATTCCATAGAGACCGCTCAAGGGACAATGAGATCCTCCCAAGATACTGAAGATTATGAGGAAATGGAAGATCCCTTTGCCGGGAATGAAAAAGACATTCCTATCCTTTCAGACCCTTTGGAGGGCTATAATCGATGGATGTTTGGAGTTAACGAGACTATCTATGATGCTGTTTTAGAACCTGTCGCAAGGGGATATAGGGATACCGTTCATGAACACCTGAGGATTGGTATCAAAAACGTGTTTAATAATGCTATGGCACCGGTAAAACTTTTAAGCAGTCTTCTGCAAATGGAGTTCAAAAAGTCAGGCCGTGTTCTAGCTCGGACTTTGATCAACACAACGGTTGGGTTTGGTGGTTTTGCAGATGTTGCGGGGGAAGAATATGGCATCGATGATGTGAATGAAGATTTCGATCAGGCTTTGGGTTATTATGGTATTCCCACTGGGCCTTACGTTGTGCTGCCGTTCTTTGGACCCTCAACAGCTCGTAATATTATAGGGAGAACAGCAGATGCCTTAATGAGTCCCGGTGCTTTGACAGGTGCTAGTTTCGGGACAAATATCGTGGTCAATGCGGAGGATAATGTCAATGCCGCATCATTTATTGTTGATGATAAAAAACAGTTGGAAGACAGTGCTCTGGATGAATATGAAAGTATTCGGGATTTTTATCATCAATACCGATATGGACTTCAAAAAAAATAAGTTCATATTAAAATCAGCTCCTCCCCAAAAAATAATTCTTTCTGTTTTATCCTGTCCTGATTTTTAGTATCCTGCCTCCTTTCAATACTGATAGAGAGGTCAAATCTTGTCTGATCACCGCGCTCGATTGTTTCAGGAAAGCAGTCCCTATTTATTGCAACATGCGACCAATCCGGTCGATTGGTACCCTTGGGGGCCAGAAGCATTAAATAAAGCCAAAGCAGAGAATAAACCCATATTTTTGAGCATTGGCTATTCCTCATGCCACTGGTGCCATGTCATGGCCCATGAATGCTTTGAAAACCCGGAAATAACGCAATTGATGAACCAATGGTTCATCAACATTAAGGTGGATCGAGAAGAACATCCAGATGTGGATGCTCTTTATATGAAGGCCTTGGTGGAGCTCACAGGCCAGGGAGGGTGGCCCTTGAGCATGTTCCTCACGCCCGAACAAAAACCTTACCTTGGTGGCACCTATTTCCCCCCCACACCAAAATTCAACCGACCCGGATTTCCGCAGATCCTGGAAGAAGCCCACAAAATTTTCACAGAAGATAAAACCCAACTCGAAAACAAGGCGAAAAGTTTATTGGAAAAGATCAATTTGCAAAATAAAGCTGGGAAGTCCCGTGGGATCGAAGCTAACCGGCTAATTCAGGGGGCCATAGAAATTTTGACCAAACGGTTTGATGAGGATTACGGAGGGTTCGGGTCAGGAATGAAATTTCCCGAGCCGATGCATTACACCCTTTTGCTCAGGCATTGGGCGGAAACAGGCGACGAAGAAACTTTACATATACTTGATAAAAGTTTGACGAAAATGGCAGAAGGGGGGTTGTTCGACCAGTTGGGGGGCGGGTTTCACCGCTACTCAACCGATCGATTCTGGCGAGTCCCGCATTTCGAAAAAATGCTTTACGATAACGGATTCCTGGCAAAACTTTTCCTCGATATGTTGCAGGCCACGAAACAGGATATTTATCGGGAAATTCCAGAACAAATATTTTCCTGGATGGATAGGGAAATGACTTCCCCGGATGGAACCTTTTTTTCCAGTCAGGATGCAGACACGCAAGGTAAAGAAGGGACCTGGTATACCTGGGAATTAAAGGAAGTGCTAAATCTTTTGGGGCCGAAGCATGCCAAGGTTTTTAGTCGGGCTTTTGGCATGACCCCGAAAGGCCAATTGGATGGACGGAATGTTTTGCATTTGAATATGAAAGTGGAAACCCTCGCAGAGGCAGAAAATATCCCCATATTTGAAGCGGATCATATCTTGAAAAAAGGAAAGGAAACTCTTTTTAAAGCCCGCGAAAAACGAACTCGTCCTGATACAGATGAAAAAATCATCACCTCTTGGAATGGGTTGATGATCACCGCACTGGCAACGGGCTACGCTGTGCTGGGAGAAAAAAAATATATTGATACAGCAAAACGGTGCGCTGAGTTTATTTGGTCACAACAATGGAAAGATAAAAAACTGCATCGTATCTATAAAGACGGGAAAACCAGTATCGCAGGATGCCTGGAAGACTATGCTTATTTTCTTGAAGCTTTGGTCACTCTTTATGAAACTTCATTGCAAAGTGAATGGATTAACAAAGCCAGACAGCTTGCGGATGTAATGATAGAGGAGTTCTGGGATAAGGAAGAGGGCGGATTTTTTCTTTCAGGAAAATCGGGTGAACAACTGGTATCAAAACTTAAAAATCCGGCAGATGAAGCCATGCCCTCAGCAAACGCCATTGCCTCTATGGCATTATTAAAACTGGGTCGTTTGACGGGTGATAAAAACTACCTGGAAAAATCGGAAGAAACTGTCAAAGCGTGTCAGGCGTTTATGGAACACAGTCCGGCTGCGTTTTCCGGTCTATTATCTACACTGAGCGCGTCCAACCTGTCGTCAACGGAGGCCATTTTTGCCGGACCCAAAGAGGATACTGTATTTGATGAGATGTGGAAGGTGCTACATACGGATTACCGGCCAAATAAAGTAATCGTCTGGAACGAAAAAGGCGAGTCAAATCTTCCCTTGGCTGAGGGAAAAACCTCGGTTGAGCCAACCGTTTATCTCTGTCAAAAGGGAACCTGTCATCCCCCCGTCAACACCGCAAAAGCTTTGGACCGGTTGTTGGAGCGTCCTCAAGAGATTCGTCTGAACATCTTTGATGAAAATAAGAAGAACGCTCAAATACTGGAAAGCGAACAATCCAATTTTCTGAATGCAATGGGTCAGATCTTCCAGCAATCGGGAATTACCCGTCCCCCTCCTGGTGGAGGTGATAAAAGCTAGTCAGATTGTTGACAAAGGAAGAAAAAAAACCCCATTGCGCATTGCGCAATGGGGTTTTCTTTGTTTTAGAGAGTGTTTCTAATTTTATTCTTAGAACCTATAGGTAACACCAATTCTACCGGCAGTGTCGTGACCTGTTAATTCACTGTTGTTGTTTGTTGGAGAATTACCCTGGCCATTAACGTTGACGCCATTAATACCATTAATTTCTGCAGTCAGGTAATCTGTATAAACGAATTCCATGCGCAGACCGAGGTTTGGATCTATTTTTGAAAGATTGGTTGTAATACTTGCGCCTACCTGGGGTCCACCAGCATAGAGAGTATCGGTGTCACTTCCGATAGTCACATCAAACTGACTTACTGCTACCCCGCCGCTCAAGGAAACCAAAGTATCGCTATTAACGTAATAGCCTACACGAAGAGCTCCGCCAGCTACCCAATTTCTTTTGGCACTTGCACTCGTGATAGCAGCGCTGGTTTCGCTATCGGTAAGATCGATGCTAGATGTCAGTTCAATTTTTTCATCCGATCCGGCACCACTTACTTCAAAACCAAAGTATAAGTCGTCAGCTGTCTTCATTCCCCAGCCTAACCAACCACCCCCTTGGATGCCGCTCAGTCCAAAACCGCCTCTATCTGTTTCAAATCTCCCATCAGTATTACCATTATCCAAACGATGAACAGTTACATCGGCTTGGACGATTCCTGTCCCATGACCAATGAATGCTCCCGCATAAAAACCTTCACCGGGTGCAGCACCATCTGCTTGAGCGACCGAACTGGTAAACAATGTGGCTGCGAACATGATCCCCAACATCGCCATCATTTTTCTTTTCATGAAACACTCTCCTCAAAAAAAATAAAAAAAATAAAAACTAATTGCTATCTATTATTCAAAAATCTTTCTTCACTAATTTATTAAAAAAACAAGTTAACCTACCATGTTTATCTGGCCACGTCAATCTTTTGTTATCAATCTTTTAAGAACCTGCGTTATCGGATGTTAAGTACCAATTTTGTTAAAACTCTGTAAAAATGCTCATTTATCTAATACGTATGATAAATTTACAAAGAATTAGGGGAAAAACCCCTATTTCGCATAGAGATATCCCAATTAAATCGGGTGGATATTACATGCTTTAACCAATAAAATCAACAAAAAATATATATTTTAGGGTAAGAATATTCTGTGTGTTTTTGCATAAAAAGTCTTACTTTCCTGAATTTGGTAATTTGCTTAGTTTAAAAAGATTAGCAAAGTTGAGAAAGGTTTTTTTTTATGTACTGCATTTATGGGATACTCTCACAGGGCATTACAGGTTATAAAACTCAAATTTCACCAGATTTTTAACTTTGGAGGGAAGATAAAAAATGAGAGATTTCAGGGCATTATCGGCAATCATGCTGGCAGGGATTTTAATGTTTATGTCCGGTTGTGCATCGGTCGTTACTTCGGCGGCGCAAAAGGCGTGGGAAAACCGCAGTACCGAAGATCAGGTTACCGACACAAAAATTCACACGGGCATTCTTGATCGCGTTAAAAATAAAGACAAGGGTTTGTTGCTGGATATCAGTGTCGATGTCTGGGAACAACGTGTCATGATTACCGGAACCCTGGATGACAATAATGCCCGCTCTGCAATTGAAAGTCTTGCCCGGGAAGATTCCCGAATAAAATCTCTGCACAATGAAATTCAGATTGTTACGAAAGCAGAAAAAGAAGCACGACGAGAACAGAAGGAAAAAGGCGGTGAGGAGAAAAGCGGGGCGGGGCAGGCAGTCAATGATTTCTGGATTGAAACCAAAATCAAAGCGCAATTATTGACGGATTCAAACGTTGGCTCGGTAAATTATTTTTATCGTTCTGTATTGAACAAAGTGTACGTGATCGGCAAAGCCAGTAATAGCGTTGAGGAGCAGTTGGTACTGTCAATCATAAAAGGAACTGAAGGGGTGAAATCCGTCACGGAATATATTGACGTCCCATCTATATATTAAAATATGTGGAGTCCAGATTTTCCCCGGCCAAAAAATTTAAGTGCTGACAGGTTTTCCTGTCAGCCTTTCACAGAGACCTTTTATAACCCGTCATTGCGAACGTAGTGAAGCCGTAATATTTAACATTAGTTCTTGTGCCCGGAACGGGTAAATCCAGAAAACCTCTGGATCGCCACGTCGCTTTGCGGCTCGCGATGACGATCCTGTGGGGTTTGGTTTATACCAAAATACACCCAATCTCATTATTTTTAGACTTATGCAAAGCTCTCCCTTTCACATTGACGGATCCGGGTTATTTAAAGCTTCGTCGTTGCAGGTAAATTTCAACGGTGTTTTTAAAATTGCTGGCTACGGCGATGTCGCTCATACCGCTATGGTTATAGTCGCCGCTGGTGATCGCCAGCACGGTGCCTCCATCCACCACATAGTCGCGAGTGGGATAATGAAAGCTTCCGTTGGCGTTACGCACTACCAACGAAAAACTGCTGGAGCGGGAATTAGCCACCGCGACATCTTTAAGTTTGTCCGGACTAAAATTACCTGCGGTCAGGGCAAAGGGTCCACCACCCCCCGAAAATGAGACGGGTTCTGAAAAGCTGCCATTGCCTTTGGAGTAGAGCATGTATAAGTTGTCGCCTTTCCCGGAAGCGAAGACCAGATCGGATTTTCCATCTCCATTCATATCTTCAAGAATAACTGCCAAAGGAACTAGGTTTTTAGCGTAAGCTTTGGGTTTTTGAAAGGTGCTGTCACCGTTTCCCAAAAACACTCGAATGGAACTTGCGCTGGAACTGCTGGCAGCCAGGGCTATATCTGTATTCCCGTCGCCGTTAAAATCTTCTGCAACACCTGAAAATGAGCGGGAGCCTGTAAGATAAGTTTTTCTTTTTTTAAAATAACCATCCCCGCTGCCGATAAATATTTCCATCTGGTCAAAGGTCAAGGTCACTGCGGCATCGAGTTTTTCATCGTTGTTGAAATCAGCGAGGATCACGTTTAAGGGAACTTTTCCTGTCCTGATGGGTATGGGTTTTCTGAAACTGCCATCACCATTGCCTGGCAATACGACAAACATTTCAGCCCCGCGCGCATTGACGACCAGATCGGGAATGCCATCGCGGTTGATATCACCGGTTGCTGCCATGGTGGGTTCGGCGGCCACTTGAATGTTGCGGGCATTATGAAATGTGCCATCGCCTTTTCCATAGAGGAGGCTAAGTCCGCTTTCTTTCGAGTTCACGGATACCAGATCGGGTTCTCCATCTAAATTAAGGTCGGTCGTTAGCAGAAAAGAGGGGCCTTTGCCAACTTTCATGACATCGAACTTGTAGAGCATATCCGGTGGGGGCGAGGGGAGGTCGCACCCAATTAATCCCAAAAGGGCAGAAAAACAAAGAGTGAGAAAATAGAGTCGATTCATGATTTGTGGGGTTCTTATAAAACCCTGTTTTTAAATTTCTTGATTTTGTTTAGGGTCTATGAAAAGATTACCCCTTTTTCGCGAAATATGATAATTTAGTGACCCAAATAAAAGATGGTCTTATCCCTTGCTCCAACTTTTGAGTTGGGGCTAATGGGACTGTTGAAGAATTTGTGTTGATTCAACTTTCCCTTTTTTAAACCCATGAGGAGGTACCTATTGCGTTCTTACCAAAGTGTCCTGATTTTAAAACCTGATATCGAAGATTCCCGCATTGATGAAGCTCTTGGAAAAATAGGAGAGTTCATTAAAAGTAATGGCGGAGCCATTCTGAAAACTGAAAAGTGGGGCAAAAAACGTCTTGCTTACAGAGTTAAGAAAAACCGTTTTGGAATTTATCTTAATCTCTATCACACCCTTGAGCCATCCGGCATTATTGACCTGGAAAAAAAATACAAACTTTTCGACCTCATCATCAAGTTCATGGTTGTGAACTTAGCGGATGACGAACTGGAAAGAGCATTGGGTCGAGAAGAGGAAGGTGAGGGGGAGGAAAACGAAAAGGCAGCAGTTAAAAAAGATGATGAGGATTAGTTTTACTAACTCAAACGAAAAGAAATCGGGTAATTTAAATGGCCTCTTTCAATAAAGTACTTTTAATGGGGAACCTGACCAGAGACCCCGAGCTTCGATATACCTCGGGCGGCACGGCGGTCGCCAGTTTCGGGCTTGCAGTAAATAGAAAGTTTAAGCAGGGAGAAGAATGGAAAGATGAAGTCTGTTTTGTTGATATTACTGTTTGGGCAAAACAGGGTGAGAATTGCGCTGAATATTTAAATAAGGGCAGCCTTGCATTTATTGAGGGAAGATTGAATTACCAGACTTGGGAAGCAGATGGTGGTCAAAAACGCAGTAAGCTGGAAGTGGTCGCCAACAACGTTCAATTTTTAACAAAGCAGGGAGCAAAAATGGATATGGGCGCGGGCTCGTCTCCAGTTCCTGATGCTGATGATATTCCATTTTAATTTAACTAAAGATAGAAGAAGGTAATTATGGCTGATGCAACTACTAAAAAACGTTCATTTTTTTCACAAAAAATCTGTCGCTTTTGCAACGATGACGACAGCAAGGTTTATATAGATTTTCACGATATAAAAGCATTAAAGCCCTTGATTTCTGAGAGAGGGAAAATTGTTCCTTCACGAATTTCGGGGAATTGCGCGAAGTGCCAAAGGTTATTAACACGGGCGATTAAAAGAGCGCGTAACATTGCCTTGTTGCCTTTCTCTGTTCAGCACTAATTTTGGATCAAGAACCCCAGTCACAAAATTTATTGTTGCCTGTTGTTCTAGTTTTTGCGCTTTTATTTGCTCTGGTAGTTTTTCCACCCTTAGGGGCATTAGTCGGTGTTCTGTCGCCTTTTCCGCTGGTTTTTATTTACTTGCAGCGGGGCCAGCAGGTGGCACTCGTTTTGATGGCCCTTATATTTGGCGTCCTTTGGTTTCTGGTAGGGCAGGACCAGGCTCTATTGTTCATGGCTGAATATGCCGTGATGGCGTTCGTACTGGGAGAAATGATCCGGGCACGGTTTCCTGGAGACTGGTGTATAGGGGCTTCGTCTCTGATTTCTGGCGGGGTATCGATTTTACTTCTGATAGCACTTTTAGGAGACCAGGAGACCACCGTTAAAGAATTTTTTGAAAAGCAGATAAGAGCCCATTTTGCACAATCCATTGAGACCTTTCAATCGGTTGGGGAGAATAAGGCCGAGATAGAGGACATGAAGTCGCTTGTAGAAAAAACCGTGGGTGGTTTTGCCTCTTCTTACCCCGCATTTGTTCTCGTGGGTTCTTTAATAAGTGCCATGGCAAATTACAGTTTGTTGCGGGTAGTTTGGAGTCGCATTTATGGTCCGGGATTGTTTTCGGAGCGTACGTTTGACGAATGGATTTGCCCGGAAAATCTGGTTTGGGGTTTTATTGCAGCTAGTGCAGCATTATTCCTCGGCCAGGGAATGGTGGCAGATGCAGGTCTGAATTTATTTGTTGTCATGATGGTTATCTATTTTGCTCAGGGTACGAGCATTGTGGTCCATTTTTTAAAAGCCAGAAAAGTTCCTGTTTTTCTCTGGTTTGTTCTTTTTATTTTAATTTTTGCACAACCCCTTCTTATCGGGCTGGTAGCCGGGATTGGCGTGTTCGATATCTGGGTGGACTTCAGAAAAATCAGAAATCCACTGCCAAGTGAGGAAGGTTAGTCGTTTAAGGAAAGGAAAATTTTTATGAAGCTGTTGTTGAAAGAAGATGTAGATGGGCTCGGATATTGTGGTGATGAAGTTGAAGTTAAAGACGGATATGGAAGAAACTTCCTGATTCCCAAGGGCAAGGCTCTGCTTGCAACACCTAATAATCTTAAAGCCTTCAATCATCAAAAAAGAATTGTTCAGTCTAAAGTTAAAAAGGTTACCGGCATTGCCCAAGGAGTTGCAGATGAAATCAGTAAGGCAGCTATTCAGATTAAGAAAAAAATGGGGGATGGTGGGAAAATGTTTGGTGCGGTGACTGCGCAGGAGATTTCTGATCTTCTGAAGGCTAAAGGAATTGATATTGATCGACGAAAAATTCAAATCCAGGATCCCATCAAAAAAGCTGGGGAATATTCAATTCCCGTAAAGCTTCACCCTGAGGTGACAGCGCAAATTAAGCTGACCGTTGAAGGGGAGAAGGTAGTCGAAAAAGCTGAGACAGAAGAAAAACCAGAAGAAAAGACAGAAGAAAAGACAGAAGTTGCGGAAAAGCCTCAAGAAAAAGAATAATCCTATTTGATTGAGCATAAATAATCATGGCAGATGCCCTGACTGAAATCTCTCTGAACAAGCTTCCTCCCTACAATAAAGAGGCGGAGCAGAGTGTGTTGGGGTCTTGTTTGCATTCCGCAGAGGCCATTGCCAAGGCACTCGAAGTACTCAGCGAAGAAGATTTTTATAAAGCTGCCAATAAAAAAATCTTCATTGTTATGCGGGAACAGTTTGAGGCCAACGAGCCCATTGATGTTCTTGCCCTGGCCGATCGATTACGAAAAAAAGATGAGTTGGACAATGTGGGTGGCCTCGAATACCTGAGCCTGCTTGAGGATTATGTTCCTACCGCTACAGCTGTCAATCACCACGCAAAAATCCTCAGAGAAAAAAAGATTCTTCGCGATCTTATCCAAACTGCGACCGATATAGTTTCGAATAGCTATAGTGACAGGGACGATGTAGATACGCTTTTAGATAAGGCGGAACAGTCTATATTTGAAATATCGGAGAAGAGGACCAAACCCAGTTTTTTTAAACTTCCAGATGTAATAAGAGAAAACGTTTCCAATCTGGAAAAACTCTCCATGAAGCCGGGAATGGTGACAGGAGTTTCTTGCGGTTTCACTGACTTGGATAATATGACTGCCGGTTTCCAGCCATCGGATCTTATTATTCTTGCCGCCCGACCCAGTATGGGGAAAACAAGCTTTGCTTTGGACATCGCACGTTTTGTTTCTCTGCATGAGGGAATTCCTACTGCAATTTTTAGTCTGGAAATGTCTAAGCAACAATTGGGTGTGCGACTGCTTTGTTCTCAGGCGCGAGTAGATTCATCGAAAGTTCGTACAGGTTATCTGGCAAAAAGTGACTGGCCCAAAGTTCATGAAGCAGGACGAAGACTTTCAGAGGCTAAAATGTTTATTGATGACAGTGCTGCGCTGTCTGTGCTGGATGTCAGAGCAAGGGCGCGTCGGCTTGCAGCTGAACAACCTCTCGGGCTCATCATCATTGATTATTTGCAATTGATGCAGGGGCGTGGAAGCTCTGAAAGCAGGCAGTTGGAAGTTTCAGATATTTCCCGAGGGCTAAAGGCCTTGGCAAAAGAACTCAACGTACCTATCATTGCTCTTTCGCAGCTGAGTCGTGCAGTCGAAAGTCGGACAGATAAGCGTCCTCTGCTTTCTGACTTGAGGGAGTCGGGTTCCATTGAGCAGGATGCGGATGTGGTTATGTTTATTTATCGCGATGTTGTTTACAACCCGGAAACTGATGATCCGGGAAAAACCGAAATTCTGGTTCGAAAACAACGTAACGGACCCATTGGCGATGTTCGATTGCATTTCGAAAACCAGTTCACCCGTTTCTTCGACCGGGCTGAACGTGATGATGCCCCCCCCGAGGCGGACTCTACTGACTTCGGTGGTTTTTGATTTTATATTTATAAGTCCTGCAAAAAACGAGCTCAATCTATGGTTGTGGTTATCCTTCTTTTATTATTAAGTGTTTCTTTCAATCCTTCTCCAGTTTTTTCTCAAGGTCACCCTGGTTATGAAAAATTTAATTTATCCGCGAAAGATGAAGCGGAAGTTCTATTCGCAAGAGGACTCTATGACCAGTCAATTGAAAAGTTTAAAGAGGTCCTGAAATCAGAAGAGGCAACGAGTTATATTTTCCGGACGATGTTAAAAGCCTGGAAAGCAAAAGATGACTTGAGTAGTGCTGAGCAGTTTTTGAAAAACTACCAGAAATTACCCTCCACTCATTCCTGGTATGCGTTGGGATATTTGAATTACCTTAAGGCAGATTACCCTAATGCTGAAAAGGCTTTTGAGCAGGCCATTCAGATGAGTGCTGAAAATGGCCTTGCCTGGAATAATTGGGGTGCCATTCTTTCAGAAAAAAAGCAGTATGCACTCGCGATAGAAAAAGTTCAAAAAGCCATTGAGGTAAATCCCAAAGAACCTATTTTCGTTTGGAACCTAAATAAAATTTATAAGGAAATGGGTGAGCCCGATCGGTTTGCAAACGAATATAAAAATCTATTGCGACAAAAATCCAAACGACTTGCCTGGGCCTATGGAAAAGTTTTGGTGCGGGTTATCCGGCAAAGGGCATTTGGTGCTTACTCTAAAGGAGAATTAGACAATGCAATTCTTGGATTTGAAGAAATGCTTAAAATATATCAGGAAATTGATGATGTAAAAGGTCAGGTGCCTGCATTATTTAGTTTGGGACTTCTTCACGAAGAAAAAGGAAATGCCCAAAAAGCTCAAGAATATTTTGCGCGAGTATTAGCGATAAACCCGAATCATATTCAGGCTCGGGACAAAGTAAAACCTTTAGATTGATATTTGGTTCAACCAAAAAGAAAGGCAGGTTCGCTGTAAAATCCTGAATTTTGGGATATGCTTTTCTCACGGTCTTTTTGGATTTAACTGTTGACAAATAAGGGGTTTAAGCGTTAGGATTGCAAAGTTTACTAGGTTTTAAATTTCCAACAAGGAGATAGGGTGCAAAAAGACGAATTTACCGTAGTTGTATTCCCTGGGGCAATGGGTTCCCCAAAAAAATTCTGCCTGCCCAAAAAGTTTGCAAAGCTTGGGTTTATGGTAACAGGAGTCTTTCTCGTCGCGTTTCTTGGCTCTTCTGTATATTTTGTACAGCAATATTTGAAGTTGCAAGGCAATGAGACTGAGCTTGCTAAACTCCGCAAGGAATCAAAAATAAGGAAAATTCAGGTAGAAAAATTCTCGCATCAGGTCAAGAATTTTGAGACTGAGATGGCTCGGTTAGAGCGTTTTGAAAAAAAGTTGCGAGTTATTACTGCACTTGAAAACTCTCCAAAGTCTGTAGAAAAGAACTGGGGTGTTGGTGGCCCTTATGGCTTGACTACAAGTAGCTTCAATACAGCTATGGGTCGTGGCGCTGCAAACATGGTTGAGCGTTTGTCTAATGGCTTGGACCATTTGGATAAGCAGGCAAAAATTCATAGCATCAGTTTTCAGGAACTAGACAATTTTTTCAAGAATCAGAAATCACTTCTTTCCTCAACACCCTCAATTTGGCCAACTCGCGGATGGGTAACATCAGGTTTCGGTTTTCGTAAATCTCCGTTCACCGGATTGCGTGAAAAGCATGAAGGCTGGGATATTGCAGCACGTTCCGGATCTCCTGTGAGAGCCACCGCCGACGGTGAAGTTGTTGTCGAAGGTAGGGAATATGGTTACGGAAATATGGTAGAGGTCAATCATGGATATGGTGTGGTGACGCGTTATGGTCATAACTCCAAACATCTGGTGAAAGTGGGAGACCGTGTCAAACGCGGCCAGGTGATTTCACTGGTGGGGAGCACGGGAAGAAGCACAGGACCTCATTTGCATTATGAGGTTCTATTACATGGTGTTCCTGTAAGCCCAAAAAACTATATCCTGGAAGACTGATCTGATCTTATTCTGCTCAATGCATTGATATTTGTTTCTGGTAGGTTTCCTTCCCCACTCGAATTTATTTCTTCAGAACTCGAACGGCAAGATTGCTTGTTGTTTATAATCTGGCAAAATTTAGATTATTCCCATTTTATAAAAAATTTCCTGGTTTAAATTGCAATGGTATTTGGACTTATAAAAAAAATTGTTGGCACCCGAAATGATCGGGAAATAAAACGCATTCAAGCTATCGTTGAGCAAATCAATGGTTGGGAAGATAAGATCAAACCTCTTTCGGATGAAGATCTAATAGGCAAAACCCAGGAGTTTAGGGACAGAGTCTCTGAAGGTGCCAGCTTGGATGATATTCTGCCTGAAGCTTTTGCAGTTGTGCGAGAAGCGAGCTGGCGAACCTTGGAAATGAGACATTTCGATGCCCAAATGATTGGTGGGATCGTTCTGCATGAGGGAAAAATTGCAGAAATGAAAACCGGTGAGGGAAAAACGTTGATGGCTACTTTGCCGGTCTACCTGAATGCCCTGGAAGGAAAGAGTGTCCATGTTGTTACGGTAAATGATTATTTGGCGACTCGGGATAGTGAATGGATGGGGGCCATTTACAAGTTCCTGGGGCTTTCTGTCGGTATGATTTATCATGACATCCCCGAAGAAGAAAGAAAAGCAGCTTACAATTGCGATGTGCTCTACGGTACGAACAATGAGTTTGGTTTTGATTACTTGCGCGACAATATGAAGTTTTCCCAAGAACAAATGGTTCAAAGAGATTTGAATTTTGGAATTATTGATGAAGTTGACAATATTTTGATCGATGAGGCGAGAACGCCATTGATCATATCTGGCCCCGCAGAAGAATCCACCGATAAATATTATAAGGTCAATAAATTAGTTCCCAACTTGAAAAAAGAAGAGCATTACACGATAGATGAAAAAGCTCGAACCGCATCCCTTACCGAAGAAGGGATTGCCAAGATGGAAAAAGAACTGAATGTCGACAATCTCTATGATCCCTCAAATATTGAAACTTTGCATTGCTTGAATCAGGCTGTAAAAGCACATGGAATTTTTAAAAACGAAGTCGATTATGTTGTTCGCGATGGAGAGGTCATTATCATTGATGAATTTACCGGTCGAATGATGAATGGCAGAAGATACAGCGATGGCCTCCATCAAGCTTTGGAGGCGAAAGAAGGCGTCAATATAGAAAATGAAAATCAGACTCTGGCAAGCATCACATTTCAGAACTATTTCCGAATGTATAAAAAACTGGCTGGGATGACTGGTACGGCAGATACAGAGGCTGAAGAGTTCATGTCGATCTACAAACTTGAGGTGGTGGTAGTGCCGACGAACCGTCCTATGATTCGTGAAGACCACCCGGATGTGATTTATAGAACGGAAAAAGAAAAATTTGAAGCCGTGATTGAAGAGGTTCGGGAACTAAATGAAATAAGCAGGCCTGTACTTGTGGGTACAATTTCTATTGAGAAATCTGAGCTCTTGAGCAAAAAATTGAAAAAGTATGGAATCAAACACAATGTTCTAAATGCAAAGCACCATGAGCAGGAGGCGGAAATTATTTCTCAGGCGGGGCAGCCAAATGCCGTTACTATTGCAACCAATATGGCGGGTAGAGGAACAGATATTGTTCTAGGGGAAGGAATCCCAGAATTGGGCGGACTTCATATTCTGGGCACAGAGCGTCATGAGAGTCGGCGTATCGATAATCAGCTGCGAGGGCGTTCAGGCAGACAAGGGGATAAAGGATCTTCGCGGTTTTTTCTTTGTCTGGAAGATGATCTGCTACGCATTTTTGGTTCCGATAAAATTTCTCCGCTCATGGCAAGGCTGGGGATGGAAAACGGACAGCCGATCGAGCATAGTATGGTTTCCAAGGCTGTTGCCAATGCACAGAGAAAAGTAGAAGCTCATAACTTTGATATTCGAAAGCATGTTCTGGAATACGATGATGTGATGAATCGTCAAAGAGAAGTTCTATATGCATTAAGAAGAGAAATTATCGAAGCAGAAAATCCTAAGGAAGTTCTACTAGATATGGCCGATGAGCTGGTTGATGACATTGTCTCTGAAGTGGCCCATGAAAAAGTTTATCCAGAAGAATGGGACATCGAGTCTTTGAACGATTTTCTAGAAAGACAATTTGGGGTTCATATAGAAAAAATTAATGAAAATGAATTGGAAATACAAAAGGAACATAAGCTGGAGTTAGAGCATTGTAATCGGGAAAAACTTTATGAGTCGGTTATCCAGGCGGTATGCGATGCCTACCAATTAAAAGAAGATGGAATTGTTAAGGAATTAGAAATAGACCCTTCTGCTATGCGGCATCAAGAGAAAATTATAATGTTGCAAGTTCTGGACACTCTTTGGAAAGACCATTTATTGGGAATGGACCATTTAAAAGAAGGGATCGGTTTGCGCGGCTATGCTCAAAAAAATCCACTAACGGAGTATAAAAAAGAGGGGTTCACTCTTTTTAGTAACTTGATGGCCAGGATCAAAGAAGAAACCACAGAATATCTTTTTAAAGTTCAAGTGCGAAGGGAAAGTGAATTTGATGACGAAGATGTTATTGCTCAGCCAAAGCAAATGGTTGAGCATCGAGGAGATGTGGAAGGGTCAGAGAAACCGGTAACCGTTCGTCGAGAAGAGGAAAAGGTCGGACGAAATGACCCCTGTCCCTGCGGAAGTGGCAAAAAGTACAAAAAATGTCACGGAAGTTAAATCAGGGGCTATAGGTTTTCAGCAGCTTCCTGGCATTCGATACACAAAGAAGTCAAAGGCATGATCTGCAATCTTTTTAAACTTATTTTTTTCTCGCAAGATTCACATGCCCCATACGTGCCTTCGTTAATTCTAAACAGGGCATCTTCAATCAACCTGAGTTCATTTCTGTCACGGCTGGTCAGTTGAAAGACCATTTCTCTCCCCTCCAGGCTGGAGGCAAGATCTATTTCATTGCTGAAGGTTAGATCTCCAGCATCTCTTTCCAGGGATTTGGATGACTGAATCAGCTTTAACAGGTCGCTTCTTTTTCCGAGTAACCGTTCCCTTATTTTCAGGGTTTCAGGCCCTAGTTTGGGTAACGCCTTTGAGGCCAATTTCGTTTTTTTTGAGTCTGCGGCAGCCGCAGGTTTTTTTGTCAAAGTAGCTTTTTTCTTTGAAGTAGATTTTTGCTTTCCCGTTGCCACTTTTGCAGTTGAGGATTTTTTAGGCAATTTCTTTTTGGCTGGGGATTTTTTAGCTGTCGGCTTACTGGCTTTTTTCGCGGAAGCCTTCTTTTTAGCAGGAGATTTCTTAGCTGCCGGCTTACTGGCTTTTTTCGCGGAAGTCTTCTTTTTAGCAGGAGATTTCTTAGCTGTCGGCTTACTGGATTTTTTCACAGAAGTCTTCTTTTTGGCAGCCTTCTTAGGTGCTTTCTTTTTCGCGGGCAACTTTTTCTTTACTGCTTTTTTCTTAACTGGAGCTTTCTTTTTTGCAGCTTTCTTCTTCGTCGCCATTGTCGAACCTCCTGTTTATGGAACTCAAAGGAGAAACCAATTGCCAAGATTCTCAAAATTTTCATCTCTTTATAAGAAAATTTTTAGAACCTTATCACCTGCAAAAACAAAGTACAAGCCTTTATTTACAACAAATGGTTTGATTAGCTTGTCCTATAGGGTTTCTTGGGCGAAATTTGGCAATTTTGAGGAAAAACTAAGGCAGTTCACAGTTCATAATCAACTACGACAGAAGATGAGCATAAAGAGCGCATTATTTTAACAACCGGTAAATGGTTTTCATGGCCTCCATAGGTGCTCAATCCATCCCGGTTTTCAAATTGGGCTGTGAGAACAATGTCGTAGCTTCTTTCCGATTCCAGGAAATCGGTACCGATTTCGATCGATTTTAAAGTTTCAATTTTTCCCTCCAGACTTCTTAAGGAATTAACTGCGAGTTCCATATTTTCGGTAGTTTTATTTGCTAGTTTGAACATGACGATATGTTTGACCATTTATTTTTCTCCGAGAATAATTAAACAATAAAGATATTTAGTATAATAAATACTGAGGAAGATAAAGTCTGTATAGTTCATTAATCATATAATTTTATAAATCGTTAATACTAATTAAATTTCATTTATATGTCCTGGTGGATGGGTGCGGGTTTAGGTTTTTTGCGTGGGGGTCCTTTTGGGGCTGTTGTGGGAGGTGTCGCTGAACACTTCCTTGGAAAAAAAATCCAGAACAAGGTACAAAAAAATTTGCCGGGCATACAGAAAAAAGGAGATTTTATAACCTGTCTGGTAATCGTATTAACTCGAGTTGGTATGACCGATGGTCCATTAACTCAAAATCAAGTTGGGGTAATCCACAGATTTTTCCTTAAAAATTTGAATTTTACAGCAGCAGATTTCAAAGCAATTGACCCCTTGATCCTGGAGGTCCAAAATAAAAATCCCGATATAGATAAGTTTGTTGAAGAGTACAAAAAATCCTGCAGGAGCAATTATAATCTCTTGTTAGTCGCCCTTTGCTACCAGATTTCTTTGGTGGAAAATAATTTAACCGAGGCCGCAGAAAGTTTACTCAAGCAAATTGTTCTTCTGTTGGGTGTCTCCTATGACCAACATAATAAAATAAGAGAGAAATATTCACTAGAGTCTCTTAAAACTCCTTACCATATTTTAAAAGTTTCTTCAGATGCCTCAAATGAAGAAGTGAAGAAGGCTTATCGTAGTTTGATTAGAGAGTGTCATCCCGATCGGGTCGCTCATGTAGGGGAGGAGGCAGCGGAAGCAGCACATTTGAAATTTTTGGAAATTCAGGCTGCTTATCAGGAGTTGGAAAATGTGAGAGGGATTTAAACGGATTCCTCCGTACCATTATTTTCAGTATCTTCCAGTTTTCTAACAATGAGGGATTGAATTTTTCTTTTGCTTGATTCTTTGACTGTCAAACGATACGTTCCCGCAAGAACCTGATCTCCGGGATGTGGAATTTTTTCCAGGCGGTCGATCACCAGTCCTGCGATGGTTTCGAAATCTCCCCCCGGAAGATCCCAATCAAGTGTTTCATTAAGGACACTTATTTCTGTACTGCCCTCGATCAGGAATCCCCCTTCAGCATAAGGTTGGTATGATTTTTCAGGTTTGTCATATTCATCCTCAATTTCCCCAACGATTTTTTCCAGTAGGTCCTCAATGGTAACGAGACCGATACAACCTCCGTACTCGTCGACTACAAAAGCCATGTGCAAACCACTTTGTTGCAGTTCTTTTAATAGGTCATCAATTTTTTTATTGGGAGGGATGTAATGAGCTGGTCGAATCAGACTTGTAATGGGTGTGTTGTCCATATTTTGGTCCAACAGGTCAAAGGCGTTCAGAATGCCAATTAAATTATGCATTCTCTCATGGAAAACCGGCAACCGGGAAAACCCTGATTCATTCGCAATCTCATGCGCTTCCTGCATATTGGATGTGTCTTTTATTGCATTCATTTGAACCAGGGGCACCATGCATTGTTCTACGGTGAGTTCGCCGAAGTTAAATATGTTATGGATTATTTTTTTTTCTGTGGTGCCCAAGTCCACAGTTTGTGAGTCTAGACTCAACACTTTTCGCAATTGGTCTCGACTGAAGGTGAAAGTTTTTTCAGTTGCCCCTTCTGGAACGCGATTGGTTAAATTTTGGGAAGTATTTGACAACCATTTGACCAAAGGTCCCATGCAGGTAGAGAAAAGGTTTAATGGATAGATCATGATTAGCATCAGGCTATCAGCGCGATTTTGAAAAATTACTTTAGGTATAATTTCTCCGCCGAAAAAGACCAGAGGGAAAATAATCAGCATGGCCATCCATTCGCCAAAAGTGCCAAATTGCGCAACCATGAAAGCAGTAAATATAGCCGTACTGGTTACCATAGCGAGATTAGTTCCCAGTGATGTTGTGGTGAAAAGTTTTTCTGGGTTGTCCAGAAGTTTTAAAATAGATTGGGCTGCAGAGTTGCCTTCTTCCGCCAGTTTTTTCATTTTAATCCGATTGACTGAAACCATGCCGATTTCCGAACCGGAAAAAAAGGCCTCCATCATTATGGCTAATAGCACCCAAAAGATTGTGGTTGTAGGATCCATTATGTGGTTGCGGCTTGTTCTGATTCTTCGGGAGTGACCGAACGTTTGAGCAGAGTTAGGTGAAGGTTTAAGATTCTCGAGCCCTTCATTTTTTCTACGCGGAATTTAAAGTGTTCTAATGTTGTTGATTCGCCCGACCGGGGAATTCTGCCAAACAATCCAAAAACCAAGCCTCCAACGGTATCATAGTCGTTCACGGGCAAATCGCTTTCGAAAGCATCGTTAAATTCGGTGAGGCTCAAACTTCCAGAAAGCCTGTATTGATTTTCAGTGATTTTTAATAGAGGTTGCTCGTCTTTTCGCATTTCACTATCA
>Ga0114932_10001418_pt1 | contig 27277 bp, 22 predicted proteins | sample 2SBtaG_2_FD_87286 | JGI IMG/M metagenome (GOLD analysis project Ga0114932, IMG submission 87286) | Deep subsurface microbial communities from Kolumbo volcano to uncover new lineages of life (NeLLi) - 2SBTROV12_ACTIVE470 metaG | ecosystem: Environmental > Aquatic > Marine > Volcanic ...
GAACAGGCGGGGCGACCGCTGACGGTGTTCAACTTCGGCACCATCGGCATGGACGCCTACGAGACCGACCATCTGCTCGAGTGGCTGCTGTCCACCGAACCTGCGCGCCTGAAGTGGGTGGTGCTGGAGCCCGAGTCGTGGCGACCGGAGCGCCCGGCCAAGGTCGCCCACCTCGCCGCTCGGGACGTCTACTGGCGCAACGAACGGCTGACCCTGACGGCTCTGCAATCGATCTCACTCACCGGTGCACCGTGGGACGTCCAACTCGACTCCGCTGAGGAGCAGCTGTCTCGCTACGCCATGCGCACGCTGAACATCGGCGCCGCACGCTGGTGGCTGGAGCAGAGCCTGGACCCACCGCGCGACAAGGAAGACCCGACCACTGAGTCCGTCGCGCTGCACAGGGGTTGGCAGCCCTACGACGAGGAGCACGGGCCGCAGTTCGTGGACTCTGTCGCTGCCTGGGATGAGCTGGGTCCTGCCAGTGCCTTCGGTGAACGGGTGGCCAAGCTGGCGGCGCTGCAACCCAGGCCGTCGCTTCTGGCCGTGACCAATGTTGACGCCGTGACCGCCCAGGTGCAGGCCGTCCACGCCGCGGGTGCCCGAGCCATCCATGTCATCGGGCCGTCGGTGCGGGAGAAGCCCTGGATCGCCGCCCTCGACCAGGCCGGGCACCTGTCAGCCCTGATCGACTACCAGAACCCTGAGCGCTACCCGGAGCTGTTCAACCCTCACCTGCGCTACGACGTCGACCACATGAACCTCGCCGGCGCTGAGCGACTCAGCCGCCTGCTGGGCCGAGATCTCGCCCGGGCCATGGACCGCCTGGAGCAAGAGGCTCCATGATCTTCACCGAAGCACGGTTCCTCTGGTTCTACCTGGCGGTCTTCGCTGTCACCTGGGCCACCCGCAACCACACCCTGCGCAAGGTCTGGTTGCTCGCCGCCAGCTACACCTTCTACGGCGCCTGGGACAAACGCTTCCTGGCCCTGATCGTCTTCTCCACCGTTGTCGACTTCATCGCCGGGCGCTCCCTGTCAGGGGAGCGACCGGCTGCCCAACGCAAGCGCTGGCTGCTGCTGAGCCTGACCACCAACCTGGGCCTGCTGGGCGTCTTCAAGTACTACGACTTCTTCGTCACCGAGGGCGCCGCGCTGTTGACCTGGATGGGACTGCCCAGCGATCCCACCTTGCTGGCCGTGATCCTCCCGGCCGGCATCAGCTTCTACACGTTTCAGACGTTGAGCTACACCATCGACGTCTACCGCCGCAATCTGCAGGCCACGGACAAGCCCCTCGACTTCGCGCTGTTCGTGGGCTTCTTTCCACAGCTCGTGGCGGGCCCCATCGTGCGGGCCACGGACTTCTTGCCCCAGCTGCGCACGCCCCGCCGCTTCGCCGACGTGGCGGTGCGCGCCCAGCTCACCCTGTTCATGGTGGGCTTCATCAAGAAGGCGGTGGTCTCGGACAGCGTGGCCCCCATCGTCGAGCAGGTCTTCGCCCACCCGGAGGCCTACGGGCTCGGCGCCAAGTGGCTGGGAGCCCTGCTGTACACGGTGCAGATCTACTGTGACTTCTCGGGCTACAGCGACATGGCCATCGGCTGCGCCGGACTGCTGGGCTACGAGCTGACCCTCAACTTCGACTACCCCTACCTGGCCCGATCGATCACCAGCTTCTGGCGCCGCTGGCACATCTCACTCTCCAGCTGGTTTCGCGACTACCTGTTCATCCCTCTGGGAGGGAGCCGGGGGACGCCCATGAAGACCTGGCGCAACCTGCTGATCGTCTTCCTGCTCTGCGGCCTGTGGCACGGTGCCCGCTGGACCTTCATCGTCTGGGGGCTCTATCACGGCATGTTCCTGGTGCTCGAACGGCTGGCCAGCGCCCGGCAGCTGCGCCCTGCTCCCCGAGCGCTGACGCACCTCTACACGCTGCTGGTCACGGTGCTGGGCTGGGTGCTCTTCCGTAGCGGCGACCTGGCCAGCGCCGGACGCTACCTGCGAGGCATGGTCACCGGCACGGCGGAGGCCAGCCTGGCCCACGACGGGCCCTGGCTGCCAGACGCCACCGCTCCGCTCGCGGGCTCGGTGCCCCACGCCCAGTGGTGGTGGGCCGGCCTCGCGCTGTTCGCCGTGGTGCACCTGGCCATGGCCCGTCGGACCTTCGCAGGACCCCTCACCCGCCTGCCCGACTGGGCCTTCGCGGTCGCCTATGGCCTGGCCGTCGCGCTCATCGCCCCCTGGATCGCCACCGACTTCCAGCCCTTCATCTACTTTCAGTTCTGAAGCCCGTCACTGGTCATGATGGATCCGGCCCACGACGCACCGTAGCATCGCACCCAGCGCCGCCTCGCCACCCACCCCAGGATGTCCTCACCGTGAGCCCCGCAAAGAAGGCCCCCAAGGGCAAGCCCGCCCGCAAGACCGTCACCCAGGCCACGGACGAGCACACGGTGAAGTGCATCAACGACACGGCCAAGGACGTCTACAAGCGCATCCTCAAGAAGCAGTCGCCTGAGCTCACCAGCCCGGTGCGGTCCTTGTCGAACGTGCACTACGACCCCAAGGTGGGCTATCTGGAGATCGGCAACGCGCGCAAGGTGCGCACGCTCACGGTGAACACGGTGAAGAGCTTCGCCCAGACCCTGAAGATGCTGAACATCAGCAAGGAGATGATCGCCGAGGACACCTTCGCTACCAAGCGAGAGGCCTACTACGTCAGCAAGAACTGGGACGACGCGCGCTTCAAGGCTCAGACCGAGTCCGACACGGTGATGGACGACATCGAGGCCATGTTCTCGTTGCGCGGCATCAGCAGAGAGCAGCTGCGCTTCTTCCCTGAAGAGCACGGCGGCGCGGTGGCGGGCAACCTGGTGGTGATCGACCGCGACCCGGTGAGCGGCGGCGAGCTGCGCATCGACTGCACCAAGTTCGGCAGCGGCGCCTACACCATCCCCCACTCTGTCGAGCACCTGGGTTTCGAGACGAAGGCCAAGTTCATCCTGGCCATCGAGACCGGCGGCATGTTTCAGCGCCTGCAGATGCACGGCTTCTGGGACAGCTCCAACTGCATCATCGTGTCCATGAGTGGCGTGCCCACCCGGGCCACCCGGCGCTTCGTGCGTCGCCTCTCCGATAGCCAGAAGATTCCGGTCTACGCCTTCGTCGACTGCGACCCCTACGGCATCAGCAACATCTACCGCACGCTGAAGGTGGGCTCAGGCAACACCGCCCACTTGAACCGCTTCTTCTGCGTCCCCCAGGCACACTACCTCGGGGTGACGCCGTCTGACATCGAAGAGTACGAGCTGCCCACCCATCCGCTACTCGACGTGGACGTCAAGCGGGCCAAGGACGCGCTCAAGAACGACCCGTTCTTTCAGCAGTCGAAGCCCTGGGCCACGGCGCTCAAGAAGTTGGTCAAGATGGGTGTGCGCGCCGAACAGCAGGCCCTGGCCAAATGGGGGCTCAACTTCGTCATCGACGAGTACCTGCCAGCCAAGCTCAAGAAGACGAAGAGCTTCTTGCCGTAACGCAAAGCCCGCTCGCGACGTATGAGGACTCGTCAGGTCCGACTCCAACTCTCCGGGAGAGTCGCCCATGAAGAGCACACCGCTGACCCTCGCTCTGCTCTTGTTCTTGGGCTGCGCGAGCATTCCCCCACAGCAGGACGCTCAGGATGTCGCACACTCAGAGCGAGAGGTGGCGGTCCGGCCCACCGCCGTGAAGCGGCTTCTGCTCAACCTCTCAGCAGAAGATGAAGGTGCGCGGGATCAACTCACCGCCCAACTCGCCGCGGCACGCGCTCAGGTCGAGGCGTTCTTTGACGCTCCCTTTGAAGAGGACATCCAGGTCACCGTCCACCCCGACCGGAAGCACTTCACGGCTTCGTTTCCTGCCGAGTGGGGATTGACCACGACCGAGTGCTGGATGGTGGCCTACGGCGTGGCCGACCAGCTCTCAGCCTTGGCGCCACGGGTCTGGGCAGAGCAGGCCTGCGAGCACGATGGGGACGACCCGCAACACGTGAGCCAGATCCTGACTCACGAACTGGTGCATGTCTTTCACGGGCAGCACAACCCCACGCGGGACTTCAGCGGCGCAGAACAGGTGGGTTGGTTCGCAGAAGGTCTGGCTGTGCTGGCCTCCGGGCAACTCTCCGGCGACCACGGCGACGCAGACCAGCAGGCCTTGGCCGCCGAGAGAGGCCCCACTTCACTGGAGACAGCCTGGTCCGGGCCCTGGCGCTACGGAGTCTGCGGTTCCTTGGTGCGCACCCTCGACCACATGGTCGGGCGGGAGCGGCTGCTCGCCCTCTTGAGCGCCACAACCAACGCCGAGCTCATGGCCGCAGCCGACACCACTGAAGATCTCTTCCTGGCCCGCTGGGCAGAGACGGTCAAGCAGAGGGAGACTCTCGCGCCAGCAGCGAGGTGATGTGGGCCAGGTGATGTCTGCCGTGCCAGGCATAGACCCCCAGGTTCACATCCAGCGTGATGGGACCAGACTCGGGGTGGACGAACCCCCGCCGCCAATCGCTCGGCGACATTCCTGAGAGCAAGGCCACCCACCGTTCGTGCAAGGCAGCCAGAAAGCCCAGGGTGGCGGACACAGGCCACGCGGCTCTGTCAGGGCACTCCGCCCAGGCCTTCTCGTCGTAGGCCTTGATCGTGGGCTGCTCCTCGGTCAACGCCCATTTGAAGCGCACCAAGCTGTTCATGTGACTGTCGGCGAGGTGATGCACCACCTGCTGGACCGTCCAGCCGCCGGGGCGGTAGGGCCGCTCAAGCCAGGCCTCATCGAGCGGCGACACCACCGCGCTGAGATCTTCGGGCAGCTTGGCGATCGCGGCGATCCATGCCGCCCGCTGGGCTTCTGTGATCACCGACGGGGGCACAAACTCGCCCAACGGAAAGCGTAGCGACGAGGCCATCGTCACTACTGATCGTCACCCAGGTAGCCCAGCTCTTTCAGCTGCGTCATGGTCGCATCGTCCATGACCTCGCTGCGACCTTCGCCCACCAGCCGCTGAAACAAGGTGAGCTGCTTCTGGTACTCGTCGCGACGATCGGTCAACGCTTGGAGAACCCGAGGCTCGGCCTCTTCTCGGCGAGTGCGCTCTTCGGGGTCGTCTTTCAGGTTGAACAGCTTGCGCCGCTCGACGCCCTTCTCCCGATTGCTGCGGTGCTCGTCGTAGATCAGCTTGTAGTCGTTGAAGTGGACGGCGATCTCCCAGTCATACAGCGGTCCGCCGTCCCGGTCGGCCCGGTACTCAGAGAAGATGGGCCGATTCTCAGGCTCGACACCTGTGAGCAGGGACGGCGCCAGGGACAGCCCTTGCATGGGCGCCTGGGTGCGTTCGGGAAGACTGTCCCGATCGACGCCCATGAGCTCTAGCAGGCTGGGCATCAGGTCGATCAGGGCCACGGGGGTCATGATGCGCGTGCCCGCGCCCACCCCGTCCGGCAAGCGCACCATGAGCGGCACGCGCAGACACTCTTCGAAGACCTGATCGTGCTGCCACTTGCCGTGATCGCCGAACTCCTCGCCGTGATCAGCGAGGATCACGACGATCGTGTCGGCCCGTGCCTCCGGTGTGTCCAGCGCATCCAGGAGCGCGCCCAACTCGTCATCGGTGTAGTTGACGCCTGCTCGATAGAGCTCATGCAAGAACGCCGCCTCAGGTGGACCGAAGTTGGCCTTGTTGGCCCAGAACGTGGTGCGCATGGCGCCGAATCGCTGGCGAAACTCCATGCCCTCGAGACCAGCAAGGACCTCTCTCAGCTGGCCGTCGTAGCCCTCGTCCGTCCAGCGGTCGATGTAGGCCCCTGGCGAGACGTAGGGCGCGTGGATCTCGTAGGTGTGCCAGAACAGGAAGAACGGATCGTCGGCTTGGCGCAGGCTGCTCAGGCGATCGAGGCCCTCGGCCACCTGTGTCTCGACCCCGCTCAGCTCCCGGGTGTATTCGTCGAAGCCCCGGGCGAAGCCATGAGGCGGGTTGAGGTTGCCGCCGTCGGTGAGCGCCACCGTGGCGTAGCCCGCAGCGGACAAGACCTCGGCCAGAGTGGGCAACGACTCGGGCACGGACTCGATCAGAGCCTCTCGGCGACCGGTCGACGGGTCTTGCTTGTGCTGCACGTTCTGCACGCCATGCACCGAGGGATACATGCCGGTGAACAACGACATGTGGCTCGGCGCGGTCTGGGGCGCCTGGGCCCGGGCGTGATCAAAGACCACGGCCTCCTGGGCGAAACGCTCCAACCGTTTGCCCAGGGCCGGGTCGGCGCCGTAGGTCGCCAGGGCGTCTGCACGCAAGGTGTCGAGGGAGATCAAGACCAGGTTGCAGCCGCTGAAGTCGCTCCGAGGGACCACGGGCTCGGCGCTCGCAGGCTCGTCATCGACGGGCCCCGGCGCCACGGCGGCGGGCTCGGTCCCACAGCCAACCAGCAAGAGCATCAGGCCCAGCGCCCATGTGCTCCACTTGCTCCAGGTGCTCCGGCGCAACCCGCCAGCCCACGACCCCGTCATCTCAAAGGGTCTCCGCATCAAACTGGTCTACGAACTTGACCACCTGATCTTGCAGGAAGTCGTAGGTCGACGAGAATCGTTGGGAGAGCTTGTCGAGATCGCCGGGCATCACCGGGCGCCCGAAGGTGCCCACGTTCTCCAGGAACATGCTGCGGTTGTCCTGGCTGAACGACTCGACGCGCACGTTGAAGACCGCCTGATCTTCGCCGCTGGGCGGAAACGTGAAGCGCATCCCGGCCAGGCTCGGCACAGACGGAAACGCGGACAGCAGGTTGTCATCGAAGCCGTAGACGGTCTGCAACATGAACGCCCGGGCGTCATCGCTCGACTGGGGATTGACCACCGAGCGCACCGCGAACTGCTGCACCATGAAGAGCTGCATGGGCAGGGTGGCCAGGGCCTTCTCGGCGAGCAGGCAGATGCGTGCGGAGAAGTCCTCTGCCGAGGCGCCGGTCTGCTCTTCGCGCACCTGGATGCGATCCGCCAGCATGCTCACCATGGACACGGGCGTGCCCGGCAGCCCTCCTGACGAGTTGCTGAACTGAGCCCCCCCTGGCAGCAGCTTGAAGTCTCGGTACGAGCACTCGCTGCTCCCGAACAGCTCACCGTGCAGCTGCTGCAGCAGCCGCGGGTCATGCTGAACGGGCGGGTGGATCAGCTCGGAGACGAAAGCGATCGAGCGCAGGCCGTAGGTCATTCGACAGGGTTCCTCGTGGGCGGGCGCTGATTATGGACGTCCATCAGGAGACCCGCAATCCACACCCGGAACGCCCAGCAGCCGCAGCGCAGCCAGGGGCACCAGCACCAGGGCCACCAGGGTCACGCAGAGCAGGGCCGTGGTCTCGTCCGAGGCAATGTGCACCAGGGAGAAGATGCGGTGGGCCAGGGTGCCTGAACCGGCCGGGACCAGCACGATCATGTCGAGTTCGCGCATGGAGAGCAGGTAGCCCAGGGAGAAGGCCAACCCCGTGGCCGGGGCCAGCATGGGCAGGCGCACGGTGAGCAGCCGGGCCAGGAGCGGCCGGGGAATCAGCTGCTCGGCCAGGTACGGCGCCTCGTCCTGGCGCAGCAGCAGGGCCCGAGCCGTGAGCACCCCTAGCGACAGATAGCGGCCGGTGAGCGCCAGCACGAGCAGGACGGGCGAGGGGTAGACCCAGTCAGCCAGGGGATTGGCCGGGTGGTTCCAGAGCCTGATCTCCCCCACGGCGAACATCACGCTGGGCGCGGCCAGGGGCAGCAGGACCAAGGCCAGCAGCACCGTGGCCCAGGGGGGCGAGCAGGTCAGGGTCAGGCGCGCGAGCAGCACTCCCAGCACGGCGATCGCGGCGCCCGAGGCCAGGGCCACTCCGAGAGACTGAAAGACCGAGTCCCGTGCCACTCCAAGCATGGCCGAGGGGTCCGCCGCGTCCAGGCTCCAGGCACAGAGCACCACCAGGGGCACCACCATTGTGGCCACGACTAGCAGAAGGCCGACGACTGACCAGCCCCCCGGCCGCCGGGCCCGCCCCTGTTCGCGACCCTGCCCCCGCTGTCGGCCCCGCTGGCTGCGCTCTACCCAGAGCACGCCCAGGAGAGCCAGCAACGCGGGGATGATGGCCGCTGTAGACACCGCCGCGGCCTCCGCGCCGCTCTCCAGCCGGGCCCACTTCTGGAAGATCTCGCTGGACAGCACCACGAAGGGCTCGGGATCGGCGAAGGACAAGAAGTCGACCACCGCGAAATCGGTGATGGCGAAGACGAAGGTGAGCAGCGCCCCCGAGAGGATCGACGGCGCGGCCATGGGCAGTTCGACCCGCCACCAGGCCCGTCGAGAGCCCACGGCGAGGGTGGCCACGTCTGAGGCCCGACCGGCGCTGGCGAACCCCCGCACAGCAAAGAGGGCCACAAGAGGCCACAGCGCGGCAGAGAGCAGGAAGACCGCCCCCCAGAAGCCCGAGAGAGGCAGCAGGGACGTCCAGGCCACCCCCGCCATCCAGGGCGGCAGCACCAGGGGCAGGGGCAGCATCAAGCCCAGCCACCCTGCCCAACGACCCGATGATCGGGCCAGCAGCCGTCCCACGGGCACACCCACCAGGCAGCAGACCGCGGCGGTGCTCAGCCCCAGGGCCACGGTCGAGCCCAGCAGGGACATCACTCGGGGAGAGCCCACGACCTCGAGCAGCTGGCCAGGATCGGTGAACAGCTCGGTCAAGGCGGCGCCCAGGGGTGCCAGACAGAGCACCACGAGGAACGCGAGAACTGTAGCTGCCATGAAGAGATCCTATATCCTGCGCAGACAACGTCCGCACCGGTCCACCCGGACGCCCGCCGTTCTGAGAGCCTCATCATGCGCCTCCCCGTCTCTTCGATCATCCACCGTGTCTGCACTGCGCTCCCCGTGAGCTGGCCGGTGGCTCTCGGCCTGGCCCTGGTCAGCGGTGCCAGCCCCGTGACAGCCCAGGACAACCCCCTCCACGAGCTGGCCCGCGACCTGCCGAAGGTCGAGTCGCCGCCTGAACTCAGCGCCCTGCAAGAGCAGAAGCTCGGGCGAGCCATCAAGAAGCTGCGCAACAGCAACGCGACCAAGCGTGCCGAGCTGGAAGACGACGTGATCGCCGTGGGCCGGGGTGCCCTGAACGCCCTGGCCGAGGCCGCCACCACCGACCACCCGGGCAAGATGGCCGGGCTGCAGCGCTGCCTGTTCGAGCTGGTCGACCTCCGCGATCGGCTCTTCGTGGCCGAGGCCATGGAGTCCGAGCTGGTGGTCATGCGACGCTTCGCGGCCCAGGCTGCGGGCAAGCTCGTCACCGAAGCCCTGCATTCGGGGCTGACCAAGATGCTCGATGATGCAGACGACGTGACCGCGACCCTGGCCGCCCTGTCACTCACCCGCAACGGCGACGAGTCGGCGCTCGGGGTCCTGGTCGAGACCTACCTGGCCGCCCAGGCCAAGCCCTCTGCTAGCAAGGACGCCAAGGGCTCCCGCTCCTCCCGCAAGAAAGACGACGAGGGCGACGACTGGACCCCGGCCATCACCGAGGCCCTCGCCCATCTCCATGGCGCAGGCGATCATCAGGCCCTGCTCGACCGGCTGAAAGTCGACCAGATGCTCGAGAAGGATGACCCTCAGGCGTCGTCAGCGGTGCGTCTCGCCGCCGTCGCCATGCTCAAGATCATCGGCGACGAGGCTGCCGTGCGAGGCCTGGGTCGGGCCCTCGACGATCACCACAACATCGTCCAGCAAGAGAGCATCAACGCCCTGCGCGCGCTCATCGAAGACAAGCCCCCCTTCGAGGGCGCAACGTTTCAGCAGATCCGCGAACTCGAGCGGCTGAAAGACGTGCTCAAGCGCTGGCACGGCTTCGACGAAGGCTAGCAGACCGTGCGTAAGGTGCCGTGATGGCGAGGGCGCCTTGCGATCACGGAGCGTGATCAGCAGGCCCTCCCCAGAAGGCCACAGCCTACCTTCAGGGCAGATCGGCGACCCCGGTGATGATCTTGTCGACCAGGCCGTAATCGAGGGACTCGGCCGAGTTCATCCAGAAGTCGCGCCCCGCATCTTTGACGATCTGCTTGGCTGGCTTGCCGATCTGCTCGGAGATGATGGCGTTGTACTTGTCGCGGGTCTTGATGATCTCGTTGGCGGTGATCTCGAGATCGGAAGCCTGGCCCTGAGACTGGGTGGACGGCTGGTGGATCAAGAAGCGGGCGTTGGGCGTGGAGAAACGGCAGCCCTTGTCGCCGCCCAAGAAGATCGTGATGGCCGCGCTGGCTGCCAGGCCCGCCACCACCGTGGTGATCGGTGAGGCCACGAGCTGCATCATGTCGTAGATGCCAAAGCCTGAGTCGGCGTCGCCGCCCGGGCAGTTGATGTACATGGTGATGGGCTTGGTGGAGTCTTGGCTGTCGAGGGTCAGCAGCTGAGCCACGATGGCCGTGGCCATGTCCCGATCGACGGGCTTGGTCACCATGATGATGCGCTTCTCGAGCAGCGTGCGGCCGATCACGGCCGCGGCGGGCGCGTCCTTCTCGTCCTTGTCATCACAGTCCAGGTGGTAGTGGCGCAGCTCGGTCATGACCTCGACTCGCTAAGAGAGAGCGGTTGCCGGCTGAACCGGCCCAAACGACCGGGCTTCTCCCGGCATCGGCCGAGCACCGTAGCGCATGGGATTGGGCGATGAAAGCAGATCAGCCGTCGCTGTCGCTGCCAGCTCCGGCGGACTCTCCCGCCGTGCCCCCGGGGCCCATGGTCTTGTCCGGCACGAAGGTGTCCGGATTCACGGGCCGGGTGGCGTCGGTGCTGGTCAGACCCCCATCGAGATAGCCCAGAGCGCGCATGCGATCGACGAAGTCGCCCTTCTTCTCGGCGGGCATCTCGACCATGACCGGATCGCGGAAGCCCTCGTCATGACTCTCGACCCGGCCCAGGGTTTTCACCTGCTCCCGGGCCTCTTCGGTGAGCAGGCTCGACAGCACCCTGCCGCGCATGTCCCGCCCGGAGGGGATGCCCAACAGGCCCAGGACCGTGGGCGCCACATCGGTCACCTGGCCCACGGACGCCAGGGCACCGTTGCCCAGCCAGCGGTCCACTCCGCCCTGAGCCCGGATGTCGGGCCCGGCGGCGATGAGCACCCCGGGGGCGCCATCCTGGTGATCGCCCGTGGTGTGCCGGTCGTTGTCCCGCTGGGTCGAGATGGCGTGCATGCCGTGGTCGGAGCAGACGATCAGGTTGGTGTCGTCCAGCAGGGGCAGCAGCTCGCCCACCATGGCGTCGACCCACTCGTAGTACCGGGGCAACACGTCGGCCAGGGCTGCGTCGAGTTCAGCCGAGGCCCCAGCCCAGGCATAGGCCTCGGGCTCGTAATGGCGCCAGAAACGGTGACCCACCACGTCGGTGCCGCCCAGATAGAGCATGCCCAGGTCTGCCCGATGGTCCGGCAACAGGTCGAGGGCCAGGCGGTAGTACGTCTCGTCAGACTGAATCGACCACAGGCTCTGCTCGATCAGCCCCCGCTCCACGTCGGTGAGCAGCTCGGAGGGGAGGTCGCCGAAGACCTTGTCTGCGGCCAGGGCGTGGACCGCGTCCACGGTGCCCACCTCCTCGGCCAGGGCCATGACCCGATCCGTCAGCTCGACGGGGTGCACCTGATCGTCGAGCCCGGGCATCAGGGCGGGCTTCCAGTTCTTGTCCATCATGCTCGAAGCGCTGGTGGCAGAGATCATCACGCCGCGCACGGGCTCGACGGGCCAGGTCACCCACCAGCCGAAGACGTTGCTGGTCAGGCCATAGGCGTCGGCGATGTTCCACAACGCGGCGCCCTTGCGACGGGAGGACGTGAACACCCGCCCCTTGCGATCCACGAAGCCCTCGATGCCGTGCTCTTCTTTCGGTTTGCCCGTGGCCACGGTGGTCCAGATCACCGGGCTATGCGTGGGGATGAACGTGCCCAGCTTGCCGTAGCTGCCCCGTTCCATGAGCCCGCGTAGGTTGGGGCAGCGGCCCTCCTCCATGAGCGGCCGGAGCACCGACCACTCGAGCCCGTCGATGCCCAGCACGAACACTGGCGACAGGGGGCTGGCGGTCTCCGTGCTGGTGGAGTCACCGCAAGCCACTCCCAGGGTCAGGATCAACAGGGCGGTGCACAGGCGATTTCGGGCGGGCTGAACCATGTATGGATGTCCAACAATCTCTGGATGTGCCTGGGCCAACGGGCGGCGCTCGGGGCGATATTCCATGCCTCGGGGGCGGGCGCGATGTCGGGGAGGCGACCACGGCCAGGGCCTGGACAGACACTACTCTGGGGAATGAAAGGTCGTTTGGCGAGATCTGCCCGCCAAGCCCGTAGAATACCGGCCAGCTCCGGTGAGGCACGACGGCTCATGACGACGATCTGATTCGATGCTTTGCAGGGGCGTGCTGTGGTGGCCCTCCAGGTAGCCTCCAGCGGCGGGCGCCGCTCACACAATCCACCCAAGACAGGCGGACAACCCTGAGCGGATGAGCGTCGACGCCTACATCGTCTTGGCCGTGGTGCTGGGCTCGTTCTTCCTCTTCGTGAGCGAGATCGTTGCCGTCGACCTGATCGGCCTGATGGTCATCGCGGTGCTGCTGATCACCGGCGTGCTCGAGCCCCACGAGGCCCTCTCCGGCTTCTCCAATGAAGCCCTGATCACCGTGGCGGCCATGTTCGTCCTCTCGGCAGGGCTGATCCGCTCGGGCGTGCTCGATTGGCTGCGCTCGATGATGTTCGACCTGGCCGGGGGGCACCGGCTGCGGCTGGTGCTGGTGCTCATGGCTACGGTGGCCATCTCGTCCGCGTTCCTGAACAACACGCCGGTGGCGGTGATCTTCCTGCCCATCGTGCTGGGCGTGGCCACCAGCCTGAAGCTCTCGCCGTCAAAGCTGCTCATCCCCATGAGCTACGCCTCGATTCTTGGTGGCACCTGCACTTTGGTGGGCACGAGCACCAACCTGCTGGTGAGCCAGGTGGCCGAAGCCCACGGCGGCGCGGCCATCGGCATGTTCGACTTCACCGTGCCTGGGCTCATCTTCGCCGCGGCGGGGTTCGTCTTTCTGGCCACCGTGGGACACCGCCTGCTGCCCGACCGAGCCTCCGTCTCGGGCACGGTCGCCTCCGGCCATATTCGCGAGTTTGTCACCGAGATCTGCTTCTCCGACGGCTCGGCCCTGGTGGGCAAGAGCTACAAGGAGACCCTGGCCAAGCTCCCGGGCATCACACCGCTGATGTTGATTCGCGGTGACGTGGTCATCTTCGCCCCGCTCATCGCCGACCCTCGGGCCCAGTTCATCCGCGCTTCTGATGTGCTGCTGCTCAAGGGCGACCCGGGCTCGATCAACGCCCTGCTCGAACGGGACGGTGTCGATCTGCCACCAGAACTCGGCGGGCTCATGGACAACACGTCCGCCGGCAAGACCGTGACCATGGTCGAGCTGGTGGTGAACCCGAACTCGCCGCTCATCGGACGGACCATCGGCGGCTCCGAGTTCTCCCGGCGTCACGGCGGCGCGGCGGCGGTGGCCGTGCTACGCCACGACGAACACCTGCGCAAGCGGGTCTCCGAGATTCGCCTGCGCCTGGGCGACACGCTGCTCGTGGTCTGCGACGAGAACCATCTCGACGAGCTGCGCAACAGCTCCGAGTTCATGCTGCTCGAAGGTCTGGACAAGCAGCTCGTGCGCCGGGACAACTTCCGCCCCGCCCTGCTGATCATGTTCCTCGTGGTCGGTCTCGCGGCCATCGACGTGGCCCCCATCTCGACCCTCGCAGTGACCGGTGTGGTGGCCATGGTGGTCACGGGCTGCATGCCCCTGCGACTGGCCTACTCAGCGGTCGACATGAGCATCATCCTGCTCATCGCGGGCATGCTCTCCCTCGGTCAAGCGCTCGAGAAGACAGGGCTCGTGGGCTGGGCCAGCACCCAGCTGCTCGACCTGCTCAGCGTCTACGGGCCCGCGGCGGTCATCGGCGGCATCTACCTGGCCTCCATGGTCATCACCTGCATGGTCTCCAACAACGCGGTGGCCGTGCTGATGACACCAGTGGCCATCGAAGCGGCCCGCACCATGGGACTGGCCTCCGATCCCTTCGTCTTCGCCACACTCTTCGGCGCCAGCGCGTCCTTTGCCACGCCGATCGGCTACCAGACCAACCTGTTCGTCTACGCCCCCGGTGGCTATCGCTTCACCGACTACCTGCGCATCGGCGTACCCTTGCAGCTGCTGCTCTTCGCCATTGCCCTCTGGTTGATTCCCTGGTGGTGGCCCTTCGAGGCGATCGCTACATGACCCCTTCTGCCAGCAGCATTCTCTCCGCGAGCAGGCTGGTGGTGCGCAAGGGGCCCTATGCCCTGGGGTCTTGGGAACCAACCCGCCTCTCAGCAGTTTTTGCCGGCGTTCTCCGCGCGCGGTGCGCCACGTGCATGGTCCTGCGCGACGATCTCGAAGTCACGGCGCTCGTCGACGAATCGGCCCTGCCCGAGCTGCCACCTCCCCGCCGGGTCGAAGGCCGCTGGGCCCTGCTGACCGTCGACACCATCATGGCCTGGGACGTGATCGGCGTGCTGGCCGAGATCACCCGGGCGCTCGCCGCCGCAGGCATCCCCGCCGGGGCCATCGCAGCCTTCTCCCGGGACCACCTGCTCGTGCAGGATGAACACCTCGCTGACGCACTCAAGAGCCTGGCCAAGATCTGCAAGTCCGTAGACCCAGTCGATTAGGACGGCGGCGACCTTGGCTCACGTCTTCCTCTCCGCTGGCGACATCTCTGGAGACCAGCACGCCGCGCGGTTGGTGCGCCGCATGGCCAGCCTTGCTCCTGGGGTCACCTTCGAAGGACTGGGTGGGCCCGAGCTCGCCGACGCCGGGGTGCCCCTGCACGAAGACCTGGTCAGCCGGGCGATCATGGGCATCGGGCCTGCGGCGCGAGAAGTCCCCCACCTGCTGGGACTGTTGCGGCGCATGGCCGGGGTCTTCGATCGCCGCCGCCCTGACCTGGTGCTGCTCGTGGACTACCCGGGGCTGAACCTGTTCATCGCTCGCTTGGCTCACCGTCGCGGCATTCCGGTGGTCTACTTCGTGGCGCCCCAGCTCTGGGCCTGGGCGCCCTGGCGGGTGCGCCGCTTCGCTCGGGTGGTCGATGAAGCCTTGGTGATCTTCCCCTTCGAGGTGCCGTTCTTTCGTGACGCGGGCATGGACGCCACGTACATCGGCCACCCGCTGCTCGACGCCTTGCCCTCCGATCCGCCGCGCCCCGCCGACATCATCGACCGCCCCCGGCCCGTGGCCCTGCTCCCCGGCAGCCGACGCCGAGAGGTCAGGCTGCACATGCCTCTGTTGCTCGACGCAGCAGAGGCCCTGGCCAGCGAGTACCCGGACGCCTCGTTTCACTGCGCCCACGTGTCGGCCGATCGTCGCCGTGAGATCGACGCCCTCGCTGCCAAACGGAACATCGACTTCGTCATGCACGGCGACAGGGTCCACGACGTCATGGCCGCCTGCCGTTGCGCCGTGGTGTCGTCCGGCACGGCCACCCTTGAGACGGCCATGTTGGGCACGCCCATGGTGGTGCTCTACCGGGTCACAGCGTTCGAGAACTCCATGCGCAACGTGCTCTTGGTGCCACCCTTCGTGGGACAGGTGAACCTGGTGGCCGGGCGCCAGATCGCCGATGAGTTGCTGCTCCCCCACGATGACCCCGCGCCCCTCATCGCGGCCCTGCGCCCCCTGCTCGAGGACACGCCGACGTTTCTGAAGCAGCAGCAGGAGCTGGTCTCGTTGATCGCTGACACGGCCGGGCCGGGGGCCGTGGACCGTGCCGCGCAGATCCTGGCCGAGCGGCTCGCAGAGAACCTCGCCGACTGATCTGCGGGCAGACCTTCCTGCGCTGGGAGCGTCCTCGCTTCAACCTGGGGTTCAACCTGCGGGCTCCAGACCCCAGGTCAGCCTGCCGATCGAGCGAGCTGAGCTGCAAAGGTCTGCCCGTCGATGTTCGTGCCGCAGACGATGACGCCGACTTTTTGGCCACGCAACCGCTCGGCCAGGGGCCCCCACAACGCCGCCGTGGACGCGGCGCCTGCGGGTTCGAGGGCCAGCTTCAGATCTGCGAAGGCCAGGGCCTGGGCAGCCAGGATCTGCTCATCGCTCACCAGAACGATCTCGTCGAGATGCTCTCGGCACAGGGCGTAGGACGTGGGTCCGGTAAATGGCGCGGCCAGGCTGTCCGCCACCGTGTCCATGGTCTCCAGGCGGACGGGCGCTCCTGCGGCGAAGCTGGCGGTCATGGTGGGCGCCCCCTCGGGTTCGACACCAAACACAGCGCAGCCCGGCGAGCAAAGCTTGATGGCCGCCGCCACACCCGAGGCCAGTCCCCCGCCGCCGATGGGTACGATGACCGCGTCGAGGCCGTGCACCTGGCGTGACAGCTCAAGGCCCAGGGTGGCCGATCCCAGGGATGTGTACGGGCCATCGAAGGGGTGGATGAACGACAGGCCCTCTCGCTGCACCAGCTCCTCGACCAGCGCGAAGCCTGCCTCGGCGTCATCGACCAGGAGCAGCTCTGCACCCAGGGCCCGACAGCGCTCGACCCGCACCCTGTTCGCCGAGCGGAGCATGACCACCTTGGCAGGCACTCCCGCTTGAGCCGCAACCCACGCCGCGGCGATGGCGTGGTTGCCCGCAGAGATGGCGGTGATGCCCCGGGCTCGTTGCTCGGCCGAGAAGTGCGCCATGACGTTGAGCGCACCCCGGGCCTTGAAGGTGCCGGTGTGCTGCAGCAGCTCGAGCTTGAGCTGCACCTCGGTGTCCTTGCCCAAATGCTCGACGACCACATCCGTCTTCCAACGATGCACTGGCGTGACCACGAGCTGGGCTGCCAGGGCGTCTGCCGTGGACTCGATGGCGGCCCTGGTCACTTCGGTCACGGTCAGAAGCCCGGCGATGGGTAGACGGTCACGCTGTGCAGGCCGTCGGCGCCGTAGGCCTCCACGCCGAAGAGCCAGTGGTCCTTGCTCACGCCGCTCAGGGTGTATTCGTGGACGTCGCCCACGTCGAGCACCTGCTCCCATCGAGGCGCCGCCGTGTCCCGCAAGCGCAGGCGGTAACCAGCGACTGTGGGGTCGTGCGGGTCATCCCAGAAGAGGCGGCTGTCGTTGGTCAGCCCAGAGGTGTCGACGGTCACACCCGTGGGCGACGGGGGCGCCAGGGCCAGGCTGAGCACGGCGGCCACGTCGAGGCGGACCACGTCGGTGAGGTTCTCGAAGTCGACGAACTCGAGCAGGTCGCCGTACTGTCGGCCGTCGACGACCTTCACATCCTGGTGTTGGCGGTCGTAGTGTTCGTGGGTGTCCGTGAAACGCACGGCGGCGTAGCCCTGCTCGTTGAAGGCCTTGTGATCCCCCCCGCGCAGGTAGCGGTCCTGGCGAAAGACCAGCTGCACCGCCAGGTCGGGGACATAGCGCCGTCCCAGTTCGTAGATGGTGCGGGCCAGCTGTCGCGAGGTGGCGTCGTTGTCGCTGCCCACGACCCGCCGCGCCAACTCTGAGCTGGGCAGGCCCTCGGAGAACAGCCGCAGCGTGCCCCGGTTCGCCTGGCCGTTGCCACCGCCGACCCCGCCCACGATGTCGTTGGTGAGCATGGCGAAGATGTCCCGTCCTGCCTCCCGATCCGCCTGGGCCATGGCCCGGGAGCCGTAGAGACCCTGCTCTTCACCAGCCACGGCGGCGAAGCGAATGGTCGCCCGTGGGACCCGGTCGCCGAGGGCCTCGACGATGCAACGGGCCGCTTCCAGGGCAGCCACCGTGCCCGTGCCGTCGTCGTTGGCGCCCGGGGCGTCGCCGGTGACGTCAGCGTCGCTGCCGTTGCGCGAGTCGTAGTGCCCGCTGAGCACGATCACCCGGTCGCTGTCGCTGCCAGGGAGCGTCGCCACCACGTTGATCAGTTCGGTGCGCTGGGGCATGCGCCGTCCCGCCTCGATCAGATGGTGCTCGCTACGCACCTGCAGCCGGCCACCAGTCTCGTCGGAGATCTCGAGAAAGCGGGCGTGCAACCAGCGGCGGGCGGCGCCGATGCCTCGGGTCTCGCTGTCCGTCTCGCTGCGGGTGTGGCGCGTGCCGAAATCCACCAGTGTGGTCAGGTCGTCGTGCAAGCGGTCCGTGCTCACAAGGTCGACCGCGTCCGCGACGAGAGGCAGAGGGGCAGCCTCGTCCCCCGTCGCCGCCGGACCACCCTGCGGCTGCACCCCTTCTTGGCCCACCAGCTCGCAGGCCACAAGACTCAAGACGATTGCCGAACACAAGATCCGCTGAAACACAGACACCATGAAGTCTCTCCGCTCACGAGGGCAGCCCGGGAGCATAACCGCCGGCGCTGGCGCCGCGGAGACTCTCCACCCTCCACCGCGCCTGAGAAAGGGGGCCAGACCGGCCCCAGGTCTCGGTGCGTCGCTCAGCTCTCGGTCGCGCGATGGACGGAGACCGTGTGTCCGCCGAGGACTCGCACGAGGTAGAGGCCGTCACCCAGGCCAGCCACAGCGCTGACGCTTGCGCCCGCAGCAGGGCTCGAGCCCCGATTCGATTCGCCGCCCCCGTGGCAGGCGCAGCCGCATGCAGACGAACAGCCACCCGCATCGCGACCGAAGCAGCCATCGGTACAACTGCCAGCACCGGGACCCGAGCAGGACCCTCTGCCGTTCAGCGCAGGTTCGGCCGCTGGCTTGGAGCAAGCCCCGCCTCCGGGCGCGCTGCCGACTGAAGACGTGGGGGACGCCCCACAGCTCTCATCGGCTCCGGCCTCCAAGATGGCCCAGCCCAAGGTCACCGCCCGGTCTCTGGCCGCCGGTGTGATCAACGTGCCTGAGCCTACGACGAGCGGCGCTGCCACTCGTCCCGCCAGGATATCTGCCTCGGTGATCAGTCGCTGCACGGTCAAGGCAGCGGCCCGCCGCGGAGCACAGCCAGCATGGCCTCATGGGGACGAGCAATGACCACCCGCCTGACCAGCAACCCGGCGGCCTCCGCATCGGCGGCGCCTGCGGTCACCCCTGCGTCCACGTCGGAGACCTGGCCGGTGAAGGTCACGTAACTCTTGCCGCCGATCCCCCGAGCCAGCTCGAGCGACACCAGGGTCAGGCTGGCCAGCTTCGAGGCCACGTCCCCCGCGCGGATGATGGAGGCGATGGAGAGGGTCTCGATGACGCCCAGGGCGTCGAGGGTCAGGGCTCCAGAGCCACCGGGAGCGCTGTCGTCTCCCCCACCGTCGCCCAGGCCGATCGTGCCCGAGGGCCCGGCCACCGCGCGCCTCACCAGTTGCAGCAAGGTGGGCTCTACGTTGGGGATGAACAGCCTGTCGATGAGCACATCATCGCCCACCTCGACCGCGCGACGGAGTGACGAGCTCACCGCGTCGACCTCTCCGCTGAAGAGCACCACGTACTTGCCCGGGCTCACCGCGCGACAGAGCAGCAGCTCGACCTCGGCCTGCTTCAGCAGGGCGTCGACCACCTCAAGGCCCGCAGCGATAGACGCCAGCTCAAGCAGCGCGATGCACGAACCGGAGGCGCCGACGGGCGTGACCACGTGCGTCACCGCAGGCCTTAGCCGCGGCCCTCATTGGGCTGGCCGTCAATGTCAGACAAGACCTTCTCGATGGCGGCCACCGCCTCTTGGATGTCTGACTCGCTGCCGCCCAGCTGAAGCCGTCCGAATGCTCCGTAGGGGCGCATGTTGATCAGCTTGATGTCCGCTGCCTTCTCGGCCTCGTTGGCGGCGATGACCGCGTAGGCCGCCGGGTGCACCTCGAGGATGTAGAGCGTCTCGCCGCCCAGCAGCATCATCCCCGAACGGTTGCGATTGATCAGCATGGACTGGTAATCGTCGATGCCGGTGATGATCTCGCTGGTCAGGATGCGCGGCTTCAGCCGGTCGAGTTCATCGCAGTCGAGGTGGTCGAGAATGTGCCGACCCGCTTCGAGCACTTCGGCCTGGCTCTCGTCGTGGACCTCAAGCAGGCCAAAGGCCCGCTCGACGACCTGCACCGCCGGGCGCACAGACGTCTTCTTGAGCGCGATGTCCGTGACCCGGTTGATGGCCATGCCCGGGGCGATCTCGACGTACAACGCCGCTTGCCCTCGCACGGGCAGGTAGCCCTTGGCCGTGCTGGCCACGAACGAGGCAAACTGCGGCTGCATGGAGTCGAGGAAGATATAGGTGCGAAGCTGGACCATGTGGCTGGGTCAGAAGGAGGACCGGAGAGTGCGCTGCCTGGCGGCGGGCAAGGGCTGAACGGGGCGGGGCGACCGAACGTCGGCCGCCCGGCAGACCTCAGCTCTCGCCGCCATCCACCTGGGGCAGGATCGACTCGACCTCACTGTGGGGCCGGGGAATCACGTGCACGGAGACCAGCTCACCCACCCGTCGGGCAGCAGCAGCCCCTGCGTCGGTGGCCGCCTTCACGGCGCCCACTTCTCCGCGGACCATCACGGTGACGTAGCCGCCTCCGATGCGCTCCTTGCCGATCAAGGCCACCTTGGCAGCCTTGACCATGGCGTCAGCAGCCTCGATGGAGCCCACGAGGCCCTTGGTTTCGATCATTCCCAGTGCAATCTGGCTCATGCTTCAACATCTCCATCACGCGGTCAGGAGGCTCTGTCGTGGCGCCACGATCAGGCCCATGCCGGTGGTTGGTCAGGGTTGTCAGGTAGGTTTGCGAAGTCGTGCGAAGTCGGGGATCTCACCACCCTCATAAGGCGGTCTGCCTTTTGGTTGACCGTTCTCTGGCACACCGCCTGCAGAGGCCGCGCTGGCGCTGCTCGCGGGGTGAGCAGAGGGAGCGTCAGGCTTGTAGAAGGGCGACTGAGGATGGGTGGGGTTGCCCATGTGGGCCAGATGCTCAGAGCTCAGGCCTGGAGGGGCGGACACCGTGGGCGTGGTGCCCAGGGCTGCGCTGCTGCTGCCCCGGCGCGGGCTGGGTGCAGGGGCTGCAGGCTGGGCAGTGAAGCCCATCTCCGACGGCGGCCCCAAGGCAAAATCGGGGAACGACTCGACGAAGCCCTCGTAGCAGTAACCCACGTGCTTGGTCAGCAGCAGGTTGTGGGCAGAGATGTTGTCAGAGGTGATGTTGCCCCCGAACGCTCCGCAGCCAAGGGTCATGGAGGGCACGAGGCCGCTGCCAAAGCCCACCGCACCTTGAGCTGTGGGCGCGTTGACCAGCACCCTGTGTGTGGGCTTCTCGGCCACGAAGGTCCAGATGATGTCTTCGTTGCGGGAATGGATGGCCAGGGTGTGCCCCCGCCCACCGAAATCGAGGATCTCGATGCAGCGATCGCAACCCGCCTCCCAGCCGTCTTCAACGTAGACCGACAAGATTGGCGAGAGTTTCTCGACGGACAAGGGGTGGTCCCAGCCCACGCCCGTCTCGTCGACCATCAACACCGTGGTGGTCTCGGGAACGGAGAAGCCGGCCATGGTGGCGATCTGGTGGGGATACAAGCCCACGATGTCGGGGTTCACCCGCCGGCCGCGCACCACCAGTCGCTCAAGGGCGGAGCGCTCATCGGCTGAACACCAGTGGGCTCCGTTGGCGGTGAACTCGGCACGCACGGCGTCGTTGACAGGAGCATCGATCACCACGGACTGCTCGCTGGCGCAGATCGTGGCGTTGTCGAAGGTCTGGCTGCCCACGATGGCCCGCACGGCGTGGCGGATGTCGGCGGTGCGCTCGATGAACGCGGGGGCGTTGCCCGGCCCGACGCCGTAGGCTGGCTTGCCAGCGCTGTAGGCCGCCCGCACCAGGCCCGGACCGCCCGTGGCCAGGACCAGCGCGGTCTCACGAGCCTTCATGGCCTCGTGGGTACCCTCGATGGTGGGCTGGGACATGCACAAGATCAGGTCTTGAGGTGCGCCCGCAGCCACCGCGGCCTCGGCCATGATCGCGGTGGCCTCCCCAATGCAGCGCACACCCCGGGGATGGGGACTGACCACGATGCTGTTGCGAGACTTGACCGAGATGATCGACTTGAACAGGGCGGTCGAGGTGGGATTGGTGATGGGCACGATGGCCAGCACCACGCCGTAGGGCTCGGCGACCTGGTAGTACCGGCGGGCGTCGTCGCGGTGGACCACCCCCACGGTCTTCAGCTCGCGCAGGCTCTCCCAGAGCATGTCCGTGCAGAAGCGGTTCTTCTGATACTTGCCCACGGGATTGCCGAAGCCGCTCTCTTCGACGGCCAGCCGGGCCAGGTGCTCCGCTGCAGCCGAGCCCGCCTTCGCCATGGCCTCGCAGACCCGATCGACCAGGGCCTGATCAGCCTTGCGCCAGATCTCCCAGGCCGCCCGGCTGCGACGCACCAGGTCGCGGGCTTCTTGAATCGAGACGAGGTCTGCATCAGCGAGGATCATGGGGTGCGATCATAGCAATCGCCTCCCGCCGGGCGGCAGGCCAACTTCAGGGGCGGAACGAAGGCCAGAGGGGCGGGGTGCTGGGGCTCCACGAGAAAACTGAAGTTGGCGCGTGACTCCCGCAGACCCCAGCCGACTTGACTGGTGCTGGGGGAACGGTTGTCGAGCCCCCGCTGACAACTCAGGGGCGTTGAATCCCAACACCCCTGCCGGGCCGGGAGAGAACCTCGCGCCCGACTCAACATTACGGGGAAGAACCATGACTCACCTCACACTCATTGCAGCTGTTCTGGGCGCCGCTCTGAGCACGGCTGGGCAGACCGAGCAGGGCAAGGGCTTCGAGCAGGAGCCGCTCACTCCGAGCGCGTGCATTCCAGACGGGGGAGCGGACAGTCTCTGCGCGTACGTGGTGGCCCCACCCAACGGGACCGTCACCGCCACGGCTGAGGAGAATGACACATTCTCCAACGACCCACTCGGCGAGCCGACCATCATGAACGCAGGCGGAAACGTCTACGTCGTGTGCATCCAGATCACCAACGACAGCGGAAGCCTGTCCGGCCCGAACGGAGTCCCACAGACAGGCACAGGCGAGGGTCAGTGCATTGAAGTCGATTTGAACGTCACCGTCGGCACACCGGCCTCTGTCGGGGGCTCGATTCCCAGCGGCGCAGGCCTGACTGTTGAGTACCAAGGCCGCAACACGACCACCCATTCGCAGAGTTTCTGCGCCTGCTGATCAGCCTGCGTCCATCCCTCACGCCAACGCCACACAGAGAGCCGAGCAGATGAAGAACTTCGTGACGCACAGGGTCGTGCCTGCAGCTCTCTTTCTCGTCATCACGCTGGTCATCTGGGTTGCTTTCGCCGGCTCTCCAGGGGGAGACCCTCAAGCCAGCAGCAGTGTCTTCCGCCACGCGCAAGTCACTGACGGCAACCCTGCTGCCATGGATGCATTGGCACCCGCAGCCCTGCCTCTGCTGATCACCACGGAAGACGAGCTGGTAGGTGAGCCCAAGGCGATTGAGCGAGGTGAGGGCGAGGGTGGGGCTACGTTGATCGCCCGGTGGCCGGGCAACCAACCCACCGGGGAAATCCACCTCGGGCTCGTCGCTCTCGTCGACGAGTCCGAGGCCTCTCATGGGTCGGAGGGCGTGCGCTTGCAGCTCGGACCCTATGCCGAGGTCCTGCTTCAAGCGGACAATGCGATCCCAGCCCACATGACGGGGCCTCGTGAACGCAGTTGGTCTGGGGTTCCTGTGGGATCCTGGCAAGTTGTGACCCTACCCACATCCGATGTGGCCATTTCCTCGGCGTCCCCCATCCACATTCGAGGCGAGGAGACCCGGGTCGTTGAGCTGGAGCTCGTGCCAACAGGCGAGATCTTCGTGCGAGTAGAGCTTGCGACCGACGACCCGGTCACCGGGGCCAGTGTGCGCGTTGTTGGCCCCCTTCCTCCTGGCCTGAACTTCGCCACATCCTGCACGAACGAACTCTCCAACACGATGGAGTGGCGAGGCACGACCGACGCTGATGGCCTCTTCCGCGTCAGCGGCCTTGCTCCTGGAGCCTGGTTCGGCGTGCACGCATGGACCTCAGAGGGCACGCGGGCAACTGGTCAGATCCAGTCCATGGCACCAGCCAAGAAGCCAGCGCGGCTGGTGGCTACTCCAGCAGCAAAGATCCTCGTTCGCACAGTCGACAGTGAATCGGGCTTGCCCATTTCAGGCCTGGAAGTCTTCGTCACGGACAATCGACTTCAAGAACTCTCGGGAGCGCGCCATCGCGGCAACGTCGAGGAGCTACGCATGGCAGGACCGACAGACGCACTCGGGACCACGGAGTTGAACTGCGAGCCGGGCACGTGGGTTTTCACAGGCGGCGACGACAAGGGCTATGGACTGACGACATTGCAGATCACCGAGTCGGTGATCGCCGCTGGGCAGATCACAGTCCGCCTCGACACCATCGGAAACGACACTCTACGGGTCATCACAGCGGACGGTCGTCCAGTGCCGAATGCGGAAGTCAGCGGCACGTGGTGGTCCTTCAGCGAGTCGGGGGGACGGGCTGGCGAACTGAATTCGGTCACGACCGATGGCCGAGGCGAGATAGCCGTCGAGGCCCTTGGCGACCTGCCAACCTCCTCACCCAGCGGCCTCAATCTCTACGCACGCCACCCAAGTGCCGGCTCGGGAGGACTCGGCATTGACCCCGCGGACCTGCCGCCCCGCGCCGACCCAGATTCCGGCAGGATCCCCCTACCACGAGAGATCATTGTCCGACCGTCCGGCTCATTGGAACTTCACTTCGCACCCCTGGGCTGGCCGATCCCTCGCCCCCCCATGGGGAGCGGGACCTGGAGCACCGAGCGCCTCGACGAAGCCGAAGAGATGGCACGCGCCCTACGATTGACCCTACGTTTCCTGGGCACACCGGCTGTGCAGCGAAGCTGGAGCGCCCACCACGGAGAGACTCGCGGAGTCCTGGTGGGCCAAGCAGACGATGACGGGACCGTGCGATTCGAGGACCTCGAACCCGGCTGCTATGCAGTCGCTGTCAGCAGCCGGGGGCGAGATCTATCCTTCACGACTCCACCCTTGTGGGTCCGCGAATCCGAGACGACTAGCTATTGGGTAGAGGCACCTCGAGCCCAGCAGTTCGGCACTGTGACTCTCGACATTGCCGACGCGGGTGTGCTCTGGGACGCCACCGAATCACCAAGCTCAGCAACGCTCATGGCCCAGAAGTCCGTCGTTCACCTCGACAGCAGCTATCTGTTGCAGCCATCGATCGCCGGCGAGGCAGAAGCCAGGAGACTGCCCGTCTCGCCTGGAGGACGGGTGGTCTTCGGCTTCGTGGCCCCGGGCCGCTACTCCATCGGCCTCCTCCTGCCTGACGCCGCCAGTCCCACGGGCGAACTCGTCTTTCGAACGACTGACATGTTCGAGGTTGCCCCCGGCGAAGAGATCTTCCTGTCCACACTGACAGCCGTCCCAACCCCAGCCGGATCCGCCGCGTCCTTCACGGGCGATCGAAAACCGAACCGCTGAGATCGAATCGGCGAAGATGATCGGCGAGTTGCCTTCGAGCCCCCCCGACCTGCACCTACCCCTACGGGAAGATGCCCAGCTCGCCGTAGCTCATGGCGACCTTGTTGATGGCCACGACGTACGCGGCTGTCCGCAAGTCGGTCACACCGTCATTGCCCTCAAGGACGTCGATCATCTCGCCGTAGGCGTCGGCCATGGTGTTCCACAGACCAGAGCGCACGAGGTCGATTTCGTCGGCGCCCTCGGCAAGGGCGGCGCGGTGCTCCTGGGAGATGCTCTCGCCCCTCACTGATTCGATCAGATCGAGGATGCGATGCTCCCGACCGGTCTCGAAGCGTTTGGCCATCCGGCCGAAGCGCATGTGGCTGATGTTCTTGGTCCACTCGAAGTAGGACACGGTCACGCCGCCGGCGTTCAGGTAGATGTCGGGGATGACCAGGACACCCTTGTTGAGCAGGACCTCCTCGGCCTGGTCAGTGGTGGGCCCGTTGGCGGCCTCGGCGAGAATCTTGCACTGCAGCCGGTCTGCGTTTTCGAGGGTGACCTGGTTCTCGAGCGCCGCTGGAATGAGCACGTCGCAGGGCAGCTCAAGGCAGGCCAGGGGGTCGTCGAACTCGGTGCACCCGTGACCGAAGCCCTGCAGGTACCCCGTCTTCTTCTTGTGCTCGTACAAAGCGTCAATGTCGATGCCATCCGGGTTGTGCAGGCAGCCGTTGTACTCGCCCACGCCCACGATCGTGGCGCCTCCTTCTTGCTGAAGCAATCGAGACGCGTGGTAGCCCACGTTGCCCAGGCCCTGCACCACGACGGTCTTGCCCTTGGTACCCACCGACAAGCCCAGGGGCGCCATCTGGGCCTCTCGGGCACAGGCTTCGTGGATGCCGTAGAACACGCCACGTCCCGTGGCTTCGGTGCGCCCCGAGATACCGCCTTGGCTCACGGGCTTGCCGGTCACGCAGGCGAACGCGTCGAGTTCGCCGTGGTGAATCGCGGAGTAGGTGTCGACGATCCAGGCCATCTCCCGCTCGCCCGTGCCCATGTCGGGTGCGGGGACGTTGATGCCTGGGCCGATGTAGTTCTTGTGGGCCAGCTCGAAGGTGTAGCGCCGGGTCACCCGCTCCAGCACATCCACGGGCGTGCGGTGAGGGTCGATGCGCACGGCACCCTTGCTCCCACCAAAGGGCACGTTGACCAGGGCGCACTTGAACGTCATCAGCGTCGCCAACGCCACCACCTCGTCCTGATCGACGCTGCTGGCAAAACGAATGCCACCCTTGAGCGGCTTGCGGTGATGGCTGTGCTCAGCCCGCCAGCCCTGGTACATCTGCACCTTGCCATCGATCTTCACCGGAAAGGTGAAGCTGTACACGTTGTTGCACGCCTTGATCTGGGTGAGCAGGCCCTCGTCGATGTCCAGGTGTTCGGCGGCCTTGTCGAACAGCCGACCGACGATGTGCTTGAGGTTCAGATCCTCTGAGGATGCAGACGCCATGGGCAAGGTCTCGTGGCCTCCGGCGGAGGTCTCCAGCGAGCAGGGCTGGACCGGAAGCGGGGTGGCGGAAGGAGTTTCAGGGCCAGGGATTCTACACGCCGGCTGGCGCCCGGATAGCCTCTAGACGGAGACTCTCCTCGCTCCCATGGGCAAGACCATGGACCGTCGGTCGCGTCCGGAGACGGGGGCCTAGTCCGACCTATTCACGGACTCCTGCTGCGAACGCGTTTGCGCCTTCGTGGACTGCGTTGGAGTCCACAATGCCATCCTCAACGGGGTGGCACCCCGCCTCCGGTGCCATCGCGCCCTCC
>Ga0114932_10001419_pt1 | contig 27251 bp, 23 predicted proteins | sample 2SBtaG_2_FD_87286 | JGI IMG/M metagenome (GOLD analysis project Ga0114932, IMG submission 87286) | Deep subsurface microbial communities from Kolumbo volcano to uncover new lineages of life (NeLLi) - 2SBTROV12_ACTIVE470 metaG | ecosystem: Environmental > Aquatic > Marine > Volcanic ...
GGTCCCTCCAGCAATATCCGCGGCTTCAGATAGCCGCCTTCATTTCTCATAAACACCCCCGGCCGGATCTCAATCGGTTTAGCGGCGGGGGTTGCTTTGGCCTGACCGTCCCCCTGCCCCGCATTCAGCGACGCCAGAATTGCCGCCTGTTCCGCCTCCGGGGTTTGCGGCGGCTCTGCGGTCAGTTGTGCACTCAACGCCGCGCCAAGGCCCGCATCCGCCTCAAGCGATTTCGCCAGCCGCAGTCCCAGCCGTTCGCTCAGTTGGGTGGGAAAGCGCAAGCTTCCGTCCAGCGCGTGGTACAGGGTCAGGAACGAGCCGATTTTGGAGCGTTTGGGGCGGCTGGCGGTGGCAAACAGCCGTTGCAGGGCGATTTTCTCGGTCACGAACACCCCTTGCTTGACCGCCAGCGCCGCCACCCGGGCGCGTTCGTAATAAGACAGGCCCACGCGGACCTCGTTTTCCTCCACCATGGCCACATAGGCCTCTGATGCCGTCTCTGGCCGCCGCAGCAGCGCCAGAACGCTTTGATATTTTGTTTCCCCGGTTTCCTTGGCCAGCATTTCCAGCGCACTCAGGCGCCGCCAGCCGGAAATCAGCCCGAATGTGCCGTCATCCAGATCAACCACCTCGATCGGGGTGCGCTGGCCGTGGGTGCGGATGCTTTCCACCAGCGCCTTTAGCTCTTCCGCGTCAGCCATCAGCCGGTCGCGGTTCAAATGATCGGCGACAATTGCGTCCAGCGGCAGTTTTTGCACCAGCATCCCGCCGTCACGGGCCTGCCGCAAACGCTCGGTCACCTCCTGCAGGGCGGCGGTGGCCGAGGCTTCACCGGCCACCTGGGCAATCGGCGGGGTGGGCGCGAACATCGATTTCACCTCGGGGGCCTGCTGCGCCGGTTCCAGATAGCCAGCCTGCGCCGGGGTCAGCCGTTTACGTTTTGCCATGAACTGTCTCCTTTGCCGCCGGTCTGGGGCAAAAAGGTAAAGACCGCCCTGCCCCACCGTGCGTTGCGTGGCCGCCGGTAAAATGTTTCGCGCGCGAAACAAATATCCCGTTAAACCCTGATATCATTGAATAATCATTTCCCGTACTCGTGACTTCCCGGATCATAACCCGGCCTCCCGCCGCAGAATGTCATTCACTCTTGTCTGCCAGCCTTTGCCGGACCTGCGCAAATACGCCAGCAGATCCGCGTCCAGCCGCAGGGTCACCTGCGCCTTCACCGCCGCCTTTTGACGGCCGCGCGCGCGCCGGTATGCCTCAACAATTTCGGGCACCACCTCAATCGCCGGGCGCATCTGTGCCATCTGCGCGTCTGTCAGTTCCGGCACGTCAACAGCATCCCAGTCCTGTTGTGATATATGGTCAGGTTTCTTGGTCATAAAATTGCCTTTCCCGTTCATTGGCGCGGCGCAACCCGATCACCCGGCAGCGCCCGTCGCGACCCGTGTGGATCAGGATGTGCAGTCGGCCACGGATTAACCCGTAAGACTGCAACCGGGCCTCGCCATAATCCTTTCGCACATCGGCAAACGTCAGAACCGTTTCCCAGTCAAAATCGGACATCTCTTCAAAACCAACACCATGTTTGAGCCGATTGGCGTCCGCTTTGCCTTTATCCCATTCATACTCCATTCTAATTGTAGCTACAATTAGATGCAAGGGCGCTGTTGATCCAACCCCAGCAAAATGTTTCGCGTGCGAAACAAATATCATGTAAGACCCTGAAATTATTATAAATAATATTTGCCCTTTGGCCGAAAATCACGGCAATCCACCCCCTGCCCTCTGCGCGATTTCATCGCCCCCTTTACTTTGCGCGACTTCGTCGCGACGCCACACCCCCAGCAGCAGCCGCTTAAAGGCGGCGTAGGTGGCATCAAAGGTCTCCCGGCCGCGGGCGTAGGTCTCGCGGTTGAAATCGCGATAGTCCGCCTCGTATATCCCCCGCACCTGTTCGCCCGCCTGCCCGATCAGGGCGGTGAAATTCTGCCGGTAAGGCGATATATTGCCGCCCAGATAGGCCTGCATCAGCCCGGCCAGCTCTGCCTGCTGACCGCCGTCATACCTTGTGATCACAACCTGCACGGCGTCCCATTCAAACGCCAGCTCGTCCCGCCCCAAAGCCCGCGCCGCCATATTTTCCCCGTCCTCGATCGAGGCAAAGGTGGAATGCAGCATGTCAAAGAACCGCCCTGTTGAGTCAAACTCCAGAAATGACGCGCCAAGTGGCACCAGCAGGATGTCCGCCGCCGCCAGCCCGTTGATGGTCAGGTAGCCAAGGGCCGGGGGGGTGTCCAGGATCACCACGTCGTAATCATCCAGCACGCCATCATCGGCCAGAACATCGCTTAACGCGTCCCACAGCTTCCAGCCACGCGCCTGCATGCGCCAGACGGGGATCTGAAATTCCGCCCAGTAGAGATTCAGCTGCGCCCCGATCAGATCGATATTGGGCCAGTGGGTGGGTTGGATCACATCGGAGGTTTTGATCTTCATGGCATCGCCCAGCATATCGTCAAAGGGCAGGGGGGTGTCGCCCCGGTTCAGGCGCACGCGGTTTTCGCTTTGCAGATGGGCCCCGTAATGCCGCGCAATCAGCGGAAACACCGTCTGCCACTCATCCGCAACCTGCCCGCCAAAGATCGAGGTCATGGAGCCCTGACTGTCCAGATCGACCACCAGCACCCTGTAACCATCAAGGGCCGCAGACATGGCCAGATGGGCGGCGGTCGAGGTTTTGCCAACCCCGCCTTTAAAGTTGGCCACGGCGGTGATTTTTGCAGGCAATCCCTTGGGACGATAGGGCTGGTATTCTTTTGATTTTGACCCCTCGGTGGCAAAATGCGCCCGCAGGCGCAACACCTCATCCAGGGTGAACCATTTCGCCCCGCCCTCGGTTTCCGCAGCCCCCTGAGGCAGGTTCGGGTTGGCTTTTAACACCCGCCGAAAATGGGCGGTGGCCACGGGGATCAGGTATTTGGTGATCTCCCAGGTGGAAAATTGCCGCAATTTGCGCTGGCCGTGCCGGTCATGCCCGCGCGACGCCAGATCGTCCCGCCCGCTGGTGCAGGCCGTCGCGATCTTAGCAAAACCTTTGGTGCCCATGGGCGCGTCCAGCTCCGCCAGGGCGGTATCCGGATCAATATTAAAATACGGTGGCGGTGCGGACAGGGGGAGATTTGCCATAGAATAAAGCCTTATGTGCGCTGTTTTTGGCAGTATACCACAAAACAGCGCACATGAAAGCATTATACGGATAAAACCCTTATATTCTTTGCAGATTCAGGGGTTTGACTGGAAAATAGCGGGGATTTTGGGCGGGATCAAATTTTTTTGGTGTTAGATTCCTGTTATTTGGTGTTATGGAAATATGGGCAAATTTGTAATTCCTTGGTTTTTATGGGTTTTTACCTGAAATATTTAGAGATGCTGAATCCAAACCCACGATAAAGCGACTCCAAACCCACGCTGGGGTGACTCCAAAGCCACGATCAGAATTCCTTGCCGGGCCTTGTGGATAACTTTAGACAGGTGTCACTGAAACCACGAAACCCGGGCCGTGATTCTGGCAATCGATCTGGCGGCGCAAAACCGGGACAGGGGGGCGATTGAGCACGCGTATAAGCCATGACGGCGGGCTGCAACCCTTGCGCCACCCTACACCGGATTTTTTTATCTGCGATGTGTTTGACGCCATCCCCAAGGATGACATGGCGTCCATGGAGCATCCGCTGTTTTCCCTGTCCACCCGGCCGGACCGCCGCGTGCTGCGCTACCAGCACAATGAAGCGGCCATAGAAATTATCCCCTCGGTTCGCGGGCTGGCCACCATCCACGACAAAGATATTTTGATTTTTTGCATTTCCCAATTGATGGCCGCACTAAACGCCGGGCGGCCCATTGGCCAGACCCTGCAGCTGAAAGCCCATGACCTTTTGGTGGCCACCAACCGTGAAACCTCGGGCGATGGCTACCGCCGTCTGCGTGATGCCTTTGACCGGCTGGCAGGCACCCGCATTGTGACCACCATCCCCACGGGTGAAATAGAGGTGACCAGCGGCTTTGGGCTGATCGAAAGCTGGCAGATCGTGCGGCACACGCGCGCCGGGCGGATGATCAGCGTGTCGGTCAAACTGTCAGACTGGCTGTTTCGGGCAGTGAAAAGCCATGCGGTGCTGACGTTATCGCGTGATTATTTTCGCCTGAGAAAGCCGCTGGAACGGCGGGTTTACGAGATTGTGCGCAAACATTGCGGACGCCAAAGAGAATGGCACATCGGCCTGGCAACCCTGCTGAAAAAATCAGGCAGCGCCTCACCGCTGCGGGTGTTTCGCAAAATGATCCGCGATATGATCAAAGCGGATCATCTGCCGGATTATGAAATCACGGAAGAGCCCGGCGATCTGATCCGCTTTGTGCGGCGGGCGCCTTTGATTGAGCCGGGTGAATTGCCGGTGCTTGCAGCAGATACCATTGCAACCGCCCGCGAACTGGCGCCGGACAGTGATATCTACGCGCTGGAAGCCACCTGGCGCGCCTTTTGGCTGCGCAGCGGGCGCATAAAGCTGCACAGCCCGGACCGGGCGTTTTTGGGCTGGCTGAAAGCGCGGGGTGGGGGGCAGAGCCTCTGATTTCACCGCGTCAGATACGACAGGGCTTTTGCCAGAGCGTCCGGGTCCGGGGCTGTTAACGCCTCCGGACCTTCGTCGGGCATTTCTGTACTGAACCGGACGTGGTATTTTTCGGCCAGCCTTTCGTTGTCAACGGCCACAAAAGCCAGCAATTCTTGCCGGTTCCGCGCGCCCAGAGAATATTTCTGAACGTCACCCTTAAAAGCCTTGAGCAGCTTTTTATAATTGTAGGGGTGTTCAAACCGGTTGAGAATACTGAGGGTCACCGCATAATTCATCGACGGGCTGACATTGCTGTGTTTGGCGGGCGCTGGCAGAGCGAACCCGGCCAGTGCCGCGAACTGATCGGTGACACCCATTTCCTTGGCGGCCTCAAAGGACACCGCCTTCACTGTGCAAAACCCCGCCCAGAAATCGAGAAGGGCGGTATATTGCAACCGTCTTTTGATGAATTCCAAATTCATAAACGTGGCAATGGGATATTGCAGCGCCCTTGATCCGCAAAACTGGTTCCACAGGGATTCTACAAAATAATCCTGCCGGCGCAGATAGCAGATCACCGTGATGTCAAAGTCATCTTTAAATTCCGCCACCCGGCCAAGATCGGAAAACCGGCGCGCGGACAGGCCTTCAGCGCTCAGCACCAGGGTCTCGCATTTTGATTTTTTGAACTCTTTCAGGACCGTTGCCTTTTCCGCCCAAAAGGCGGCGTCCCCGGCGGTCAGCGCCGTGGTAAAGCTGTTGTGCTTGGCGTGATGCGCAAACGGCGCGCGGTTCGTTTTTGCGTACCAGACCCCGTTTCGGGCAAGGGTTTTGCGGCTTTTTTCAAGCGCTTTCTGGATTGATGTTGTGGCTGTTTTATGGGTGCCAATATGCAGGATCATCTTTTTCATTGGCAAGACACCAGACAGGTTACGGACATGGTTGATTTTACGATACTGGCGTATAAATGCCAGCCGGGTTTCAGAAAACCCAGCCCAAATCCTCTGCCCGCTCAATGATCTCTTCAAATCCAAGCTGCCAGTACCAGTTCTGTGCCGCGTCAGACCACAGGGCCTCGCGGTCTATATCCAAAGTGGTGGCCTTGGTTTTGGTGTCCGCCGAAAGCGCCCGTTTGAAAGCGGTCTCTGCCGTCTCTGTGGTTGTGCCCAGATCACCGGCCAGACGTTCAAGCGTCTCTGCCGGGGCCCGTCGCAACGTGTCAAAATTCACAAAACTGTATTTTTTGGGGGCAAAGTGAACGCTTTGGGGGGTGGTGACGCAGTGCAGAACTGTCAGCATCATCAGAAAGATTGAAACCTGCGCATGCCCGTGCCGTTTCAGATAGGCAACAAAAGCCTCCTTGTCGTCAGGGATCTGCTCTTTGGACACCCATTTCACGTCATCACGCCGGAACCTGAAGTCCAGAAATTCCGCAACCAGGGTTTTTTTGGGATGCCGGTAGGCACAGATAAAGTGAAACTGGGGAAACACCCAGGGCATCATCGCCGCCGGAAAATGGCCAAAGGCGATCTCGCGGTCTTTCATCTGCCTTAAAACCGGCAAAAATTCGGCCTCTTTTTTCGTGCGCGACGGGGTGCGGCGGTTCACCTCTGCCCCAAAGGCTTTGGTGTCCAGATAGCTGTGGGAACTTATATGATATCCGGTATTTACAAACCCCATTTGCTCCACCAGCTCGGCCAGAAAATAGGTGCCGGCTTTTGGGATCGTGTAAATATATATTTTCATGGGGACGCCTTGAAAGGAATTTCGAATGCCAACCTCATAACGGCGCGACAGGAACCGGTGCAAGCGCTGTGTCGGTTAAAATAAAACATGGGTTAAAGCGGGTCCTGCTGATTGCCTGTTTTGCCCTTCACCGGTTGCTGCGCTGTGCAAAAGAGTGTGTCCCAGCTGGACGTGGTGTGAAATTCCGCCACATTTTGCAGCCAGTTTTGGTTGGCAGCGCGGGAAGATAGCGAAAACCCCAGGATCGCTTTGGCGGCGCGCAGCAGGGATAAAACCACGGTTTTGCGCGCGGGAGTAAACCGCACATGAAAGCTGCGGGGGTCGTTGGTCATGACATAGGGCCGGTTGCGGGTATTGCGCGGGTGGGCATCGGCAACCAGAAACACCGGCGTGCGGTTTTTATAGGGCAGAAAAAGCAGGCTGAACGCGACGGCCACATAGGTTTTCAGAATGTCACCCATTCGCCCCGGTGCAGTGGTCTTTGTCCCTTCGCTGACCCGGGTCTTTAAAAGATCATCTTCAAGTCTCTTGGGCGCCATTGACCCGGCCAGAGCGGTGATCTCTGCATGCAGGGCCTCCGGGTCTTTGGCAAACAGCGCCCTTGGGCCGCCCAGAAAGTGACGGACGGCCCTCAGGCGCAGGGCGGCGCGCATATATTGATGCGCCAGAACCGGTTCCACCAGCAACCGGGCCAGCCGCAACGTGGAAAGCTGTGCCACCTTTTCAGGGTAGGTTGCGCCAAAGATCAGCCGGTTGCGCAGGTCGTAATAATCCTGCCAGCCCGGGGGGGATGCGTAAAACGGCGCGTGCCAGATAGCGATGCCGGGCAGGGTGACGGTGGGGATATCTTTGCGCGCCAGCCGCTGGCCGTATTCAAAATCATCGCCGCGAATAAACACCGGCACCGGCAGGCCGGCGGCGCGGGTCCCGTCCAGCGGCAGGATACAAAACCACCAGGCATTGTAATCCGTCGCAACGACCGTGTTAAAATGCGAAAGCTGATCCGCCCGCCCCACATCCACATCGTGACAATAGGGGACAACCGTGTTGTCCTTGCGCAGGTAGGCCCCGGCCTCGTGGATAACCGCGGGGCGAAGGGCGTCCAGCATGGCCGCCCCCAAAGCCACCTGCCTATCCGTGAACGACAAAAACCGCAGGCTGCGGGCAATCAACCGCTCATCCAGAATGATGTCGTCATCCATCAGCAGATGGTGGCTGGCAGAGATTGCCGCCTTCTGTGCCTCCACAATAGACCGGGTAAAACCACCGGCCCCGCCAAGGTTGCGCTGCTGCACAAGCTTGAATTTCGCGCCCCTCAGCACCGCTTTGACCTCCGGGGACTGAAACGGTTTGCCCTGATTGATCACATAGACCTGCCGCAGCGCGCCCTCGCGGTCCGCCAGAGCTTTGAGCCGTCTCAGGGTGCGGCTTAGATAGGCTTCCTGATTATACGTGCACAGCCCGATGGACAGGCTGATATCCCGCACCGGGTTTTGCGCGCTGACAAAATCAAGCGCCCGCAGCTGCGTGGGCGCGGAGGCCTCAAACTCAACAAAGATCCGGCCGCCGGGCGTCACGCCGGGGGCAAGGGGAACCACAACCGGGGCCTGCCCGCCGGACGAAATATCCACAGAAACCAGACAGTTGACACCCGGACCGGTTTCCTCAAACACCCGCAGCTGCCCGGCCCCAGTCAGGGTCAGCGAAAGTTGCAGGCTTCGAACGGCGGTAAACCGGTGCCAGTAGGCGGTATAAAAACTGCCAAAGAACGTATCGGTGGACAGTGAATCCCTGTGGCCCAGCTTGATCCCGTCACCACCGCTTAGATCAACATCCGGTGCAGTGCGGTGCTGGCCATCCGGCCGCTCCAGCCGGAGATACAGGTTTTCAGGGTGCTCAGGGGACGGAAACAGGGTTTCCTGAATGATGTTCATACCGTCCGTCCTGAATTAAGCGCGCCTGACGGGTAGCGACAGCGGTTCAGGCCGTCAAGAGCGGGCAACGGTGCCGGGGTCTCCCTTGAGTTTGGGCAAAGGGGTGGTATAGAGCCACTGCTGTAATCCCCTTTGCGGGGCCTGTTTTAAAGGTATTTTCATGACCCCCCAATCCTTGGCTATGGTCGGTGCCGGGCTGTCCGGGGCGGTGATTGGCCGGCGGCTGGCCGAGGCCGGGCATAAGGTGAGCGTCATGGACAGCCGGACCCACGTGGCCGGCAATTGCCACACAAAGCGGGATGAAAGCACCGGCGTGATGGTGCATGTGTATGGTCCGCATATTTTTCACACAGATGACGCGGAAGTCTGGGATTATGTGAATGCGCATATGCGCTTTATGCCCTATAAAAACCGGGTCAAAACCACCGCGGGCGGCCGGGTCTATTCCCTGCCCGTCAACCTGCATACGATCAACCAGTTTTTTAACGCGACCATGCGCCCGGATGAGGCGGAGGCCTTTATTGCCGACACCCAGGCCGACCTTACAATCACCGACCCGCAAACATTCGAGGAACAGGCGCTGCGGTTTGTCGGCCGTGATCTGTATGAGGCGTTTTTTAAGGGCTACACCACAAAACAATGGGGCTGTCATCCCAGCGCACTGCCCGCCAGTATTCTGAAACGCCTGCCGCTGCGGTTTAACTATGACGACAATTATTTTGCCCACCGCTTTCAGGGCATGCCGGAACATGGTTACACGAAAATGGTGGAAAGCATTCTGGATCACGACAACATCACCGTGCAACTGAATACGGATTTTGACCGGACACAGAGCGCGGATTATGACCATGTGTTTTATTCCGGCGCGCTGGATGGCTATTACAATTTTGATCTGGGCCGCCTTGGCTACCGCACGCTGGATTTTGAGCAGTTCGCTTATGACGGCGATTATCAGGGTTGTGCTGTGATGAACTTTGGCGAGGAAGCCGTGCCCTACACCCGCATCACCGAGCATAAGCATTTTTCGCCCTGGGAGGATCATGCGGGTTCAGTCTGTTATCGAGAGTTTTCAAGGTCTTGCGAGGCGAAAGACATCCCCTATTACCCGATCCGGCAGGTGAAGGAAAAAGCCCTGCTGGGGGCGTATGTCCGCAAGGCCGCCGGGGAAACCAACGTCACCTTTGTGGGCCGTCTGGGCACCTACCGTTATCTGGATATGGACGTGACCATCCGCGAGGCGCTGGATGCGGCAGCGGTGTTTTTAAGCCGCGACGGTGCTGACATGCCCGCCTTTGTCAACGCGCCGCTGTAAGGGATGGGGAGCAACACATTTTCGCTGGCGGCGGTTGTGGTGACCTACAACCGGCTGGATCAGCTGAAAACCACCCTGTCTGCGCTGCTGGCTGAGGTTTGTGATCACATAATTATAGTAGACAATGGTTCCACCGACGGCAGCCGAAAATGGCTGGCCGCGCAGGTTGATCCGCGCCTGCATGTGCTGGAGACGGCCGAAAATCTGGGCGGGGCAGGGGGGTTTGAAGCGGGCCTGCGCCTTGCGGTTAAGAAATATGATCCCGACTGGGTGGTGGTGATGGATGACGACGCAAGGCCCGCGCCGGGTGCACTCGCCGCCTTTCACGCCGCGGATAAGGCGGGCTGGGACGCGGTGGCGGGTGCGGTTTATTATCCTGACGGGCGGATTTGTGACATGAACCGCCCCTCGGTGAACCCGTTCTGGAATACGGGTGCGTTTTTCCGCACCCTGCTGGGCGGCGGGCGCATGGGGTTTCACCTGCCGGACAGGGCTTACGGTGGTACGGCCCGTCCGGTTGACGCGGCATCCTTTGTCGGGCTGTTTATCGCGCGCCATGCGATTATGCGGGCCGGATACCCCGACGGGCGGCTGTTTTTATACGGTGATGACGTGATCTACACCCTTGGCCTGCGCAAATCAGGGCTGACCATCGGCTTTGATCCCGTGATCCGGTTTGAACATGACTGCACAACATTTACCGGTGACAACCGCATCCACCGGCCGGTCTGGAAGGTCTATTACAATTACCGCAACGGGCTGATCATGTACCGCGCCGCCGCCGGCTGGCTGTTCTGGCCGGCACTTTTGGTGGTGCTGCCCAAATGGGCCCTGAAGGGCCGGCATTACAAAGGCGAGCGGCGGGAATTTTACCGGCTGTTGTGGCGGGCGGTAAGGGACGGGGTGACGGGGCAGTCACAATAAACTTTTAAGTATCCACGGACCGGTTATGCTGCCGGGTGATCTCCCCGGAAATCCATTCGTAAACCCTGGCCATGCCGCTTTGCAGGGGCATCTCCGGCGCCCAGCCCAGTTTTTCCCGGATCAGCCGGTTGTCAGAATTGCGGCCGCGCACGCCTTCGGGGCCGGGGATGTTGTTGATCCTGATGTCCTTGCCGGAGATCCCGATCACCATTTTGGCCAGATCATTGATGGCGATCATCTCGTCTGATCCGATATTGACCGGGCCCTCAAAATCAGAGCGCAGCAGGCGGATCGAGCCTTCAAGACATTCATCGATATAAAGAAACGATCGCGTCTGCAGCCCGTCACCCCAGATATCAACCGTGCCGCCGTCGCGCGCCTGCGCCACCTTGCGGCACAAAGCGGCCGGGGCTTTTTCCTTGCCGCCGTCCCAGGTGCCTTCGGGGCCGAAAATGTTGTGATACCGCGCCACCCGGCATTCCATGCCGTGGTTGCGGTTGTAAGCCATATACAGATGTTCGCTAAACAGCTTTTCCCAGCCATAGTCGCTGTCAGGTGCCGCCGGATAGGCGCTGTCTTCCGCACAGTTTGGATTGTCCGGATCCAGCTGGTTATATTCGGGGTATATGCAGGCGGACGAGGAATAAAACACCCGCTTGATGTTGCGCTTGAAACAGGCGTCCAGCACATTCAGGTTGATGGTTGCCGAATTATGCATGATGTCCGCATCATTCTCGCCGGTGAAAATATAGCCGGCCCCGCCCATATCCGCGGCCAGCTGGTAAACCTCGTCAAAGCGGCGGTCGATCACACTGCGCACCACGCTTTGCTCGCGCAGATCACCGATTGTAAAGTCATCCGCTTGCGTGTCGGCGTGCTCATTGAATTTCAGATCGATGCCGCGCACCCAAAAGCCCTCGCGCTTCAGGCGTTTGACCAGATGCCCGCCGATAAACCCGCCGGCGCCGCAGACCAAGGCTGTTTTTTGCATTATTTGCACCTTAATATTCCTTGCCTACGCCCGTATAGGGTTCTGCCTCTGGACTGTTAACAGGAAAAATCGTTTACAGGCCAAAGGGATTATAGAAACTTATGTGCAGACACGACCGGCGGGGGGGTGAAAGACATGGCTGAAATTTCTACTCCTCGTGCAAAGTTGTTTTTGGATGCACAGCACGGGCTTGGCAACCGGCTGCGCGCCATCGGCTCGGCAGCGGCGATTGCGGAAAAAGACGGCCGGGAGCTGGTGATCGTCTGGCAACCGGACCACCATTGTGATTGCCGGCTGGGCGATCTGTTTGACTATGACGGGGCGCTGATCGAGGAGAATTTTATTGCTGATGCGCAGGCAGACGGGCTGTCGGTTTACAATTACATGGAAGCCGAAGCCGGATCCCAAAAGGACGCGGTTATCGAGCCAAAGCAGGGCCGCGACATTTACATACGATCTGCCTATCCGCTGAACAGCCCGGTGACCAGTTGGCGGGCGGAAAATATATTCCTCAAGACCCTTGTGCCGACAGATAAAATATTGGGTTTGATGACCGGGGTGCGCCGCAATAACACCCTTGGGGTGCATATTCGCATGGAAGGGGGCAAGGGGCTGGATTATCACAGCTATGAAAGGCCGGAAAACTGGACTAAGGAAGGCCACACATTGCTGCATTACTGGCGCGGCAAAAGTCATTTTTCCCATTTCATGAAACGCCTGGACGACTTGATTGTGACGGGCGCTGCCGAGACGGTTTTTCTGGCCACGGACCGGGCGGAAACCTACCGGGAATTCACCGCCTGTTACGCAGACCGTGTGGCGGTTTTGGAGCGTCCGGTTCTTGACCGCTCAAAGTCACAGATTCAATACGCGCTGGCAGACGTTCTTTTGCTGTGTGAATGCAAAAGATTTCTTGGCAGCACCTGGAGCTCATTTTCTGAATTGGTTCGGCGCCTGTCTGACAAATTTGAAACCGTCGAAATGAGCGGGCGGGATTTTTAAGTGCGGGCTGCAGCTCCGATCAGAACCATTCACCATTTTGCCTGCACGGGTGGGACGTTGATCACCCGCCATCTGGCTGCCTTGCCCGGTTTGCGGGTGATCAGCGAGGTCGACCCCCTTAGCACCCATGGAGTTTACAAAAAATTTCCGGCGTTTGCGCCGACCGACCTGATCCGCATGCTGCGGCAAAGCGATCCTTCGGTCAGTGACGCAACCATTCTTAGGGTTTTCATTGCCGGCCTGCGGGCGCTTTACGACGACTGTTCTGATCACGGCCAGCACCTTTTGCTGCGGGATCATTCCCATTCGCAGTTCTGCACCGATCAGGACTATACCGCCCGGCCAACCCTGCTGGAAATTTTACGACCTCACTTTCCGATTGTTTCGGTGGTATCCGTACGCCATCCGCTGGATTCATATCTGTCGTTGCAGGCCAACAACTGGGTTAGTTTTGCTCCGCCAACGCTGGATGAATACTGTAAGCGCTACCGGGCATTTTTGGATGCCCACGACGGGCTGGCGAGTGTCCGTTATGAGGATTTTGTTGGTGCAAGCGAGGACGGGCTGGCCAGTATTTGCACTATCCTGAACCTGCCGTTTGATTCCGGCGTGCTGGAAAAGGCGGCGACCATACACCTGAGTGGGAACAGCGGGCGGAAGGGGGGTGCGATCAAACAGCGAGAGCGCCGACAGGTTCCTGATTTGATTTCTAAAGAAACCCAATCAAGTCCAAATTATTTGGAACTGTGTCACACAATGGGATACACTCTGTAGATTTTGATGTGTACAGGATTTACCAGCTATTCCTGATTACGGATTCATACCTTTTTGTGATGAGGGTAGTGTGATTTAATAAGGTTCAACGGGAATATGTTCAATTGACCACAAATAGATACAGCTTTGTGATTATCCTGACTTACGCACGCTCGGGCTCGACGTTGGTTCAAAGTATTTTGAACAGCATTCCCGGATATCAAATAAGGGGGGAAAATCTAAACGCCCTGTTTCACATCTATAAATGCGTTGAGGCCGTTCGAATTGCCCGCAATATCCATGGGTGGCAACCCACAATGCCCGACACCCCGTGGTTTGGAGCAGACAGGTTGACGCCAAAATTATTTAAAGAACGAATGATTGCCACTTTTGTTGAGGGGGTGCTGAAGCCGAGTGGTGGTGCAACAACAATTGGCTTCAAAGAAATTCGCCATACACCATTTTTCATGAGTGACGAGGAATTTTCAGACTACGCGCAGTTTATTCTGGATGAATTTCCCCGCAGCAAAATAATTGTCAATTCAAGATATGCCAACGAAGTGGCAAATTCTGCCTGGCTCGCGGACCGGGATTCGGAGGCTGTAAAGCGCGAGGTGGAAATATGCGATCAGCGGTTTAGCAGACTGGCCCAGTCGTCAAGCGCAGTTTACCACCTCAGGTACAACGACTATGTGCGCAACCACAGTCTTATAAAGGGGCTGTTTCATTTCCTCGATGCACCGTACAATGCTGCGGAATTGGAAAAAATATTTGCCAAACCTTTGAATCACGCCCGCAGCGACCAAACCGAAAACGAACAATAATATGACCAAAGTTGACGCGCCCAATCCTGAAAAATTTCCGCACACAGATAAATTCCCGCATACCGAAGTTGCAGAAAAACGCAGGTGGATCCTGCGCTATGCAAAGAAAAATGGAATTGGCGCCGAATTTGGTGTTTTTCGTGGGCATTTCTCAGTTGTCATAGCAAGATTTCTTACACCAAAGAAATTATTTTTGGTCGACCCGTGGACCAAATTGGGCGAACGATTTGATTGGGGAACCGGCAACTACACCAACAACAATATGCTTACAACACAACAGGCAAAGGCAGATGCGATTCAAAGGACAAAACCCTTTCATCATATTGTTGAAATCACGGAAGAATTTGAAAAAGATTTTTGTGAACGTTATGATGGGAAATTGGATTTTGTCTATTTGGACAGCGGCCATCACTATGATGAAGTTAAGCAAACGCTGATTCTGGTGGACAAGATTCTTAGTAAAGACGGCGTAATATTCGGCGATGACTGGTATTCAAATCCAGAACATTATTCTGGTGTTTGTCGTGCCGTGAATGAGTTTACTAAGACTCATGATTACGAAATTGTTGCAGCGGGCTATGACGCGCAATTTTGCGTCCGTCGGATCACAAGTTACTCACATAAAAAGAGCACGCAGGGTTTGGTTGATAAATTCTAGTCCGGATCGTGTTTATCTGAACCACAGAGATTAGGTTAAACGTGCAATCTTTTATGGATGATCCGGGCCAACAGGCGCCTCTGGTTGGCTCAGGTAAAATGCAGATGGCTTTAGCGCACCGCCCTCACCATCCCCGGGTGCATCTCCAGCCGGTCCAGATAGGCCCAGGCATAAGACACGTCGATGTGCCGGAGCTTGGTGAGCAATTCCTCCACCAGCGGCCCAAATTCCGCGGCGGCAACGGCATCGTCCCGAATGCCGCGAAACGACTCCGGGCCCAGTGATTTTTGCATATAGACCCAAAGCTCCGCCGCCCCTTTCAGGAAAGTCGGCTGCAGATCATCGCGCAGCCCGCCGTGCACCCAATTCACTGTATTGACATAAGACTGCAGGATCGGCTGAAAGTCGTTCCAGCCTTCGGCAAGCCCGCGTTTCATCGTCATCCGGAACATTTCCAGCGCGTAAAACCCCCGTTCGTCCCCCTTTCTGATGTCCTGACCGGGATGCTGACGATAGTGCAGCTTCACATGATCCATACAATAGACATCATGGACGTATTGCAGGGAAAGCATCTGAAATATCTGATCGTCAAAGGCCCTTATATGTTCCGGGAACCAGATATTTTTATTGTCCAGAAAGTCGCGGCGGTAGATGCGGCGCCAGATGCTTGGCTGTCCGGTCATCAGGGTGTCACTTGGCAGGGTGAAAAAATCTCGCGCCCCGAAATCCTGCCGGGGGATGCCTGCAAATTCATCAGCCTCATAGCTGGGTTCAAAGGTGGTTCCGCCGTTTTCGTTATACATCAGATCAAAACCGCCCTGGGTGAGTTCGGCACCGGAATAACGGGCCAGTTCCAGGAGTTCCGGGAACAGCTGCTTATCGGCGGTATCATCGGCGTCCATAAAGGTGATATGGGTCCGGTCTGACATCAGGCGGCCAAAGTTGCGGGCCGAAGCACAGCCGCCGTTGGGTTTATGGTGCACCAGCACCCGGGGGTTGTCGCGGTATTTTTCCTTGACCAGTTCGCTGCTTTCATCGGTGGAGCCATCATCAATGACCAAGGCCCGGATATCCGCGCAATCATTGCCGATGATGCTGTCCACGCAGTCCAGAATATAATCCGGGCTGTTGTAAAGGGCGACGGCCACATCAAGCCCGTGTTGCCGCTCTGACGTTTCCTCCCACCGGTGCAGCCGCAGGGGGGTGCCGGCCAGCGGGATATAGGCACTCAGCGGGGTTTTTCTGGGGGCAAACAGCGCACGAGACGGAATAGCATTCCAGCTTTCGCCAACCATGTGGGACACCGAAGAACCGGTAAGCTGTTCAACAATGGCTTCCTCAACACCGGGGGCAATGAATTTCACCAGATCTGGGCGCAGCAGGGGCAGGGCATTGGCCGGAAAGGCGGGAAGGGCAACCTTTTCAAATTCCCGCAGACGTTTTGACGGTGGATTTGATTCCATAAAACCCCGGGCTTTTTTATGGCGAAAGTAATCCTGTGATCCCGTTGCCGCTTGGATTGCTGCCGGGTCTTTGGCGTTGAGTGCTTCACTTAGGGCATCAGACAGATCGGGCGTGGCGGGCCCCACCGCCCCATTGACCGCAATCAGGTTTGTTAGACCCAGCGCAGCAATATTTTCGCAAAGCGCGGCAAACGTGGCCTCTGCCGGTTCAAAACACCAAACCGTCCAGCCCGGATAGGCGGCGGCAAACGGCAGTGCAAACACCCCAAAGCCCGCACCGATATCCAGCGCGACGCCGGTTTTGGGCAACGGATGACTTGCCAGAAAAGGTTCGTAAATTTCGTTCAGGCGCCAGAGACTGTCGTCTTTCAGAAATTCATCCGGCCCGGCGGCCAGTTGATAAGGCTTTCCAAAGGCGATGAATTCGGCTGTCAGGGGTTTTGTCATAGGGATGATCTTCTTTGGTAAAATCAGACAATGATTGCGGGTCGGCAAAGCGCAACACATCAATATAGGCCCGGGCCGCATCAACCTCGGGCATTTCTTCGGGAAGCGGCGCCGGAAATTCCAGATACAGCGGATCCATCAACGCAATCAGCCCGCGGGTGGCGTCCCGGAAATGATGCCGGTGGTGGTGCGATATGGTCTGCTCGCACCAGCGCAGTAACTTGAAACAGGCCCCAAGAACCGCCGCGCGATGGATGGGGTCACGAAACTGCGGGCAGGTGGCAAACGCTTCTAATGTCAGTTTGGTCACCGGGATGATGTCAAAGCGTAGATCGCCAGAGGTGGCGGTGATCTGCGGGCGCTGATACCGCCTGAAATAGGTAAAACAGGGGCTGTGCACGAAAGATACCTTTTGGGCCTTTGTCAGAACCCCGGTGTGAAAGAAGATATCTTCAAAAAAATGCGTGTTGGGAAAGCCCAGGTGATGCGCCTTGACCATCGAACTGCGCACCACTTTGTTGGCCGATTGCGGCTCCAGCAGCTGGGCCAGATGGATCGCCTGCACACCCCCGGGCGTGTCAGGGCTGGCCGGATCATCGCCAATCAGCGCCCGGACCGCCTCAAAGCGCGCGCTGTCATAAAACGGCAGCAGATTTCCGCGGACTTCTGACAGCGCGCCTTTGCAAAGGATCAGATCCGGATCGTCGCGCGAAATAACATCCGCAAAAGCCTGAAAGGCCCAGGTCGGGCGGGTATCGTCGGCATCCAGAAAACACACGTATTCACCGGTCACCTGTTCCAATGCCTTGTTGCGCGCGCCCGACAGCCCGTCATTGGCCTGCCGTATGACCAGCACCCTTGGGTCATCAATCGCTTGGATGATATCGCGCGTGTCTTTGGCCGAGCCATCATCGACAATGATATACTGAAAATCCGCATAGGTTTGGTTCAAGACGGAATTGATGCTGTTAAACAACAACTCTCCGTCATTGAACGCGGTGGTGATGCAGGAAATTTTCATCAGCGAATAACCATTTTGAACTGTCAACGGATCACAATGCTTTGCGGTATCACAACGTCAGGGCGAACCCAAGAGCCATCAAGAGACATACCGCTCCGTTGCCCCAGGGCGACGCACCTTCACAGATTCAAAATATCCCGGTGATAGCGCTTTAAAAAAGCCAGCCCCAAAACCAGCGTCACCAAAGCCACGCCAAAAACGTAGGGTATCGACACGTAAGTGGCATCATAGGTTGGATAAAATCCGCGGCGCATCAGGCCAACCACGTGGACCAGCGGGTTGTACCACAGATAATCCCGGTAAATCGCCGGCACCACTTCAAAGGTGAACAGGATGGTCGACAGGATGAACATCGGCGTGGTCAGCACCGCCCAGAACTGCCGCCAGATTGGAAACATCGACATTAACACACAATTCAGACAGCCAATCCCCAGCCCCAGAACGGCAACCATGCACAGGCTGATCAGGATCGCCGGGATATCCAAAAACACCGCAAGATCATACATATAGTGGATGCCGGTCATCACCACGTAAAACACCAGCAGATGGGTCAGAAGGTTCAGCAAAAACCGGGCGATAATGGCGTCTGAATAGCGCACCCCGGGATATTGCAGCAGCTGGCGGGAAAAACGCAGGGCCTGGGCGGTTTTGTTGGCGGTCTCGTTATACAGCGTGAACGGCAACATGCCGGTGGCATAAAAAACCGGAAAATTGGTGCCGATCGAGGGGGAGCGGAAGGCCAGCGAAAACACAAACGACAACAGGGCAATGCCAAGTGCGGGCTGAATGATCGCCCAGATATAGCCCCCCGGCGACTGGCCGTAGGTGGTTTCCATCTCGCGCAGGATCAGGGCCAGAATGGTTCGCGGGGTTTTGAACTTTCGCGCTGACTGGGCTTTTGCGGCTGGGTTGGGCAGGGTCATTCCGGGTCTCGGATCAAACTGGATTTACACCCTGAAATTATGTAACAAGAACTGCGAACATTCAAATATGTTCTGAATTTTGAGGACCGTCCTTTTTGGAAAAACCCGCGCTACAGCCTGACACCCCACAATCTGACCCCCCTGCCGCCGTGCCCGACGCAGCGCCGGCAAAGCCCCGGGCTGTGGCGCCAGCGGCGCCACAGGTTCGTCCGGTCGCACCACCCGCCCGGCTGCGGCCGCGCCACTACGGGCTTTTTCTCAGCTTTCTGTTGCTGGTGCTGATCCCCTCGGGGCTAAGTTTCGTCTATCTGCACCGGGTCGCGGCGGACCAATATGCCTCCACCGTCGGGTTTTCCGTGCGCACGGAAGAGGCCGGCACGCCCATGGAACTGCTGGGCGGGCTGTCCGGTGTGTCTTCCGGCAGCTCGTCTGACACCGATATTCTGTATGAATTCATCCAAAGCCAGAATCTGGTAAGCAGGGCGGACAGCCTGATTGATCTGCGTGCGCTTTTTTCAAAGCCGGGTTATGATCCGGTCTTTGCCTTTGACCCGTCAGGTTCGATCGAGGATCTGGTCGCTTACTGGGGCCGCATGGTGAAGATCTTTTATGACAGTGCCACCGGGCTGATCGAGGTTCGGGTCACCGCGTTTGAAGCAAAAGACGCCCAGGACATCGCCCGGATCATTTTCAGCGAAAGCTCGCTGATGATCAACCAGCTCAGCGCCATTGCCCGCTCTGATGCCACCCGCTATGCGCAGGACGATCTGAACGTGGCGGTGGCGCGGCTGAAAACCGCCCGCCAGAATGTGGCCCGGTTTCGCAACGAAAACCAGATCGTTGATCCCACCATCGATATTCAGGGGCAGATGGGGCTGCTGAACACCTTACAACAACAGCTTGCCGAGGCGGTGATTGAGCAGGACCTGTTGCGCGAAACCGCCGGAGCCAGTGATCCCAGGATCGAGCAGACCGGCCGGCGGATTGCCGTGATCGAAGCGCGGATTACCGAAGAGCGCAAGAAATTCGGCGTCAGCGACGCCGGTGGCGAAGCCTATTCAACCCTGATCACCGAATATGAGGGGCTGAGCGTGGAACGGGAATTTGCCGAACAGGCCTATCTGTCCGCCCTTGGGGCCTTTGATATCGCCAGGGCCGAGGCACAGCGCCAAAGCCGCTATCTGGCCGCCTATGTGGAGCCGACTTTGGCCGAAACCTCGGTCTACCCCAAGCGGCTGACCATATCCGGGCTGGTCACGGTGTTCTTATTCCTGATCTGGTCGATCCTGGCGCTGGTTGCTTACAGTATCAAGGACCGGCGCTAAGCCCATGATCCGGCTGGAGAACCTGTCAAAGACCTTCATCTTGAAAGGCCAGCGCAAAGTGGTGGCCGACAATATCAACGTCACCTTCCCAACCGGGGTCAGCGTCGCACTTCTGGGGCGCAACGGGGCAGGCAAATCCAGCCTGCTGTCGATGATTTCCGGCACGCTGAACCCCGATGAGGGGCAGATCACCTCGACCGGGACGGTCTCCTGGCCGGTTGGGTTTGCCGGCAGTTTTCACCGCGACCTGACCGGCGCGCAGAATGTGCGTTTCATTGCCCGGGTTTACGGGGTGGACACCGCGGGGCTGGTGGCCTTTGTTGAGGATTTCGCCGAGCTTGACAAACATTTCCACCTGCCGGTGCGCACCTATTCCGCGGGCATGAAATCCCGGCTGTCATTCGGGGTGTCCATGGGCATCCGCTTTGACACCTATCTGGTGGACGAGGTGACATCCGTGGGGGACGCCGCATTCCGAAGAAAATCCGGCATCACCTTTAATGCACGGATGCAGGACAGCGGCGCCATCGTGGTGACCCACGGCATGGACATGGTCCGCCAGATGTGTACCGCCGGGGCGGTTCTGGAAGGGGGCCGGTTGGATTACTACGACGACGTGGAAGCGGCGATTGCCCATCATGAAGACAACAGTGGTGGTGGGCCCATTGTTTAGCCTTTGTTTAGGCTTTGGCCTTTGTTTAGCAGCAATAAACACACGCGCCTTGCGCCCCCGTATGTGGGTGTGCCCGCAAGAGGGACCCGCTGGTTTAGCTTCCCGATCAACGCCGAGACCCGTTTGACCACCGTACTGATCCCGTCGGCTGCGTATATTTCGGCTGAAATGCAGTCCGAGCTTGGCCGGTTGCCGCCGGTATTTTTGCCCATCGGAAATACCTGGCTTTTGAAAGAACAGCTTTTATGCCTCGAAGACCTGGCGACACGGATCGTTCTGACCCTGCCCCAGGACTACGCGGCGAGCAGCAGTCAAAAGATGTTTCTCAACGACCACGCAATCGACGTTCACGGGCTGCCGGATCAACAGTCGTTGGGTGAATCCATCGTTTGGGCCTTGAATGTGGCCGGCGTCCGGGATGAACCCCTGATCATTTTACACGGGGACACCTACGTCAGCCACTTGTCATCTTTGCAGGATGATAATTTTGGCGTATCCAGACCGCAGGTGGAAACCGCCTGGGACACTTTATCACCTCAGAAACCAGCCAAAAGCCACCCCCAAGCTGAGCCCGACACCAAAGTGGTGTGCGGCGCCTTTCGGTTTTCCTCTGCCAGCGGGCTGATCACTTCAATTTTAGGCTCTGGCGGAAATTTTATCGCTGCCCTTGATCTATATTCCCGGGAGGTGGCAGATTTTCGCCCGGTGGAAATGGACCGCTGGCTGGATTTCGGACATCTGAACGCCTTTTATAATTCCCGGCGACAGGTTTCGACAGAACGCGCCTTCAACTCTGTCAAAATGGGACGGCTGACCACGAAAAAAAGTTCAGACCAAAGCGCCAAAATGGCAGCCGAAGCCCATTGGTTTGCGTCAATCCCCGGCCCGTTGAAAATATATACCCCGGCGTTTGTGGGCACAATCAAAGACGCGGACGGCAATATCCGGGGCTATGAAACCGAGACATTATACAACCTGCCGCTGGCCGATCTGCTGGTGTTTTCCAGGATCGGTGTGATCTCGTGGCGGCAGATCCTCAAATCCTGCGGTGAGTTTCTGTCTGCCTGTACCGATGTTGAGGTGCCAAAAATTGACGCAAAACAAATCGAAGCGCTCTATCTCAAAAAGACGGTGGACCGTCTGCGGCAATACCAGGATCAAACCGGATTCGATATTGCCCACCCAATTGTTGTCAACGGCAAAGCGCTGCCCTCTGCGCTGGAAATGGCCGAAAAAGCCTGTGCTGTCCTGAAAAGACATAAACCCCTGTTCGGGGTGTCGCACGGGGATTTCTGTTTTTCCAATATACTGTATGATTTCAAGGCGCAGCGGATCAAACTGATTGACCCCAGAGGCCATCTGGAACAGGATGCGCCATTTATTTTTGGCGACATCCGCTACGATCTGGCCAAACTGGCCCACTCGATCCTTGGACGGTATGACTATATTGTCGCCGACCACTATAGTTTCAATCAGCAGTCACAATATGAATTCTCGCTGGAAATTGAGGACGTGCCGGTGGCAGAGACGCTGACCGCGATGTTTGAAGACACAACGTTTGGCGGGATAAGCCCAAAGCGCGCGGATATTCGCGCCATCACCGTTCTTTTGTTTCTTTCAATGTTGCCGCTGCACAGTGACCGCAAAGACCGGCAGACCGCCTTTCTGGCCAACGCCGGCCGGTTGTTTTCAGAATTTGAACTGGCCGGCCAATGATTGTCATCCCCATGGCGGGCTTAAGCAGCCGGTTTTTGAACGCCGGTATAAAGACGCCCAAATTCCTGCTGCCGGCATTTGGCAAAACCCTGTTTGAACATTCCGTTGGTTCGTTTCGGGCGCATTTTAAATCAGAACCGTTTCTTTTTATCCTTCGCAAAGCGCAAGTGGACCCGGCAACACTGGAAACCTTAATACGCCATATGGGAATTGCGGATTACAGTATCGCCGTTCTGGATCATGAAACGGCGGGGCAGGCGGATACCGTGCGTCTTGGCCTGGCCAAAGCCGCCGTGAACGATGCGGAGCCGCTGGCGATATTTAACATCGACACGATCCTGCATGAGTATACCATCCCGGCCCGGCGAACACAGCATGACGGCATGCTTGACGTTTTTGAGGGCGAGGGCAGCAACTGGTCCTATGTGCGCACCAACGATCAAAACCGGGTTGTGGAAACGGCGGAAAAGCGGGCGATTTCAAGGTTTTGTTCAACCGGGTTGTATTTTTTCGGAACTGCGGGGCTGTTCAGAACCGCGTTGCAAAAGTCATGTGATGATGCCGCCTACAGGAATGCCGAACATTATATCGCGCCGGTCTACAACGCGCTGGTTGCCCTGAATTGCGACATCACCATTGATCTGCGCAACCGAGACAGCGTTTCTTTTGTCGGCGTGCCCGATGAATATGTTGACTTTCTTTTGTCCGGCCGGAAGGCACCGGGGGATATGGATAAACTGGCCGGGGAGACATCCGCCAAAGACGCCTATGCGACGCTGCTGGCTTTTCCGCAGGACCGGGCCAAAGAACGCCTGATCGCCACACAGTATCTGGAGCGAAAATTCCCGGATCTGAATCTGGGTGCCAGATGAAGCTCTGCGTCTGTGTTTCCGGCCAGGTCCGCGACCTTGATGCCCTGATCGGCATCCGCAAAGCGTTTGAGGGCCAGCCTTACGAAACACAGTTTGTATTTTCGCTGTGGCGCCGGACGGGAGTGAAGAACTCCGGAGCGTTTCGCTTTCCGCAGCGAAACAGATTGTTTGGTCCGGCCTATGCCAAAGCGCTGCCCCACCACTGGAATTTTGATCATTTTTATACTGCGTTGCCGGAAATGCGCGCCACTTTAAACGACAGTGTCGAGATTTCAGAAGTTACAATTCGTGCGGTTTTCCCGGATGCAACAATCGATATCGAGGATGAGACTCTCTTCCTTGAATTTGAAAGCGATGTCGGTGATCAGAATTCACTTAAGATGCTATATAAAATTTGGCGGGCAAACCAACTGAAGAGAAAACTCGAAGCGAAATCGGATGTGCGTTTTGATCGGGTTCTACGGGTTCGCCCGGACAGTTTTATCTCACCAGTATTGGCGGGTTTGGTTCAGGATACCGGTGATGTATTATATTTACCATGGCTACATGAGGACGGAAGAGCGGCCGATGAGATCGCATTGGGCTCAAGCCGCCAAATGGATATATATTCCCAACTTTTTCTTAAGACTGCAATGTCACCCATGCGCAGATGGGGTGGTATTCACGCGGAGCTTTATGATCACCTAAAAGAAAATGAAATAAACTTCCAGTCAGCCCAGCTTGGCCGTACTTTTTTTCAAATCGGATTCGCCAACCAACTTTATGATTGTATTGAAAATGCAAAGTTCGGCGACATTGGGACCGAAGAAGCCGCGCTTTTGCGTATGGCAAATGCCGTCAGAAATGGTACCGGATTAGAGCTTATAGAAATCATCAACCGTTCGGATTTCCATCAGAACGGTTGTATTGTTTCTGCGGCTTCCATTCTTGCAGATCATCTGGAAGAAAAAGGACAGCACAAGGCAGCCCTTTATCTTCGGTCACTTGCCGTAAGCAACATTCGAATTAACCAATTGGATCAGGGAGACAAGCAATATGCTAAATTAGTGCAAAAGAGCATAAATGAATTAGGGGATTCCCGAATAAAAGAGGGACAGCGTATCGAATTTGAAGCATGCCTAGATTTAGGCTCGGCAAAACTTGCAAAATTGACAACCAAACCTTGGATATACGATCTTACCGGCCCGCGCAGAGATATGTTTTTTGAAAAGCTTAATAATTTGAACGGCCTTTGGGCCCTCGATTGGCAATAAAGAGGCGCCAACCTGTTTCAGCCATGGTGGTTCCCCCCTCAGATAAACACCATATCATCCACCAGTGCTGCGGTGCCGGTGGGCCCAAAGCCCTGCAGGGTGATGGTGTTGCCACCGCCAAAGTCAAACACCACATCATTGCCAACCACGGAGGCATAGGTGGCCAGTACCTGACTGGCCGGCAGCCCGCCGCCCCACAGCGCGTCGTCAAGGCGCAATGTGTCCACGTCATCGGTGAAATCAGTGACGTGATCCGCACCGATATTGGTGCCGGTGAATACAAAGAAATCCGCATCCGCACCGCCTGTCAGCCAGTCATTGCCGCCTTCGCCGTTCAGGGTATCTGACCCGCTGCCGCCATACAGTACGTCATTGCCGTTGCCACCAAACATCCGGTCACCACCGCTGTTGCCCCAAAGCACGTCACTCCAGGTGCCGCCAAACATCAGATCGTGTCCGGCACCCCCATGCAGCGTGTCCGCCCCCCAGCTGCCAAACATCTGGTCATTGCCGTCGCCACCATACATCGTATCGTTGCCACCTTCACTCCAAAGCATGTCATTCCAGGGGCCGCCGTAAAGACTATCACCGCCGCTGCCGCCATGCAGCCGGTCAGCACCCCAACTGCCATACAGTGTATCCAAGCCGCCTTCGCCAAATAGCAGATCATTGCCACCGGCGCCGTTGATCACATTGGCCTGCTTATTACCGGTTACCGTATCCGCCCCCGACCCGGCGATGAAATTCTCGATCCAGGTGCCGCGCGCGATTGACAGGTTGCCGGTCAGGCCTTTGACGCTGGAAACGGTCTCGGGGTTCAGATCAACCGTCTGATCCGCGGTGTCCGAGCCAAAATCGATGGTGTCCACACCGCCGTTGTCAAAAATCGTGTAGGTAACCGCATTCGCCAGCCCGTTAAACTGGTCATAAACCCCCCCGGCGGTGGGGTTTTCCCCGTAGGTGGTATCGCCGGTGCGCTGGTTGGCGGCGGTTCCGTACAGATCCTGCACAGCCAGAATATCGGCGATCATCGGGGTGGCGTTTAAGGCGTAAGAGGCGTTGACCGAAGTGTTTTCGGTCTGGCTGAAGTAAGACATCACCGTCGCCTGCCAGCTGTCGTTGGTATAGTGGTTGTCCACCCCGTAGGTGGCCGAGCCGTTGTAATTGCCCGCGTGCCCCAGCCCCAGCGCGTGGCCGATCTCGTGGATGTAGGTGCCAAAGGAATAGCTGTCCAGCGTGGTGCCGTAACTGGCCAGCCAGGCGGTTGAGATATTGACAAATGAGCTGGTGATCGTGCTGCCGCTGACCACAGATGTGGAATACGCACCGCTGTCTTCATCGTCAAAGGTGATCTCCGCCCCGCTGGACACGAAATTAAACGTAATCCCGGTGACATTTGTCCAGACCTCAAGGGCGGCAATGGCCAATGCCTGACCCTCGGCCGTCAGCCCGGTGATATCCACGTCAAGCGAACCACCCGGAGCCACATCAAACGCCCGGCGCGCGCCGCCAAAATCGGCCCAGAACCCGTCGGTCAGATAGGCGGCGATCTGGTCATGGGTGTAGGTCGGCAGCGGGGCGGCCACGGTGGCACTCAGCGTATAGGTGCCGGTCAGATTGCTGTTATAGCTGTCCGCCTCGATATAATAGGTGCCGGTGACAGAGGGGGTATAGGTCAGCGACGAATTGGGATTGCCGGGCCAGCTTATGTCGTCATTTTCAGCGATCTGAGTGCCGCTTGCATCGCGCAGCCTGAGGTAGGGATCGCTAAGCGGGCTGCCGCCGCTGCCCGTATGGGTGAAGGTATAGGCCTGCCCGGCGGTCAGGGTGATCTCCACCCAATCCTTGTCGCCCGTCACCCCCAACGTGCCGGTGAATGTGTCCCCGGCGGCCATGGAATAGGTTGTGGACGTGGACGCCGCCGCATCGGTAACCTCGGTAAAGGCGGCGGCGATTTCGGCAGCGATCATCTGCATGGCGTATATCCTCTTGGGTCCGGCCCCCGTGAAATATCCTTAGCGGAAAAATCTGTCAAAAAAGGGGTCGCGGGGGCAAAAAATTCACCGCAGTTTAACAATTTATTACAGCAGGCGCAATTTTGACCCCGCGGCGGGTCGGCAATACCCCGCCAGCGGCCCGGATATCCGCGCGAACAAGGGGGCCGTGGTGCCGACCCCACTGTGCCTAAGGTTTAAATTCATACTGGATTTTCGCCAAAACTGTGTCTATAAATTAACCAATTGGCCACGCGGGCGGGGCGGTATTTGCCGCTGTGGGCCGCACAAACGAAAAGCAGTTTTAACACGGAGGTATATGATGAAGATATTCAGCACAGCACAAGGCCTTGGCGCAGTGGCGCTTGGCATCAGCCTTCTGGGCACATCGGCCCTGGCGGATCAGGTTATTCTGGACGATCTGATTGTGGATGGCAGCGCCTGTATCGGGTTTGACTGCGTGAACGGTGAAAGCTTTGGCTTTGACACCCTGCGCCTGAAGGAAAACAACCTGCGGATCAAGGCCCAGGACACCAGTTCGACCGCCAGCTTCCCGACCAACGACTGGCAGATCACGTTCAACGACAGTTCCAACGGCGGGCAGAACAAATTCTCTATTGACGATATCGACGGCGGCCGCACCCCGTTCACCATTGAGGCCGGCGCGCCTTCGCATTCGCTTTATGTGGATGACGGCGGTCGTCTGGGCCTTGGCACATCAACCCCGGTTGTTGATGTTCACGTCAAAAGTGGCAACACGCCGACCCTGCGGCTGGAACAGGACGGCACCTCCGGCTTTAC
>Ga0114932_10001420_pt1 | contig 27245 bp, 9 predicted proteins | sample 2SBtaG_2_FD_87286 | JGI IMG/M metagenome (GOLD analysis project Ga0114932, IMG submission 87286) | Deep subsurface microbial communities from Kolumbo volcano to uncover new lineages of life (NeLLi) - 2SBTROV12_ACTIVE470 metaG | ecosystem: Environmental > Aquatic > Marine > Volcanic ...
ACCCGGGGGCGTTGTTTCGTTTCTCCGTGGTGCAAGCACCACTGCGCGCCAGGACAGCCTTCGGCATGTCCGCTTGCCCAGACCCCTGATGGCGGTCGTGACCGGGTAATGAATCACGCCCGGGAGCGGGGTCTGACCCTTACATATTACACTTACCGACCGCTTGATTTCAACGGGTTAGCTCGTGCTTTGGCAGAAAGTGTAATGTATACAGCGCTTACATCCGATCGGCCATTCGGCAGACTGCTCGGCCTCTTGATGCAACGCCGTTCATGGTTCGGAGGCGCCAAAGTGTAATATGTAAGGGTCAGACCCCGATGTCTGCGTCGGCGCTTACATTGGATCGGCTGTTCGGTGGACTGCTTGGTCGTGACGGCGCAATGGGGCGTCGTGGCTCCCAAGCACTAAAGTGTAATATGTAAGGGTCAGACCCCGGCAATCACGAACAGCCGTCAACAACCAAAGACCCCGTCGGCGATACCCAAAACCCGCACAACAGGCGGTTGGGGTAAGCGGGGATGGGGGTTCCAAAGGGGGAAGGACCGGTCAGGGGAAGGCAGTCTGTCATCGCCCGAAGACGCAAGGCCGGCAACCGACGGCTGCCACGCAGATCATAAAATGCCTTCCCCTGTTGGGTCCTTACCCCTTTGATCCGGGGCCCTGGGGCTGGCCCCAAAGATCAATGCCTCACCCTTTGATCCGGGGCTCTGGGGCTGGCCCCTGAATCCATGCCATCCGGGGCCCTGGGGCTGGCCCCAATAATCAAATGCATTGCCCCTTTGATCCGGGGTAATGGGGCTGGCCCCATTAATCATATGTGTACATCAGCCATGCACGCACAGTGCTTGCAGCATCGCTGTAGCTCACACCCGCGATGTCCTTCTGTGCGCAGTACCGGCCGTCCCAGTCGAAGTGGTAGTCGAACGTGATGGTCACCGACGCGCCGGCTGCAGCTTTGTACACAGCGTCCTTGTAGACCCATCCACGCGCGCTGCCGCCGAGGCTGGGAGTCAGGCCGAGCCAGTGGTCTGCGCCCGCCGAGCTCTGGGTGCGGCCCGCCGCCCAGGTGAAGTTGATGCCGCCGCCGGCCGCCTTGAAGCGGTTGGGGCCGGAGCCACCGTCGGAGTCGCCGCAGACGCCGAGTTTCAGGATCCGGATCGACTTGCCCGCCTTGCCGGGGAGCGTGCCGAGGGTCGAGCCGGGGCTGTTGCTGGCCTTGGTCCAAAGCTGCGCGTTGCACGTGTTGTTGATGAAGTCGTACTCGCACGAACCGGTCGTCGCGAGGCATTTTTGCAGCACGCAGCCGCCCGTATCGGGGCATGCGAGCTTGGTGCCGCCGCACGTTCCGCCAGCTGTGCACTTGTCGTCGAGCGTGCAGAGCTTGCCGTCGTCGCACGACGTGCCGGCGGTCTTGGCGGACCATGCCTTGTCGCTCTTGGCGGCGTTGCACTGCTTGCACGTGTCCGACGGGCTCGCGATCCCGGCCGCGTAGCACTTGCCACCGATCTCGCACGCGCCCTTGCTGTTGCGTACCTGGCGGATACGGCGGTTGCTCTGGTCGGCGACGTAGATGTGACCGTAGATGTCGATAGCGAGACCCCGCGGCTGGCTGAACCGGGCGCTGCTGCCGACGCCATCGGTGAACCCGCCGTTGGAGCCAGCGAGCGTCGACACCACGTTGTTTGGCGCGATGCGGCGGATGCGGTTGTTGCTGCTGTCGCCCACGTAGATATTGCCGGCGTTGTCGATGGCGATGCCGCGCGGGTAGTTGAAGCGCGCAACGCTTGTCGCGCCGTCCTGGAACGATGAGCTGCCAGTTCCCGCGACGGTGGTCACGACGCCGCTTGGGGTCACGCGACGGATGCGGTGGTTGTTGGCGTCGGCCACGAACGCGATGCCGTCGGCGTTGACGGCGATATCGTACGGGTAATTGAACGAAGACTGGATGCCGGTGCCGTCCTTGAACGTGCTGGAGCCGCTGCCCGCCACCGTTTCAACGTCGCCGTTGGGATAGACGCGGCGAATGCGGTGGTTGCTTGTGTCGGCGACGAGGATCACGCCCTGCGAGTTGACGTCGAGCCCGTACGGGTTGTTGAAGCGTGCGCCGGCACCCTTGCCGTCCGAGTGGCCGCCGCTGGACTGGCCGGCCAGGGTCGTAACCGTACCGTTAGTCGCGATCTTGCGGATGCGGTTGTTGTTGCGGTCGGCCACATAGAGCACGCCGCTCGGCCCGATTGCGATATCGGCGGGGTAGTTGAACTTGGCGCCCTGGCCGATGCCGTCTGCGAACGACGACGCACCAGAGCCCGCGAACGTGACGACCTTGCCGCCGCTGATCTTGCGAATGCGGTGATTCTGCTCGTCGGCGACCCAGATCGTGCCGTCGTCGGCCACGTCGATGCCCGACGGGTTGTAGAAGCGCGCTGTCTTGACGTCGCCGTCCTTGAAGCCGTTGTTGCCATCACCAGCGACTGTCGACACGCCGACCGCTTCACCGGCAACGCACTTGCCCTGGTGGCAGGTGTCACCGACCGAGCAGGTCTTGCCCGACTTGCACGGCTTGGCGTTGAACGTGAACTGGCACTTGCCGCTGATGCACAGGTCGTCGGTGCACAGGTTGTTGTCCTCGCAATCCTTGGCCGTACCGCAGTTGTTTCCGCAGCCGATGATCGGCTTGAAGATGCAGCCGCCGGTCGCCGCGTCGCAGCTGTCGGCCGTGCATTTGTCGCCGTCGTCGCACTTGGTCTTGCTGCCATTGCAGACGCCGTTGCTGTCGCAGGAGTCCTTGGCGGTGCACAGCGAGTCGTCGATGCACGAGGCGCCGCTGCCCTTGAGCGTCCACTTGGTGTCGGCTTGGCCCGCGTTGCAGAACTGGCAGGTGTTGCCCTTGTTGACGATGCCCGCGGCGTAGCACTGCTTGCCGATTTCGCAGTTGTTCTTGCTGTCCCACACGCGGCGGATTCGGTAGCCGGTGTACTCGGCGGTGTAGACGTAACCGTGCCGGTCAGCGGCGACGGCCCAGACGTTGCTGAAGTTGGCGACCTGTCCGGTTTCGAGTTTCGCGTTGCCCAGACCGCCGGCGATGCTGGTCACCATGCCGTTGGGTGCGATCTTGCGGACGCGCGACGAGTCGCCGACCCAGATGTTGCCCGCGAGGTCGACGGAGATGCCGCGTGGGCCGTTGAAGCCGGCGAGCTTGCCGACCGCGTCCTTGTAGCTGCTGCTGCCCGAGCCCGCGAGGGTGGAGACAACGCCGCCGGGCGTGACCTTGCGGATGCGGTAGTTGTTTTCATCGGCCACATACACGTTGCCCGAAGCGTCGACATCGAGCCCGCGCGGGGACTTGAACTGCGCCGAGCTGCCCGGGCCATCCTTGTAGCCATAGCCCGAGCCCGCGAGCGTGGTCACGACGCCCTTGGGCGAGACGAGGCGGATGCGGTTGTTGCTCGTGTCCGCGACGTACAATGTGCCGCCAAGGTTGATCGCGATGCCGCGCGGATTGCTGAAGCGCGCGACGGTGCCGGTGCCGTCCTTGAAGCCTCCGCTGGCGCCGGCCAACGTCGTCACCGTGCCGTTGGTGGCGATGTGACGGATGCGGTTGTTGTTGGTGTCGGCGACGTAGAGCACGCCTCCGGGCGCGACAACGACGTCGTGCGGATAGTTGAACTTGGCGCCGAGCCCGATGCCGTCCGCCCAGCCCTGGGTGTTGCCGGCGATGGTGGAAACGACGCCGTTGAACGCGACGCGCCGGATGCGGCTGTTCTGCGAATCGGCGACAAACACGTTGCCGCTGTCGTCCACGTCGAGACCGAAGATGTGGTGGAACTTCGCGAGCTTGGGATCGTTTGCGTCCGCGAATCCGGGGCTGCCATTGGGATGACCCGCGACGTGACTGACAAGCACTTCCTGGCCCGCGACGCACTTGCCCTGCGAACACGTATCGCCGACCGAGCAGACGCGGCCGGACTTGCACGGCTGGGCGTTGAACGTCGTGGCGCACTTGAGGTTGATGCACGCGTCGTCGGTGCAGAGGTTGCCGTCGTCGCAATGGCTCTTGTCGGTGCAGTTGCCGCCGCACTTCACGATGGGGGTCGCGCGACAGCTGCCGGTCGACTTGTCGCAGAAATCGGACGTGCACTTGTCGTTGTCATCGCACTTGGTCACCGCGCCGTTGCACGCGCCCTTGGCGTCGCAGGTGTCCTTCGTTGTGCAGAGGTCGCCGTCGTTGCACTTGGCGTTGGCCGACTGCTGCGTCCAGGTGGTGGCGGACTTGCCCGCGGCGCACGACTGGCACTTCTTGTCCGGGTTGAGCTGGCCGGACGTCCAACACCGACCGCCGATCAGGCACGAGTCCTTCGAGTCGCGCACGCGGCGGACGCGGTGATTGCTGTAGTCGGCGACAAAGATGTTGCCGTATTTGTCGACCGCGATGCCGTACGGGTTGGAGAAGCGGGCCGAGCTGCCGACACCGTCCTGGAAGCCGCCGCCAGCGCCCGCGAGGGTCGAAACCACGCCGCCTTCGAGCTTGCGAAGCCGCTGGTTGCTCGTGTCGCCGACGAAGATGCGACCGGCTGAGTCCACCGCGATGCCGCGGGGGTAGTTGAAGCGGGCGCTAAGGTAGGCACCGTTTTGGAAGGACGAGCTGCCCGAACCTGCGAGGGTGGTCACGGTGCCGTCGGGCGTGATGCGGCGGATGCGGTGATTGTAGGAGTCGGCGACGTAGAGGTTGCCGAGCGGCCCGATGTCGATGCCCCACGGGTAATACAGGCGCGCTGCGGCTCCCTTGCCGTCCTTGTAGCCGTTGCTGCCACCAGCGAGGGTGCTGACGGTGCCGTCCTTGTCGATGCGACGCACACGATGGTTGTTGGTGTCGGACACGAAGATGACGTTGCCCGGCGACCACACGAGGCTGCCCGGGGAGCTGAATTTCGCTTGCCCGGCAGGCCCGTCTTTGAAGCCGCCGCCGCCGTTGGTCACGGTGGAGACGACGCCCTTGGGGTTCATCTTGCGGATTCGGTGGTTGCTTGTGTCCGCGATGAAGAGGTTGCCGCCCGCGTCGACGCTGATATCGGACGGGTTGCTGAAGCTGGCGCCCTGGCCGATGCCGTCCTTGTAGGTGCTGCTGCCCGAGCCCGCGACCGTGCTCAAGATGCCCTTGGTGTCGAGCCTGCGGATGCGGTGGTTGCCGCGGTCGGCGATGTAGAGGTTGCCGGCGGAGTCCGCGTCGACGCCCCAGGGGTCGCGCAACTTGGCGATGGTGCCCTTGCCGTCGGTGAAGCCCTGTTGGCTGGTGCCCGCGACGGTGCTGACGAGGACCTGGACGCCGGGGACGCACTTGCCGAGCGCGCAGGAGTCGCCGGCCGAGCAGACCTTGCCCGAGTCGCACGGCTTGGAGTTGAACGACTGCACGCACTTGCCCTTGAGGCACTGGTCGTCGGTGCAGATGTTGGAGTCGTCGCAATCCTTGGCGCTGTTGCAGTTGCCGTCGCAGCCGACGATGGGCGCGAAGACGCAGGCACCGGACGCCTTGTCGCACGAGTCCTTGGTGCACTTGTCGCCGTCGTTGCATGTCTTGGAGGTGGCGCCGCATTTGCCGGACTTGCAGGTCTCTTTGACAGTGCAAAGCGTGTTGTCGTCGCAGCCCACGCCGTCGCCGCGCGCCGACCAGCTGGTCTTGTTCTTGGCGGCGTCGCATTGCTGGCAGGGGTTTTGCGGGTTGGCGTGCCCGGCCGTGTAACAAAGCCCGCCGATCTCGCAGTTGTTGGACGTGTCGTGCACGCGCCGGATGCGCTGGGTGCTCTGGTCGGAGACGAGGACGCGGCCGAAGTGGTCGATGGCGAGGCCCGCGATGGACGAGAAACGCGCCAGGGACGCGGGGCCGTCGAGGTAGCCCGAGTTGTTGCTGCCGGCGAAGGTGGTCACGACGCCGTTGGTGCTCAGGCGGCGGATGCGGCGGTTGCCCTGGTCGGAGATGTAGACGTTGCCCTGCGCGTCGACTTCGACGTCCAACGGGCTGGTGAAGCGCGCCTTGAGCGCCGGCCCATCGAGGTAACCGGAGCTGCCGCTGCCCGCGATGGTGGTGACCTGGCCTTCGGGCGTGACGCGACGAATCTTGCGGCTGTGCTGGCTGCACACGTAGAGGTTGCCGTCGCTGTCGATATCGAGCCCCCACGGGTACTGGAAGCGCGCCTTGGCACCGATGCCGTCAAGCGCCTGGGCCGTGCCGCTGCCCGCGAGCGTCGTGACGGTGCGGTCGGGCCGGATGCGGCGGATGCGGTGGTTGCCGTAGTCGGCGACGTAGACCACGCCGTCGCCTGTCGAAGCGATACCGCGCGGGCTGTTGAAGCGCGCCGAGGTGCCCTGCCCGTCCTTGAACGAGCTGCTGCCGGAGCCAGCAAACGTCGAGACGATGCCGGCCGCCGAGATCTTGCGGATGCGGTGGTGGTTGTACGACGACACGTACATCGTGCCTTTCGCGTCAGAAGCCACGTCCCACGGATAGCCCAGGTGCGCGCCGGTGCCGACGCCGTCCTTGTAGCTCGAGCTGCCCGAGCCCGCGACCGTCACGACCTTGCCGTCGGTCTCGATGCGGCGCAGGCGATGGTTTTGGTAGTCCGCGACGAGCACGCGGCCCTTCGGATCGACGTCCATGCCCATCGGCGAGTAGAAGCGCGCGGTCTTGGGCGGGCCGTCCTGCCAGCCGTTGCTGCCGCTGCCGGCGAGGGTGGTGACGGTCGTCGCGTCTGCCACGATGCACTTGCCGAGCGCGCAGGAACCGAGCGCCACGCAGACCTTGCCAACGCTGCAGTCCTTGGCGTTGTTGGTGTACGCGCACTTGCCCTGCAGGCACTTTTCGTTGGTGCACTCGTTGCTGTCGTCGCAGTGCTTGACCGTCTCGCAGTTGCCGCCGCAGCCGATGATCGGCACGAACTTGCAGCCGCCGACCGCGACGTCGCACGAGTCCTTGGTGCACTTGTCGCCGTCGTTGCAGACCAGCGCTTCGCCCGCGCAGACGCCCTTGGTGTCGCACGCGTCTTCGCCGGTGCAGACCTTGCCGTCGTCGCACGTGGTCTGGTTGGCCTTGGTGGTCCACTTCGTCGTCGATTGTTTGGGCGCGCAGGCCTTGCAGGTATTGGTTGCCGAGGTCTGGCCAGGCGTGTAGCAGCCGTCGCTGAACGCGCAGTTGTCCTTGGTGTCGTGCACGCGTCGGATGCGATGGTTGTTCATGTCGGCGAGCCACACGGTGCCGAATCGGTCCACGGCGACGCCGGTGATGTCGTTGAAGCGCGCTTCGAGGCCAACACCGTCTTTGAAACCGCCGCCGGATTGGCCGGCCAGCGACTTGACCACGCCGCCGACACTGATACGCCGCAATCGGTAGCGATCGCCGACGTAGAGCGTACCGCCACTGTCGACCGCGACGGCGTGCGGATAGCTGAACTGCGCCTTGTTGGACGGGCCGTCGACGTAGTTGCTGCCGCCCGTGCCCGCGACCGTCGTCACATCGCCGCTGGGGCTGATGCGGCGGATGCGCCTGTTGTTGCGGTCAGCGACGAAGAGCTCGCCGTTGCCGGTGATGTCGATGCCGGTCGGGTAGCTGAACGATGCGGCGGTGCCCTTGCCGTCCTGCCACTTGGCTGAGCCGCTGCCCGCGACGGTGGTCACGGTGCCATCGGGGATAACGCGCCGGATCCGGTGGTTGCTGGAGTCGGCCACGAAGACAACGCCGCCCTTGGTCACGGCGACATCGGTCGGGGAGCTGAAGCGCGCCGATGATCCTGCGCCGTCCTGGAAGCTCGAGGAGCCGGTGCCAGCCATGGTTGTGACGAGGCCGACGGACGAGACGCGGCGGATGCGGTGGTTGTTGCGGTCGGCGACGTAGATGGTGCCCTTGGCGTCGACGTCGAGCCCGTACGGGTAGTTGAAGTGCGCCTTGAGGCCGATGCCGTCGGCGTAGCTGCTCGAGCCCGAGCCGGCGATGGTCTCCACGTTGCCCTTGTTGATGCGGCGGATGCGGTGGGTGCGCGAATCGGCGATGAGCACGCGGCCCTGGTTGTCGATGGCGGTGCCGGCGGGGTAGTCGAACTTGGCGATCTTGACGGGGCCGTCCTGGAAGGTGGATGAGCCGGTGCCGGCGGCGGTGCTGACCTCGACGAAATCGAAGATCACGCACTGACCGAGCGAACAGGTGCCCTTACCGCCGCACTTGGCGCCGGATGCGCAGGAGTTGCTGTTGTTTGTGAAAACGCACTTGTGCGACACGCAGGCGTCGTTGGTGCACGTGTTGCCGTCGTTGCAGTCGCCCGACACGTTGCAGAAGCCGCCGCAGCCGACGATCGGCGCGTGGGAGCAGCCGCCGGTGCCCTTGTCGCAGGCGTCCTTGGTGCACTTGTTGCCGTCCTCGCAGGCGTTGGGTTGGCCGACGCAGCTGCCCTTGGCGTCGCACGTCTCCTTGATGCTGCACAGGTCGCCGTCGATGCACGGAGCGCCCTTGCCCTGCACGCTCCAGCTCGTCTGTGAGGCCTTGGCGTTGCAGTATTGGCACGGGTTGCCGGGGTTGACCGAGCCCGCCGCGTAGCAGATGCCCTTGACCGCGCAGTTGCCAGTGGTGTCGACGATGCGACGGATGCGGTGCGTGCTGGCGTCGGCGACGTAGATGCGGCCCTGCGGATCGACGGCCAGGCCCATCAGCTGCTGGAACGACGCGATGGCGCCGGGTCCGTCCTTGCTGCCCGATTGGCCCGAGCCCGCCACGGTCGAAACGAGACCGTTGGGATCGATCTTGCGCACGCGGCGGTTGCCCAGCCCGGCGAAGAAGAGGTTGCCCGCCGAGTCGATGGCCAACGCCTTGGGCGAATTGAGTCGTGCGAGGGTCGCGGGGCCGTCTTTGAAGCCCTGGGTGGTGCCGGCGACGGTTGTGACAACGCCAGCGGGCGAGACGCGGCGAATGCGGTGGTTCGTGTAGTCGGCGACGTAGACGAAGCCATCGGCCGACACCTCGACGTCCTGCGGGCTGTAGAAGCGGGCCTGCGCGCCGACGCCGTCCTTGTAGCCGGGGCTGCTGCCGGCGAGCGTGGTGACGTTACCGTCGGGCGTGACGCGGCGAATGCGATGGCTGTTGCGCCCTGCGACGTACAAGGTGCCGCCCGCGGTCGCTGTGATGCCGTACGGGTAGTCGAAGCGCGCGGACGTGCCCTGGCCGTCGCCCCAGGTCGAGGAACCGCTGCCTGCGATGGTGGTCACGAGACCGTTCGCGGCGACCTTGCGGATGCGGTGGTTGTTCGTGTCGGCGACGTAGATGTTGCCGCTCTTGTCCGCCGCGATGCCGCGCGGGTAGTTGAAGCGCGCGTTGGTGCCGACACCGTCGCTGTGCGATGACGATCCGCTGCCGGCCACGGTTTCGACCTTGCCGGCCTGGTTCATCCGCCGAATGCGATGGTTGGTCGTGTCGGCGATGTAGATCATGGCTGTCTTGGGCTCGTAGACGACGTCGTAAGGGCTCTTGAAACGCGCCGAGGTGCCGCTGCCGTCCTGGTAGCCGTAGCTGCTGCCGGCCACCGTCTTGACGTCCACGCCCGCGCCGCCGCCACACTTGCCATTGCTGCATTTATCGATCGCCGTGCACGGGTTCTTGTCGTCGCACGCCTTGACGTTGTTGCTGATCTTGCACTTGCCGCCCACGCAGCTGTTGTCGGTGCAGACGTTGTTGTCTTGGCAGTCCGCCGTCTTCTTGCAGTTGCCGCCGCAGCCGATGACCGGGGTGAAAACGCACTTGCCGGTCTGCGCGTTGCACGAGTCCGTGGTGCAGTTGTCGCTGTCGTTGCAGGTCTTCTTCTTGCCGGACTTGCACAGACCGCCGTTGCACTGGTCGCCCTGGGTGCACTGGTCGCCGTCGTTGCACGGCACGGTGTTGGCCGAGTGTTTGCAGCCTGTCGCGGGGTCGCAGGTGTCGGTCGTGCACTGGTTGTTGTCTCCGCACGGGTTCTTCTGCCCAACGCACGAACCGGACGCGCACGAGTCCTTCACGGTGCACACGTTGTTGTCGTTGCACGGCAGCGTGTTGTTTTCGAAGAGGCACTTACCCGTCAGGCACGAATCGTTGGTGCACGGGTTGTTGTCCTTGCAGTCGCTGGTCGATTTGCAGTTGCCCCCGCAGCCGACGATCGGCTTGTTGACGCACTTGCCGTTGCCCTTGTCGCAGAAGTCGGTCGTGCACGCGTCCTTGTCGTTGCAGTCTTTCGCCTTGCCCTTCTGACAGAGCTTCGCGGCGCACTTGCTGCCGACCGTACAGAGGTTGCCGTCGTCGCACGCGTTGGCGTTGGCGGTCTGTTTGCAGCCGGCTTTCTTGTCGCAGACATCGGTCGTGCACGGGTTCTTGTCGTCACATTGCTGCAGCGCACCGGCCTGGCAGACGCCGCCTTTGCACTTGTCGCCCTGGGTACAGACCGAGCCGTCCGCGTCGCAGTTGCCGCCCTCGTTGCGCGGGTGCAGCTTGCAGGAGCCCTTCGTCTTGTCGCACCGGTTGATGAGGCACGCGCTGTTTTGGTCCGTCGGGCACTTGATGACCGATTTCGGATCGATCTTGCAGGAAAACGGCGCCTTGGCCGTGTCGCAGAAGAGCGTGCCGTTGCAGGCGTTGCCGTCTTCCTGGCTCGCGCAGTCCTTGTCCTTCTGACAGCCGCACGTGTTCTTGCCGCCGGTGCATTTGCCGCAGACGCAGGTGTCGTCCTTGGTGCACGGGTTGCCGTCGTCGCACTTGGTCGAGATGACCTTGTTCAGACAGCCCTGCTTCTTGTCGCAGACGTCCTCGGTGCACGGGTTGTTGTCGTTGCAGTCGACCTTGGGGTCTTTGGCCTGGCCGCTGCACTTGCCGGTCTTGCAGGCGTCGCCGCTCGTGCAGACATCGCCGTCGGTACTCCTTGAACGTGCCGGGCGAGCACTTGGCGGCTTTGCAGGTGTCGCCGACCGTGCACGGGTTTTCGTCGTCGCATGGCGCACCGTCGTCGTGTTTTTGGGCGCAGCCCTTCTTGGAGTCGCACGAATCGGCCGTGCACTTGTTGCCGTCGTCGCAGTCCTTGAGCTTGCCGGGGGTGCACACGCCGTTGGTGCAGGTGTCCTTCTCCGTGCACACGTTGTCGTCGGCGTCGCAGGGTTGCGAGACGACTTTGTGGGCGCACGTCTCGCCGGCCTTCTTCGACGGATCGCAGAGGTCCTGGGTGCACGGGTTCTGGTCGTCGCACGTCGCTTCGTCGGTCTGGCCGTCGCAGTCGTTGTCCTTGCCGTCGCACGCTTCGTCTTCGGGGTCGGGCGCCACGCACTTGGTCAGGCCATTCTTGCCGCAGGAGCGCTCGCCCGCGCACTGGCCGATCACGTTGCCCTTGGCGTCCTTGGATTCGATGAAACACGTCGTCTTCAGCTTGGCTGCCGTCGCGGCTTTGCTGCAGGGACAGGATCCGGGTGGGCCGTCTTTGACCTCGGCTTTGCGCACGCATTGCTTGCCGGTGGCGCCGTCGACGCTCTTGACGTCCTTGCACACGTAGTCGGTCGGGCAGTTGCCATCGAGCTTGCAGTCGACGCCGCAGAAGCCGCCGTCTTTGCCGAGGTCGACGCAGAATGGCTTTTCGATGCCGAGCGCCGCGCACTGCTTGTCTTCGGTGCAGGGGTTGCAGATGCGCCCGCCGGCCGGCACGCAGATATTGGACACGTCGCCGCCGATCGGCACCGCTGCGCACTTGAAGCCCTTGGGGCAGTTCTCCACGCAGGTCTGGGCGCAGCGCTTGCCGCTCGGGGTCTCGATGCAGATCGCGTTGTCGCAGTCTTTGTTCTCGGTGCATTCGCAGCCCGCAGCACCCGGGCACTGACCGCCGCCGGTGTCGAGCGCAACGTCGTCTTCGCCGCCAGTGTCTTCGGTCCCGCCCGTATCCACGGCGCCGCCGCCCGTATCGTCGAGGCCACCCGTGTCGATTGTTCCGACATCCACCCCCGTGTCGGCTTTGTCGTCTGTGCCTTCGCCTTCTTCGCCGCCGGAACAAGCCACTGAAAAGAGCAGGAGGCAGGTGCCGAACAGCGCAACGAGGCGGGACGGCCCGTGGCGGTTGGTGCAATGGGCGAACGGAGCCGCGACAAAATGACGCACAGCAGCCTCCTGGGCAGACGCAAGGCGAGCGGACGCGACGTCGGCGGGAGGAGCGAGAGGGGCCCGGCCGACAGTCGCATGCGATGAAGAATCCGCCTGATGCTAGTTGGCTGAGCCAGGTTCATCAACGACCAATCGGGGGAAGAATCCCCGTCTCAACGTCAGGTTGGGCGGATCGTGCTGGGCGAGCCGGCCGCTGCAAAAAAGGCGGAAAAACAGCCCTCTCAGGAGGGCAAAATCGACAGCAGGCCGGTTTTCAGGCCGCTGGACGGGCGATCGAGCGTCGAGGCTATATATATAGCTTCGCGGTCCGATCGGCCGTTAGAGCGAGAATTTCCGGATTGCCGACAGGGATGGTCCCGGCCCCGTCAAACGACTGCCATGGCCACCATCGCCACGATGCAGACGATCTGCGCCAGGTAGAAGGTGAAGCGCACGTTGACCGCCATCGCCGAGCCCGAAGCGATATGGACGACGGTCTGGCCGACCCGAGCGACGGCGACTGCGATGGCCAGCTGGTCGATGGTCGGCCCGCTTACCTGGGCGAGGTGCAACCCGAACACAACGACGGCAAACACCGGCAGGTTCTCGACGCAGTTGGCGTGGGCGCGGGTGATGCGCTGCTGAAGCGGGGGGCCTTCGAGCGCGCCACCGGTCCACGAGTTGGCAGGTTTGCGGCGCAAGAGCACCTGCACGACACGAGGAGCTGCGATTCCAAGCGCGGCGATCGCGAGGGTCCAACCGGCGTAGAAGATCGCGGCGGCAATCGGTGGCGTCATGGCGGCCACCTTACGCGCAGATGCGAAGAGCGAGAAGGAGAGCGGCGGCGCCACGTGTTGTCCACAGACCCCAGTTGACGCGTAATCGGGACGGTTTTCGCCCGAACGACCGCCGGACTGAGGCCCAAATACCTCGTGTCCGAGTGTAAACGCGACGATTTGCGTTGACCTGTCCCAACGGGACTGCAAATTTGTTCGCGCGCGCCACGCGAAGCCGCCGCACCGCCCTCCCTCCCGGCGGCCCGCATCACGCGCCAGACCGGCCGACTGCTCATCGGCCACGAGGAACGACATGAACGCATTTCACCGTCTCCGCGCCGTTTTGCCTGGCGCCACGAACCGCGAAGCCTCCTCCGAGGCCGGCTCGAATCGACCAGTAGCTGTCCCGATCGTGTCCCTTGCGATCGTCGCGCTAGCCGCTGGCTGCGGCTCCTCCGAAGGCAGCGGTTTTGGCGGCGCCGGGGCCGGAAACCTCAACGGCGGCGACGCCATGGGCGACGCGAAGGTGAACTTCAGCGACGCATCGACAGACACGGGCGCATCGTCTTCGGGCGCATCGTCTTCGGGAGCATCGAGCAGCGGCGCATCGTCCTCGGGAGCATCGAGCAGCGGCGCATCGTCCTCGGGAGCATCGAGCAGCGGCGCATCGTCTTCGGGTGCATCGTCTTCGGGCGCGTCGTCCTCGGGTGCATCGTCTTCGGGTGCATCGTCTTCCGGTGCATCGTCTTCGGGCGCATCCTCATCGGGAACATCGAGCAGCGGCGGCCACGCAGACGCCGGTGCATCCAGCGGTGGCGATCCGGACGCCGGTTCGACCAGCGGCGGTGGTGCTGACAGTGGCGGTGTGGCGGGCAGCTGCGTCGGCAAGTGCGGCAAGTACACCAGCGGCGCGACCTGCCAGTGCGACAGCGGCTGCGCGAAGTTCGGCGACTGCTGCAAGGACTACAAGACCGAGTGCGCGTGCAAAGACGACAAGGGCTGCGACGACGGCACGCCGTGCACCAAGGACACGTGCGACAAGGGCGCCTGCAAGAACGAGAAGATCAAGTGCGACGACAACAACGCCTGCACCACCGACCTCTGCAGCAAGACACAGGGTTGCGTGTACACGCCCGACGTCACCGGCAAGTGCGATGACGGCAACGTCTGCACGTCCAACGACACCTGCGTCGCGGGTACCTGCGCCGGCACCAAGAAGAACTGCGACGACCAGAACCCGTGCACGACCGACAACTGCCTTGGCGGCGGCTGCACGAACGTCCCGGTCACCGACGGTCAGGCGTGCGGTGTTGGCAAGACCTGCACGCAGGGCAAGTGCGTCGGCAAGAAAGGCGACTGCGCGGCCGGCGTCTGCTGCGACGTCGCCAACGCCAAGTACCGGCCCAAGGGCTACGAGTGCTCGCCCAACGTCGCCGACACCCAGCACCAATGCGTCGGGCAGATGCTGCAAAAGCGGACCGGAACGTACGGCTGCAACGGTGTGAGCGCCTCGGCGTGCTCGGCGGACCCGGCCAACATCTCGTGGAAGCAGTGGCAGGTCGTGACCACGTGTCCGGCCGGCCAGACCTGCGACGCCAAGGGCAAGACGTGCGTGCAGGGCAACCCCGGCGGTGACTGCCAGTCGGGCGCTTGCTGCGACGTCGCGACCAAGAAGTTCAAGGCCAAGGGCACCAAGTGCGGCATCGGCGCGTCCAAGACCGAGTACCAATGCCTCGGCACCAAGACCGTGCAGCGCCGCCAGGCGTTCCGCGGCTGCACCGGCAAGGTCGACACCTGCTCGACCTCGACCACCGACTATGTCTGGGACAAGTGGGCGACCCACACCACCTGCAAGACGGGCACGAGCTGCGTCAAGTCATCGTCCACCTACGCCTACTGCAAGAACGACGGCGGCACCGGCGGCAAAGCGGATCTCATTCCGACTCAATTCGTGGCGACCGGCAGCACGACGGTCAACGCGGGCAGCAGCATCTCGATCCGCTACACCCGCAAGAACCAGGGCGGCGCGGCGACCGGCGACTTCCACGACGGCTACTACCTGTCGAAGAATTCGATCATCAGCACCGGTGACACGCTCATCACGTCGGTCAAGCGCTCGCCGATGAAGGCCGGCGAAACCAAGGGCCCGTACCTGCTGTCGCTCAAGATCCCGGCAAACACGGCGAGCGGCACGTACTACCTCGGCTACTACGTCGACCATAAATCCGAGGTCAGCGAGACGCTCGAAGGCAACAACACCAAGTCGCTCAAGATCACCGTCAAAGGCTCGGGCACCGGCGCGCCATGCACGACCGGCATCTGCTGCGACGTGGCCAAGAAGACGATCCGGCCCAAGGGCTACAAGTGCAGCAGCTCGCTGGCGAAGACCGAATACAAGTGCGTCAACAACACGGTCCAGCGCCGCCTCGCCTACCGCGGATGCAACGGCACATCCGCCAGCTTCTGCTCGGCGCTTACGACCAACTACAGCTGGACGCCTTGGGTCCTGTTCCGAGCCTGCAAGTCCGGCGAAAGCTGCGTTGCATCCGGCACGACGAGCGCGACCTGCAAGACCAGCGGCACCAAGAAGGCCGACCTCGCGCCGACGTTCTTCGCCCCCACCGGCTCGACGACGGTGCAGGCCGGCAAGACGATCAGCGTCCGCTACACCCGCAAGAACCTGGGCACCGCGACGAGCGGCGCGTTCCACGACGCCTACCTGCTGTCGACCAACAACATCATCTCCAACGCCGACACGCTGCTGAAGTCGTACGCGCGCTCGTCCATGACCGCGGGTCATACGGTCGGACCGCTGACGATCACCCTGACGATTCCGGCGACCACAAAGGCGGGCACCTACTACCTGGGCTACTACGTCGACCATAAGTCGGCGGTCAGCGAGTCCAACGAGAGCAACAACACGCGCTCGTTCAAGATCACGGTGACAACGGGCGGCACGGTGAAGAAAGCCGACCTGACGCCGACGTTCTTTGCGCCGACGGGCAGCTCGACGGTCAAAGCGGGCTCGTCCATCTCGATGCGCTACACGCGCAAGAACCAGGGCACGTTGAGCTCGGGCGCGTTCGATGACGGCTACTACCTGTCGACCAACTCGATCATCAGCACCGGCGACACGCTGCTCAAGACCTACGGCCGCACGTCGATGACGGCGGGCGCGAGCGCGGGGCCGTACACGGTGACGCTGACGATTCCGGCCACCACGAAGGCGGGCACCTACTACCTGGGCTACTACGTCGACCACAAGTTCAAGGTCAGCGAGTCGTCGGAGAGCAACAACACCCGCAACTTCAAGATCACGGTCACGGGAACAACGGCGCAGTGCTCGTCGGGCATCTGCTGCAACACGTCGACCAAGACGTACCGGCCCAAGGGGTACAAGTGCAGCTCGACCATCGCCAAGACGGAATACCGCTGCCTCGGCACCAAGCTCGTCCAGCGTCGTCGCGCTTACCGGGGCTGCACGGGTTCATCGGCGAGCTTCTGCTCGTCGCTGTCGACCAACTACAACTGGGAGACCTGGAAGACAACGCAGACCTGCTCCTCCAGCCAGAACTGCTCGGCGTCGGGCACATCCTCGGCGTCCTGCAAGACGGTGTCGTCCAACAAGCCCGACCTGACCCCGACGCTGTTCTCCCCGACCGGGAGCACAACGGTCGCCGCCGGCAAATCCATTTCGGCCCGCTACACGCGCAAGAACCAAGGCAAAGCGAGCTCGGGCGCCTTCGATGACGGCTACTACCTGTCGACCAACTCGGTCATCAGCACCGGCGACAAGCTGCTCAAGACCTACAGCCGCACATCGCTGGCGGCGGGCGCGAGCGCGGGCCCGTACACGGTGACCCTGACGATTCCGTCGTCGACCAAGCCGGGCACCTACTACCTGGGCTACTACGTCGACCACAAGTTCAAGGTCAGCGAGTCGACCGAAGGCAACAACACCCGCTACTTCAAGATCACGGTCACGGGCGCCGCGCAATGCACGTCGGGCGTCTGCTGCAACACGTCGACCAAGCAGTTCCGCCCCAAAGGTTACAAGTGCAACAGCACGGTTCGATCGACACAGTACCGCTGCTCGGGCACCAAGATTCGCCAACGTCGCCGCGCTTACCGGGGTTGCACGGGTTTGTCGGCCAGCCTGTGTTCGACTTCCTCGACCAACTACAGCTGGGAGTCGTGGACCAACTACCAGACCTGCACGTCGAGCCAGACCTGTACCAAGACGAGCTCGACGTATGCCTACTGCAAGACGTCGACAACCAAGAAAGCGGACCTGACCCCGACGTTCTTTGCCCCGACAAGCAGCTCAAGCGTCAAAGCAGGCTCGTCCATCTCGGTGCGGTACACCCGCAAGAACCAGGGCACAGCGAGCTCAGGCGCGTTTGATGACGGCTACTACCTGTCGACCAACACGACGATCAGCACCGGCGACAAGCTGCTCAAGACCGTGGCGCGCACATCGATGTCGGCGGGCGCTTCGGCGGGTCCGTTCACCACCACGGTCCTGATCCCGTCGAACACCAAGGCGGGCACGTACTACCTGGGCTACTACGTCGACCACAAGCTCAAGGTCAGCGAGACCTCGGAGAGCAACAACACGCGCTACTTCAAGATTACGGTCACCGGCGGCACGCAATGCACATCCGGCGTTTGCTGCAACACCTTCACCAAGCAGTTCCGGCCCAAGGGCTACAAGTGCAACAGCACGGTTCGCTCGACGCAGTATCGCTGCTCGGGCACCAAGTATCGCCAGCGTCGTCGCGCCTACCGCGGCTGCACCGGAACGTCGGGCAGCTTCTGTTCCACGCTGTCGAGCAACTACTACTGGGAGTCGTGGACCACCTACCAGACCTGCTCGTCGACGCAGACCTGCACCAAGACAAGCTCGACCTACGCGTATTGCAAGACAACCACGACCAAGAAGGCGGACCTGCAGGCGACGTACTTCACGGTGTCAGGCAGCACGACGATTACGCGCGGCAAGGCGTTTACGGTGCGCTACACCCGAAGGAATGGCGGCACGGTCAGCAGCGGCTCGTTCCATGACGGCTACTTCCTGTCGACCAACTCGACCATCACCAACAGCGACACCCTGCTCAAAAGCCTGTCGCGTTCATCGATGACCGCGGGCAAGACATCGGGGCCGTACACGCTGTCGTTGACGCTGCCGAGCAACGCCAAGACCGGCACGATGTACCTCGGCTATTACGTCGACCATAAGTTCGCGGTGTCCGAGACCTCCGAGAGCAACAACAAGCGCTACATCAAGATCACCGTCAAGTAGCTGCGAGCCGGACGCGCGGGGCAATCGACGGTTGTTCTGGTAGCCTCCGCGCGATGACTGACCGGACGACTGAACAGGCGACGATGCTCGCCAACCGCCTGCGCAAGAACGATCGCAAGCTGCGCAAATGGGCGCGGCGCGAGGGTTTTGAGGCCTACCGGGTGTACGACCGCGATATCCCCGAGGTCGCGCTTGCCATCGATCGCTACGCCGACCACCTGCACATCGCGGCTTATCGGCGCGAGCGAGACGAACGGCCCGAGGACTGGCTGGACGTCATGGTCGCGGCGGCGGGCGAGGCGCTGGGTGTGTCGCCCGAGCTGGTCTTCGTCAAAGAGCGGGCCCGGCAACGCGGCGCGTCCCAATACGACAAGTACAACGCCGAGCCGCATCGAATCACCGTCCGCGAAGGCGACGCCGGTCTTTGGGTCGACCTGGCGACGTACCTCGATACCGGCCTCTTCCTCGACCATCGGCCATTGCGCGAACAGGTGGCTGCCGAGTCGCCGGGCAAACGCGTGCTCAACCTCTTTGCCTACACCGGGAGCTTCACCGTGCACGCCGCAGTGGCCGGCGCGCGCTCGTCCGTGTCGGTCGATCTGTCCACGACATACCTGAACTGGGCGGCCGCAAACCTCGAGCTCAACGGCATCGAAACGCGCCACCACGAGCTGGTTTGCGCCGACGTGAACGTGTTCCTCGAGGAGCGCCTCAAGGCCCAGTCCGCCGGCCAGGCCAAGCCTTTCGACATCGCCGTGCTCGATCCGCCGACGTTTTCCAACAGCAAGAAGATGCGCGATGTGCTCGATGTGCAGCGTGACCACGCGCGCCTATGTCAGGCCACCGCGAGGCTCCTCGTCCCCGGTGGCACGCTGTATTTCTCGACGAATATGCGCCGCTTTCGGCTCGATGAAGAGGACCTGGCCGACCTGCAGCCACGCGACATCAGCGCCAAGACGATCCCGCGCGATTTCCGCAACCAGCGCATCCACCGCACGTGGGCGATGACGGCCCCGGGTTCGGCGTGAACGCGAGACTGCCAGGCTACGTCAGCGCGCTCCGCAAAGCGCACAGGCAGCTGCGCAACCGCGATGGACTCGGGCCCGAAGACGCCTTCTCGCGCCTCGTCAACTGGCTGACCGGGCGGGACGACGACAACGACCATGAGAACGGGGCCGATGTGTTCGCCTCCCTAAGCGGTCTCCGAAACGGACGCGGGGAGGTCGATGTAGCGGCCGTGGCGCTGCGGACGTTCGTGGCTGGTGACCTGCGAAAAGGCCTCGGCCTGTACATCACCCCCGATTCCGTCGCCGATCGCGTCGCGGCTGCGATCGGCCCGGTGGACGGCAAACGTGTCATCGACCCGGCATGTGGGACTGGGGGGCTGTTGCTCGCGATTGGCCGCGCCGACGGCGACCCCAGTGAAGTGTGCGGCATCGATCGGCACGGCACCGTCCTGGCCGCCGCGCGATGGGCGTTGAACGACCGCTTCGGACAACGATTGCGCCTGCACCAGGGCGACGGGTTGGCGACGCGAGACGTCCCCGATTGGGCGGCGCCAGGGAGCTTCGACGCCGTCGTCTGCAACCCGCCTTTCGGGATCGGTGTGCCGCGAGAGATGGCCGGTCCCGGGATCGCGTCAACCGTCAGCGACGGCCGCACCGCCGGCGTTCCCGCCCATTGGCTATTTCTGCAGCGCGCACTCGAGCTCCTGGGACACGCGGGAATCGCCGCATTCGTCGTACCAAACGGTGTCTTGTCCAACGTGCGCGACCAGAAAGCCCGCGACTACATCGCCGAACGCGCCGAGACCGTCAGCATCGAAGCGCTGCCCGAGGACACGTTCATCAGCGGCGGGGCGCGCGTCGGAACATCGATCTGGACCCTCCGCAAGCGTCGTCCCCACACGCCCGTCGTTTCGTCACCAGGGCCGCAAACGGAGCAATCCGTCCCACCCCAAAGGCCCACCGCGCGCCTCGGCGACCTGTGCACCGACATTCGCACCGGTCGAACCCCCGGCAAGGCGGTGTACGGCGACGACGGCGCCTTCATCCTCAAGGTCGGCAACCTGACCGGCCACGGCATCGATTGGCACCGCAAGCCGCGCAACTTCGTGTCGCCGTCGTGGCCCGAAAAGCTCGCGCGCGGACGTGTCTGGCCGCTTCTTACCGCCCGAGTGGGCGACATCGTGATGACATCGACCGCCCACGCGAGGCGCTACATCGCGGCGAAAGTGGACGCGGTCACCTTCGTACCCGACGAATACGGCGAAGAGGTGCTGTTCGTCGGCGAACTGCTCCGGCTCCGTCCCGATCCCGACCGCATCGACCGGCGCTACCTGCTCGCGTGGTTGCGCCAACCGTCGACCCGCCGCGCCATCCAGGAGCTCGCGCGGGGCCAAACCGCACACCTGCGTCCACGCGACATCGCCGAGCTGCCTGTCCCGCTGCCCGCAGACGACGAAAAAACCGCGGATTTGCTCACCGCCATGGACGAAGCAGAGCACCTGCACGCCGAGAACTGGCGCGCCCGACTGCGCCTTGCCGAACGCTCGTCCGCGGTCTTCGGCCCGCCCACCGACGCGACGAGACGGCCGTAGCAGCGCGATTTCGGCCTCCTGGTGTCTCTGATCGCTGTTCGGTCCGGTGATTTCGAGCTGTTATCGAAGCGGCGCAGCGACAACTCCGACCACGGCTGCTCGGGCGCGGCTCGCGGCGATGTGGCGCTGGGCAAAAACAGCAAAGCTCTCGGCACCATGGACGTACGCCGGCGGCATGAACAGGTAAGGCTCATCCGATCGCGGTGGCGGCCATGGCCCGTCGGTTGCACGGTCAGCGGCCGGCCAGTCGTAGCGCAACCGGGCCCGTTGCGGAGTGGTCGCTCGCCAACGCGGGGCGCCGCGGCCGGCATTGGCTCTAGCCCGGACTGGTGCGGGCGGTCAGCGATCCGGCAGCCAGGTTTTCATCGGCCCCTTGCCCTTGACGGCCGGCAGATGAAGGACGTCACACAGCGCGTCGAGCAACTTTCGCATCGTGAGGTCTCCGTGGCGGTGTGCGCTTCAACGCCGCATCGCATTGATGACCAGATCTTGCCACACTCCCCGCGCCAGCAGCCTGGAGACGTCGATGCCCAGTACCCGCCGTTTTCTCGCGATGGCGGCCGTTTGCCTGGCGATCGGCTGCAGCGACACACCCGACAACTCCGATCCGGTCTCGAGCCAATGCGCGAGCGCACCAAGCGCGGTCACGAGCGGCCTCTTCGAGTTCATCCTCGACGGCAAAACGCGCCGATTCCGCCTCACGGTCCCGGCGGCCAAGGCGGGTGTCGCGATGCCCATCATCGTCGCGTTCCAGGGCGGTGACGGAGGCGATTGGCCCTTTCCTCAACAGACCAAGTTCGAGGAGTTAGCGGCCAAGCAGCCCGCCATCTTCGTGCGCCCGATCGCAAACAAGGAGCCCGAAAACGAAGGTGCCTGGCAGCTGAACACGACCGACAAGACGCGGCAGGACATTCGCTTCGTCGACGCGCTGCTCGACCGCCTCTCCGGCCGCTACTGCGTCGATCCCAAGCGCATCTACGCGACCGGCTACTCGCTTGGGTCGATGTTCACGTACGAAGTCGCCTGCCAGATGAACAAACGCTTCGCAGCCGTCGCCTCTTTCGCCGGCACGATGCCGGTCAGTCCCGCCTCCTGTTCGCTCGACGACAACATCCCGGTCATGCACATCCACGGTGTCAAAGACCCGATCATCGCCTACAAGAACAGCTGGGATTGGAAGGCCTGGGACAGCGTCGGGACGATGATGGACATCCCGTCGCTGGTCGCGTCGTGGGGCAAGCGAAACGGCTGTCAGCAGGTCAACGAGCTGCCGACCAAGGACGGGCTCCATGTCACACACACCGATTGTTCGGGCGGGGTTCGCGTCGAACATCATCGGCTCGACGATGTCGGCCACGATTGGCCCCAAACGATCGACGGGTTGTCGACCCACCAGGTGATCTGGGACTTCTTGGCGTCGTTTGCCAAACCGTAGTCCAAGCTACGGCTTGCCGGGTTTCTTGCAGCCGTTGTCGTTGATCCCGTCGCAGTCCTCGTCGAGGCCGTTGCCGCACACTTCCTTGCTCGGCTTGCCGGCGACCGCGTTGCAGGTCGGCCCGCTGCCATCGGCTTTGCAGACGCGCTTGCCGCTGACGTAACAGGCCCCCTTGCCGGCGTAACAGCTCTCGCCGAGCTCCTCGTGCCAGGGGTTGTCCACGGTGCCGTCGCAGTCGTCGTCCAGGCCGTTGCACAACTCCACCTGTTTGGGCGCCGGCTTGGCGTTGCAGGTCGTCGTCAGCTTGTTTTTCGTCCCACAAACGAAGGTGCCGGTCGCGTAGCAGATCCCGGTGGAGAGGCTGCAGGGCTTGCCGAGCTCGGGCCAGTCCTCGTTGGTCTCGCCATCGCAATCATCGTCGATGGTATTGCAGACCTCATCGGGGCAGAACTCGGGTTCGGGCTCGGGCACGTTGACCATGCGCCACAGCCCGCCGACCTTGTGGGCTTTGCCGTGGGCGAAGTTGGCGAATCCAAATACGGTGTTCTTAGGGCCGCCAAGGAACATGTTCTGCACCCACCAGGCCGAAGCGGATACCAGCGCGCGTTTGCGATCCGCAGACACCACGATGTCGGTGGGGCTGGAGATCGGCAACAAGAGCCCCGTTCCCGGCCAGAACACGTCGTAGCTTGGGGTCCCGATCGAGTCCACGTCGACCGTCACATAGTGAAATCCGGCGCAGGTCACGAATCCGCTCGGACACTTGCCGCCCAGTGAGTCCTGCTTGCTACCGAAATCCCGCTCGACGAGCAGCACGCGGACCTTGCCGTCGGCGTGATTGATCGGCGCGATGGCCCGGATGCGATTCCAGCCCAGCACCGAGCCCTTCTTCTTGTGGATGCTGTGCGCTGTCATGTCCTTGAAGCGCAGCATCCCGATCGCCGCGTGTTTGTAGTCCATCGCGACCCAGGCGGCCTTGTTTTGCTTGTCGATGACGACCCGGCGGAAGTCGCGTCCAACCGGCAGCCAGCGCTTGTCCACCTTCGCGGACGCGCCGTCTTTCAGCACGTCCGCGAGCTTCATGACGTCCAGGCGCGGCGTGTTTTTGCACTTGACCCAATCGCTGCGGGCCGCGACCACGATGCGGGCGTCCTTGGTGCCTTCGTGGGTGACGGCAACGGACACCGGGTTGGGGCCGGTCGTGACGTACACGGGGACGTCCTTGCCGCCGACTTTCTTGGTAAACAGCCGCGGATCACCAGGTGTACGCAGGTCGACAAGCGCAAGTTTGCCGGCCTTACACGGGTCCTTGAGGTGGTTCATCACGACGACGGCAAAGCGCTGATCACGGGTCAGCGCGAGGCCCTGCGGATTGAAGCCAAGCGCTGCGTCGAGCGAAGGCTGCGCGCACCCGCCGATGCCTGTTGGGGTAGGAGCGAGCGGCAAACGGTTGATGACACCCTTGGTGCCGCAGGTGCCGGCGGCGTCGGCACTATTGAAGTCCGTCTCAGCGCAATCGGCGGCGATGTTGGAGACGCCGATCGTGCCCGAGTGCGGAAACGCCATGAGCGCCAGCTGCTGGTTGCGCGACGTCACGACAACGTCGGATGCGACGGTGCTGCCGGCGAAACCCCAGTCCTTGCCGCATACGGGGTGGACCGGGTCGCCGGCCTTGAAGTCGAGACCGCGCGCCTGGTAGCCCGCTGTGATTCCAACAACGCCCGGAAGGACGCCGACGGTCGCGCACTTGATGGCCGGCTTGCTCGCGAGCCGCTGGGGGGCATTGAGGCGCTTTTCCACGTCAAGCTCGACGCACACATCACCGGCCGCACCACCACCGGCAAGCGAAGCACGGAATGACAGCTTCACCTCGCCACCACCCTTGGCCGTCTTGGTGCCGGGGATCATGGGCACGAAGACCTGCTTGTCGGCCAGGTCTCGCACCGTGCAACCGGGCGCTGGCGGCCCTCCCGACGAGCAGCATCCCTCGCCCTTCGCGTTATCCAGACAGCTTCCGAGACGATCGTCGGTCGCGCCCGCCTTGCCACCACCTTTTGGCCCGGTGCGCACGATGAGCCCGATCGCCGGACTGATGCGCTCGCCGCCATTGCGGATCGTCATCGTCACGACCAGCTCCTTGGCGCCGCCGGGCATCGTCATCCGGACCGCGGACAGCTCCTTGACGGTGAGCGACTCGGCGCCGATCGATGACATCCCTGCGGGGAGCATCCCCTCGTTTTCGAGCCAACTCATCGAGCTGGCGAGGTTGGGTCGAACGCCGATATGGCCGTGGTCGGTCTTGGCGTGGTTGTTGATCAACGTGCCGCCGGCGTGCAGCGCGACGCGAAGTTTCTCCGGACGCATCAGCTTTCCGGTGTGCGCCTTGACGAGCCCCTGCAGCTGCAGCACGAGCCCCGCCATGATGGGGGTCGCCGACGATGTGCCGTTAAACGTGAGCGTGTAGTCGTGTCGCGCGACCGGAACCCCAGCGATGATGAAGCTGTCATCGAACGCGCTGCCGTACGCGATCGTCGCGACGCGCTGGCCCCAGCTGTTGAAGTCGACCCGCGGGCCCCGGGATGTGAAGCCCGCTTTGTTCGCGATGCCGCCGTCCGTCGCCCCGATGACAAACCCGCCCGATGGCGGTCGGCACCCGGGCAGCGCGCAGTCGTAGAAGCGCAAGAACGTGTCGTGACCGTTGAAAATGCTGGTCTGGCCGCCGAGGGGATACGCGTCTTCGCTGAAGAATCCGAGCCGCTGGTGCTCATTGCCCGCGGCTTGCAAGACGGTGATGCCACGCGCCGCGGCGAAGCGGATGGCCGCATAGATGCCGGGATCGTACTCGAAGGGGATGAGCCGTCGCCGCCGCCAGTTTTCGTTGTTCCACGTGCAGAAGTTTCCGGCGCAGTTCGAGTCGCCGAGGTTTGCACACGCCGCATGATTGGCGCACGCGGTGCCGGCAGCGGTTGTCGCAGGTCCAACCGTGGCGTTGGCGAGCAGATCGGCCGGTGCTTTCGCGCCACCGCAGCGCTGTGTGCCCACCTGGTCGGCGACGCACTGGCCCACCGGATCGCAGTCGAGGCTCGTGGTGCAGTGCTTGCCGTTGACGTCACCAGCGCATCGCCACTGGCCCCAGACCTGGGGGTAGGAGGCTTTGAGCCAGGTGCCCGCGGCGTGGGCGTTGACCGGCAGACAGCGCGCACGAATTCCCCAGCGCGTCGCGCAGTCGGCGTCGGAGGTGCACGCGTTGTTGGCCACCCCGGTCGCCTCGATGCCTTCGCAGCGCCGAATGACGTTGCCCGATGTGTCCTTGAGGTACGGCGGGATGGGCATACAGGCCACACGCGGCGTGCACTCGTCATTGGTCGTGCACGTGCGGTGATTGGGCGACTTGAGGCCCAGGCTGAAGAAGATCGTCCCGCCTTCGGCCAGCTTGCCGGCCAGGTATTGGATCTTGACCGCGTACATCCCTCCCCAGGTGTCGTTGGGGAGCAAGGCGAGCGCCGGATCGACCCCGATCCACTTGGCCTGGTCGTCGGGCCGGCTCGGCATCAAGCCAACAACCGCGTTGCTCGCCAAGCCGGTGACGCCAAACCCGTTATTGCGCGACTTGACGATCCCGAGGACGGCTTGCGCGTGGTTGTACCGCTCCCGGTCAAGGGTAGTCTTCTTGCCGCCGAGATACGTGCTGTAGACAGCGCCGTTGTTGAGCTGAAGATCCTCGTGGCCGAGGTTCCAGGCGGCCTCGATCTGCGCGGCAGGGACGGTCTCGCCACGGCCGCCTTCGAAATTCCACGGCAGGATCGCGTCGTGGCCGCCCCAGTTGTTGGCGCCGGTGCGGAGCACGTAGCCCTGGTAGGGCGTGAAATCGGGGGTCCGCCGCCACAAATCGTCTTGTTTGCCTGGATTGACAGCCTCGACGGCATCGGTCGACGCACGGCTCATCGGCCACGCCAGCTCCACCAGGGCGATTTTGTTGAGCGCGTCGCAAACTTGCGCGACATCCCCCTTGAGCGGCACCACGTAAAAAGCCCCGAGGTCGGGCACCGAACGCTTCAGCTTGCGCTCGAGGTCCAAACGCTCCGCGGCGAGCTTCTTGTGGTCGCCGAGGAACATTCGGGCCGGTTTGCCGAGCCCCGCCAGCGACTGGAACGCCCCGTTGAGCGCCTTGGGGTCGCCGAGGCCGGGCACCACGAGCTTGCCGTCACTCTTCCAAGCCCCATTGCTGAAGGACATGCCGGCGCCGTCCACGAACTTCAGCTGCACGGCTCCCTCAAATTGCGCACCCGGCGAGAACCAGGTGCGAACCGGCTTGCGGAGCGGAGGCGGATTGCGGATGACCAACGTGCCACCCTTGCCGTCATCGATCGTCCGAGTCGGCAACCAGACGCGGCCATCGGGCATCTTCCAAGGCGTCACCGGCCATTTCCCGTCGTCTTTTTCCGGCTTCCACGCGCCCACGTTGATCGGTTCGTCCGGCGCTGCAGTGTCGGTCGGCGAGGAAGCGTCGCCGCCGGTGGCCGCATCGCCGACTGGCGCATCAAACCCTGGCGCGTCGAACACTGGCGCATCGCCCGCAGCCCCGTCATCACCCGAACCGCCGGGCGTATCGGTCATTACGGCGCCATCGGACGCGCCGACTTTCGCGTCCGCCACGGCAGCGCCATCGGCTTGTCCCAGCCCGTCGTCGACGATTCCATCGCCCGAGGTCACGTCTGCCTCGGCCGCACTGCTGTCGTCGCTCTCGGTGTTGTCCGAGCAAGCGACCGCCCCGGCAAGCACGACCGAGACAGCGAATAGGCGCCCATGGTGGCGATTGAACATCGTTTCTCCGAAGGCACGCGGCGTCCGAACATCGTACACGCAGAGGCGTCCAGGTTGCACCCTGTCGGCGGGTGCGGCTCGCTCCGATCGGGCTACTCGTGGACGCGGTGGTCAGCGGTGAGCGCGGGGGCCTGCCATCGGTGGTGGTGCCCGAGCACGTCGCGGTCGCGACGCGCCGGTTGGTTTCGGAG
>Ga0114932_10001422_pt1 | contig 27228 bp, 21 predicted proteins | sample 2SBtaG_2_FD_87286 | JGI IMG/M metagenome (GOLD analysis project Ga0114932, IMG submission 87286) | Deep subsurface microbial communities from Kolumbo volcano to uncover new lineages of life (NeLLi) - 2SBTROV12_ACTIVE470 metaG | ecosystem: Environmental > Aquatic > Marine > Volcanic ...
ATTCCTTGATTACCTTAACCATTCCTTGATTACCTTAACCATTCCTTGATTACCTTAACCATTCCTTGATTACCTTAACCATTCCTTGATTACCTTAACCATTCCTTGAATACCTTAACCATTCCTTGACTACCTTAACCATTCCTTGATTACCTTTACCGATGTAATAGCGGTAAAGTAATAGAAAAATTTTTAAGGTTTAACTTTTGGTGATATTTCGGCAGTAAATGGCTTAACGAAGCATCTATAACCAGTTGTGTTAGAAGGAACTAGTGTGTCATTACCAGTGTCTGTAGTTTGACCGCCATTTACAGCAGCTGTTTCTGAAAATGTTAGTTTGGTATTAGAAAGCTCTTTGAGTTTTTTCTTATTTATGGCTAAAAACATTGCTTGCCTCATTATTGTAAAAAACGAAAAATCTAATATTAAAAAAATGTTTTGATTTAACTGCATTCAAACATTAGCCAGCTTTAAAAGCCGAAACCATAATAGCGAGGGATTATGAAAATAGTCATGAGGGATTAATTACAAATACCTGATAGAGCGCACTCATCTTTTAGTAACTATTTAAGACTCTCAAGTAAAATAACCTCATTACTTCTTAACCTATGAATTTGAAGGATAACTTTTTCTTCCTCGGCTTTTTTATTAACCGAAAGATCTAAAATAAAACTTTCATCATCTGAAAATTTATCAAAGATAACTGTCTCTTTTTGTGTCTCTAGAGAGAATTTTAGAAGGTTACTTCCTGTGGTATAGAAGATATGATTATCTAAGTAACGCCAATTGATATATGGATGACCTTTCAAAAAAAGTAACAGTTGAGAAGTCCCCTCCGTAGGGTCAAATAAGTGAAGGTTATTGTAGAAATCTTGATAAATGATTTTACTGGAGTCTGCCTTTGCAACTCGACGAGCATCGTTATGGATAATTTTTTGAAGTTTTTCTGTCTCTAAATCTAATGTCCAAATGTGTTGCTCACTTTGGTTTCCCTCCAAAATAAGCAAAACCTTTGTTTCGTTTAGCCAAGCTAAGTGAACAATTCGTTGCTCTACAAAAAAGCTGTCTACCTCTTCATTGTCTTCAGGATTATATAAAACAATCTTATTACTCTGATATAAAGCTATTAGCCCATCTACTTTCTCAATATCTCCACCTACTAGATTATCCATATCCAATGCGCTTGCTAATACAGTTAATTCACCATTCGAATAAGAACTCAGCATTAAACTTTCACTGTAGCTGAAGAAATAAAAATCTTTTCCACTTGATATAGGTGAAAATTCGTTATTTCTCGTATCTGTTATCTGCTCAAATGTGTTGGCATTAGTATCATAAATATAAATATCAGCATCCGAAGCTTTTGTTGTCGCAATCAACGCATCTTTACTTACAACAATATTACTAAAGTTATTACGTAAAACGGCTGTTTTCTTTAAAGATGCCGAATTCGTGTCATACGAAAACAACTGCTGTGATTTAGCCTCGTACCACAGAAGCACTTGCGAATTGTTGCCCCACTCTACTCTATTAATTCTTGCATTTGATTCATGAACTTTTCTCTGCATACTGCCATCAGGATTGGCAATATGTATTTGGCTGATCCCTGTTTGCATCCTGACAAACGCAATTTTCTCTTTGTTTGGTGAAAGTGAAACAAACCTTTCACCATAAGAGTCAATATTTGGTGACGTAACTTGAAACTCTTCACCAGTGTCTAAATCTCTCGCAACAAGAGCTGATAAGCTAGGAACATTTCGATAACCAAATTTTGTATAAATCATTCTGTTGTGCTGTTCATCAGTTACCATGCTCAAGATATATTGAGAGTCACAATCTATAACTTTTTCTTTAAAAGAAATTTCATTATTAACTTTAAAATCTGCGCGCCAAATCTCACAAATTTTCAAGGCGTTATTTATGACTTGATAGTAAATACTGTTACTGTTTGAAGTCCACCCAATTGGATAACTGTCATGTTGCTCAGAAATGATTTTGGTATTTTTATGTGTATCTAAATCAATGAGGAATATTTCATCAACGCCTGATTTCATGTTTTCTTTAGTTACAGCCAATTTCTCATTCGATGGAGAAAGGCTCAAATTACTATAAATACTATCTTCCGAAATTGAGAGTTTTTTTGATTCAAATCTTAAAGGACTAGGCTCCTTTAGGAACCAATAGCTACCTGCTGAAACACATAAAAATATTGCTAAGATAAATAAAAACACCCAAGTTGAGAAAATACCCACGGACTTTTTATTAGTGTCTACTTTTATCTTTTCATCTTCGTTTGCAACTTCGTTAGGCGTATAGTGAATATCATCTTGAACATTTTCTTCTGATACCTGATTAAGACGTTGATCTTCATTATCGAGTTTTGTTTCTCTTATGAGATCCACAGCGCAAACAAAGCTATAACCTTTTTTGTAGTGCGTTTTTATTAAAGTTTGTGCACTTTCAGAAGATTTTAGGATCCTTCTTAAGTCCGATATTGCTTTATTTATCGCATTATCATCAACATAGTGGTTCTCCCAGACACTACTGATGAACTCATCTCGTGAGACAATACGATTTGGATTTTGGATGAAATAGCAGAGAATTTTATAGTTAAGTGGAGTTAACTCTTGTGTCGTCCCGTCACTGACTAGGCTGCAACTTCTTGTTAAAAGCAACCAGTCTGCAAATTTAACCTGAGTAATATTAGCATCTAACAAAATAACACCACCTTTTTAACTAAGCAGCATTATTATAAATTTAAAATATTGCATATCAATAAGTTATTCATACTTTGATACACACAAAAGCAAATCTATGTTAAACCATTATGTAGCAGGCAGAGCTTTACGCCTTAAATACACAAAACGAGAACGTCTATTATAAATTATGTTAAATCAGGTTTTTTATTAATATTTTCATAGCCAACCCAACAAAAAGTATTCAATAACGACTGTGAAATTTAATACCAACCCACCTAAATAAGTCTTCTATTTTAAGGCAAGAAAACCTTGTTGGTAGCTAGACAAAGATATCATTATTCAGTTGTTCTGAATGAAAAATCTTTAATGCTGCTATCATCAGCCTTAACTGCTTAGAATAATTAAGAGCTATTGCGGGTTTGTAAAAAGATAAGCATTTTAAAAATAGACAGTAAAGATTGTTATTAACAACGTATAACCTACTAAATAAAAATAAGCCGCACTAGATGAGATGACGCCAAATATATTTTTTGGTAGCCATATTAAACTCGCCGCTATATGTGTTTGGTTAAACGCAAACATCAGACTAACGAAACTGCCTAAAAATGTAAGCAGGGCGCACACCCAAGCAATACCAACACCAACGCCGTTATCGATAATTAATAGTGCAATACAAGTAAACAGTAATATGTAACCAACAAGTCTAAAACTAGACTCTAGCTTTTTATCTTTCTTCGGAAAGTCTGGAACTTGTTTGTTATATTTCGGCATTGAAAGCAATAAAAAAAGCAAAGCATGAAACATAATTAAAATCGAAAAAATTACAATCATGATGCATGACCTCTTTTAAAGTCAGCACTTGTTGAAATTCCCTTTTCCTCAATTCTTACATTAAATAACTTATTTAAATAATTACCTAAAATAAAACATGCCATTGCAACGATGATGCAAACTGCGTCTACGCCTACAAACAACCAGTTTTGCTTTAATAAACTAAAAATCAAATTATGCTCTGTAGTTACAGCATTCACTAAAGGTACTAGCGCATACAAAAAGCCAGTCAAGAAGGATAAACTTACCCAAGCACTATCTGCTTTTTTGCCAATAGCCTTTGCAACAGCGACTAAAATAAACACAGAAAAAGTAATAAATAGTGAGTTAACTTCCCACAATGCACGTTCAGATAACTCGACTGGTAGCACTCTATTAGCTGTTAAATACATAGCGATACCAGCTGGTAAGCCTAATAAACATGCTAAATTTAGGCCTTCTGTAAAACGATAACCAAAACTACCGCCGTCATTTTTTATTGCTTTAGCTCTTCTCTTCACTGTCCATAACACCATGCCAGATGCAATCATGCCTGTACCGAGAATGCCTGTTAAAAAGTACAGCCATCTTAGCGACGTTGATGCAAACAAGCCTTCATGTAGAGAGCGAAGTACATAATAAAATGACTTTGAAGACTCATGTCCTATTTGCGCTTTGATTAATTCACCATTATTTGCATCAAAGACCCATTTATCACGACTATCACTTAAATTGTTATGAATACTACCAGCTTCGAAAATGGCATTTTGATCACCTAAATTCGACATAGAGATCCAAGCTATTGGTTTACCTGCCATCTCTTTATCTGCGCGTTCTAACAACTTCTCTAACCCTAATGAGGGTTCATTAATACCAGCTGCTTTCACACTCGTACGACTGAAATACTCTTTAAAAAAAGCATCTCTGCCTTCCTTTCCCTCGCCATAATGTACGTTCATTATGAGTGGCATTAAGGTATAAAGAAGCAATAAGAAACCAGTAAAGGTGATCATGAAATGAAAAGGCAGCGACATAACACTCATTAAGTTATGTCCATCTAACCATGCAGTTGGCTTCTTACTGCGTCTGAACGTAAAAAATTCTTTAAAGATTTTCTTATGTATCACAACGCCAGTGATCAAAGCTAAGAACATAAACATAGTCGCTACACCAACAATATAGTAAGCAATTTTTGTCGGGATATACCTGAGTCGGTAATGCATTCTATATAGGGTTTGACCACCAGCAGTTGCTCTAGGGGTTAATTCCTCACCAGTATAAGGATTTAACTTTACGCGTTGACGTTTGTTATATGCATCACGGTAAGAAATTGTTAGAAATGGCTGAGTCCTGTCAACCGGAAAACTCACTGAATAATCTTTTAGTTCAGCGCCTTTAGTTGCAAAAAACTGTTCAACAATAGGCATTGACTCATCAACACTTGCGGTAAATGAAGGGGTTTCAGGCGTCATCCAATCGTCGAGTTCATCATCAAAATAACCAACTGTGCCTGTCAAAAAGATAAAAAACAGCACCCAACTTAATAACAGCCCAACCCAAGTATGCAACCAAGCCATTGATTGTCTAAATGCGCTCTTCATAGCCCTTCACCTGTAGTTAAAAGCAACCAGTTAGCTACTGCAAAAAACACCACCAAAATAGAAAGAAAGCTAACCGCCTTTTTTAAATTACTCACATTAAAAGACCACATAACTACGACTGGAAAAACAATAAAAACTAGCATGGTCGACCATGCAACTGCGTGCATTTTCTCAATTGGAAGTAAAAGCGACACACATAAACATAATAAAATTGAAAAAGCAGAGCCCCCAATAACAGCAAGTAACGTTCTATTTATTACTTCTACTTTGTGGGTATCTAAAACTAAGCGCATGGAAGTCCGAAGAAAAAAATCAAGAAGAAAAAATGATAATAATTCTCAGTTTTTATATCAATAATTTATTTGCAATAATCTTTAACAAGCGCAACTTTTACAAATGTAACAGCTGTAATATGATGTAATTGCTTAATAATTGATTACCATACAAACTAGAAAGGCTTTTATGATTGGATGAACAAAAGCGGGAGAACACTGTCGTTCACCCACCTAGTTGACGTTGTATTGCAACACAGTCTCTTGAAAGTAAATAAGCTACTTAGTTATAGCCTTACCAATTCATTTTGGTAAGGCTTTTTATTTAAATTAGGGTCAATGAGTCGCAGGAGTATTTGGGTTAACTTTGTCATAATCAGCCTTACGCTCTGCATGATAGATAACAGTATATTCAAACCAATTTTGCATATTTGTGTAAAGCAGGTTATTAGGGTCTAACTGTGCAGCACTCCAATCTTTATTAAGTACAGAGCAACGTTGTTTTAACTCAGTATTTAAAAATGATATGAGATGATTTTCTTGCTGTGTCAAAGAACTAAAATATTGAACATAGGCAAAACTAGATGCATACAAAGCACTGCGATTTTCTAACCAATGGCCACTAGGTTCGATCATTTCTTGAAAGCTAAGTGGTTCGCCAAGCTGCTCACTGCGCTCTGCCCACTGTTCATAATCTACAAATAGCTCTGGCGTTTTATGGTCAACATAATGAGTAAAGTATTGTGCTAAACCTTCTTGCGCCCAACGATGCATATACCCAAATTGAACAAAGTTTATTGCATGAACAGACTCATGCACCAATACTTGCAAAAGACGCATGCCAATTATTTGATTTTTCTGATTGTGGGGAATTTTCACAAATCCAGTGTGTAACCATGGCAAATAAACGCCTTGCACTTTGGCTGACTCTTCAGCGTCGTGTTCTGCAAGCGCATTAAAGTATTGAGTATGATTAAGCGCCAATTTAATATTAATATTTGTTCTGAAAAGTTTTTCAGCACCTAACCATTTTGAATACGTCTCATAAACCCGATCAAGGTATCCCCGCATTTGATTTTTTATCCATTTTTCAGTGCCTTCGTTATAAACTGAAGAAATAGAGTACTCTCTTCCATTGTGTAATATTACAAGGTTTAAATCGTAGTAATCAGAATAAAACCGCTTTTTTTCCTGAGTTTCAGGGTCATATATTTCTTCATAAGTTAGCGGTATTAATTCCATATCTCTACACAGCCTTTCTTGAACTGGAGTGACTTCGACCAACTCCCAAGGATGGGGTTCATGAGCGGTGAAAGAATGATCTTGCTCTACAAATATCTTGTCTAGTCGAGTTGCTTCCTGATTATTTTCTTTCGGATCAACAGGCAGCTTAAACGTGTCTACTGGAAATTGTTGCTCAACTTCGACACCGCTTTCTTTTACTTCTGAATTTTCTACAGTGCCAAGTTGTGCTGACTGTTCAGAAACTGAAGTAATAAAAAGTTGCACAAAAACAACTAGCGCGATAATGACTATCACCACAATTGAAAAAATACGGATCCCTACTCTATTGTTATCACTCATATCATCTTGCTAGCTAACTAAATCTTAAAAGTCACTATATCGGTTTCATCCAATATAAATCAAAGTTTTACGTTTTCATGCCTAAGAGTCCTATCGATAAAAGCGTTGCAAAACCTTACTTAAACTATAAAATTTTAGTTAACTTACTGTAAAAATTGAATAAATCACGTTTTTGTCACTTTTTTTCGCAGCTTTATCACTTCTTTTTTTACTTCTTCTTTCACTATTACCCCTGTGTTTAATCAACTTAGTAGTCGAACCATGGGCAATAAAAAACAAATAAAATTTAAGCTAACAGCTTTCACTAAACACTTTGCTATTTTAGGGTTAGTAAGTTCACCATTTCTTTATGCAAAAGATATTTCAAACTATCAAAATAGAAGCATTAGCCCACCTAAAATAATAAGCTCACCAGAAATTGATGGCATTATCACATCATCTGAATGGCAAAATGCGTTGGTCATTGATGACTTTGTTGAATTTCGTCCTGAAGTAGGGCAAGCGCCTGATCATCCTATCAAGGCATTCGTCGCATATGATGATGAGTATTTTTACGTTGCAGCGCATATTACTCAGCCTCATAACACCATTACAGATAGGTTATTGACTCAAGGCAGTAATGCCTGGAATGAAGATTATTTTGGTTTGGTGCTAGACACAAACTTCGACAAGTCTGATGCCTATCTCTTCCATGTCACGCCGTCAGGAGTAAAGATTGATGGCCTAGTCGACGGCTCTAATTACATAGAAGAGTGGAAAACCATCTGGTATGCCAAAACTAAAAAGACTGACAAAGGCTGGGACATAGAAATAGCCATACCCATGCAGTCTATTTCATTCGATGAAAACAGATCAAGCTGGGGATTACAGTTAAGGTATAAAAGCTCCAAGCCATATCAACAATATTATTGGAACCTCAATAACACACAAGATAGCCCATGGAATGCAAACCAAGTTGGTGAAATCAAAAACATTAGAGGGCTCAAACAAGGCAGAGGCATTGAAATCCGAACAGGTCTGAGTGTAAACAAGGTAGGAGAAGACTCAAATCTAGAACCTAGCCTAGATATAGGATACAAAGTTACCCCGAATCTAACAGGACTTCTCACCCTCAATACTGATTTCAGCGGAACAGAAATCGACGCCCAAGACGTAAACATGACTCGCTTTAGCAGCTATTTCAATGAACAACGCGATTTCTTTTTACAAGACGCTCAACTATTCCAATTCGGCCAATTTGCCCCTTTTTCAACTAATGGTATGCCATTTTATTCACGTCGAATTGGTTTGAGTCCTCAAAGTGAAGTATTAGATATAAATTGGGGCACTAAGTTAACCGGCCAAGTCGCCGAAACACAACTTGGTGTTTTAAGCGTGAATCAAGATGGCACACATAACAATGCAGGAGATAGCAGCACGCAATTAAGTGTTGCTCGTGCAAAACAACTTATCAATAAAAATCATTCAGTTGGCGGAATTTACACACAAGGTTCATCAAGCGGCAATGACGACTCAACCATAGGTGTTGACTATAGTTATAACGATATAATTCTTGAAGACCAAAGTATCCGATTCAACACTTGGTACAACGATGTAAATAATGAAACGGCTGCAGGCGATGATACTTCATCTTATGGCCTGCAATTAGAATTACCAAATGATACTTTTTATTGGCGCACTCGTTATCAACATATTGATGAAAATTATAACCCATCTCTAGGTTTTGTTAGTCGCAAAGGTATTGAATATAGCGAACATGTTACTCACTACAGAGTTAGACCAAGCGACGGGGTGTTATCAGAGCACCTAAACTTTTTCATGTTTGTGGCAGGACACTTTGCAACCCATGATTTACAGGGTGAACTATTAAGCGAGCGTATTACATTTCAACCACTCAGTTTTCAAACCAAAAATAGTGACAGCTTCAGAATTGCTTACAATCGAGAAACTGAAAAATTAGCGCAAGACTGGGCTTTTTCAGATTCAATTAGTTATAAAGCAGGTGAGCATCAATTTGATAGTTGGCAATTCGTAGCAAGTACTGGCACACAAAGGCCTTTTTACACAAATTTCACAGTTAATTATGGCAAGCATTTTAGTGCCGACTTAGTCGATTACTACGCAAATTTATACTATCAACCAAATCGTCATATTTACTTAAATGTAGGCAGAGGGAGTTATTACTATGAAAAGAGCAACAATAAATATGCTGTTCACCGCAGCCATATTCGATTAAATGTAGCCATCAATGCTGACTGGTCTTGGAACACATTACTGCAGCACAACACGAGAAGCGAGAGGTTTTCATTCTTCAGTCGGTTAAGATATCAAAGTGCGCCTGATGAGCTTTATCAAATCAGCATTGCTAAGGGGTATGATGTTAGTGAAGGTTGGTCTGAACGAGTCGAAACCAATGATGAAACGAGTCTAAAAATAAACTATATACACCGCTGGTGATCTCAATAGCAATAATAAAAGGGCTTAAAAATGCCCTTTTATTATTGCTGGGCTTTTAATAGTTCCACAAATATAAGACCTAGCTCTACGAAGTAACTCTTGAAGTTCAAATGAGTTACTGCGCTAGTGTCCGATGAACTTCACTACTTAAATGCACTAATTTACTGTGAACAAACCTCCCATCTTTGGCTGTCAGTTCACGGTCTATATCGAATGGTAGTAAATGAGGTTGAGCGCCAATCGTTAACTCAACTCCCATCCACTTTCTTCTTTGCTCACTTGGATATAACAATCGATTTTCGTCTATCACAGCAGCAAAGAACGGAATTCGCTCATTTAAGCTCACTAGCTCAGAAGCTTCATCAATCAAGCCATCGACGGTATTTGCGTCAAATATCGAGGAAAGTGGTAAATCATAAAGTGTTCGCTCGTTCACAATAAATACTACATCTCTGCCACCACTTCGTTTAGACATAACACGATTAATTGCAAAACGGTCACTGCCAACTAAGGTGTGAACCTTTTGCATTTGCGTATTATAAATATCAACTCTAACCTGTCTGTTTTCTCTCACTGACACGGCAAAAAGCTGATTGCTCAACCAATCTAAACTTAAAACATTGCCAGTGACTGAAATTGTTCTATCGGCCAGAGCGTTATCTGCCGCTAATAACCAGATAACTTTACTCTCAAAGCTCGTTAACCACTTATCATCTGGAGACAAAGACAAGCCATAAAACCTTAAATAGGCATTAAAATCGCTCACTTGCTCGGCTTTGCTTTGCGCTGATTGTTTATAAATTTGCGTTTTCCCTGAACGCTTAGATAGAAAATATAAATCGTCAGATGTGTTTGCAAATACAGGAATAAAGTCATAACTGCTTGAGTTATCTATGTCGAAGTTAGCCATCGTGCTTTTAGAGTTACTGAGCCAAGCAATATTAAAATCAGCGGCTTCAGTGGTAAACACAAAATCATCATTTACGCTGATCCGCTCAATATCACAGCAAATATAATCACTAAAACTTGCCACCAATTTAGGTTTCATGCCGTCCTCTAAGCCTTGATATAATAGCTGAGTCGCTGGCGGCGCATTCGTATAAATTACCCCTTTTTTATCATGCGACCAAGCCACATTGTTAGAACGGTAAGGCAAAGTAAACGCTGGCGTTATATATAATTGTTCCTTATTAGCATCTTCAAAATTAAGCGCTGCCGTTGGTGAATGAATATCTGATAAAGCAAAATTAAAAACGCCACTATGACCGATGGCTGTATGCGCTAACAACACAACGTCATCACCGTTAATTTCGAACCGTGATGCTGTCCATTTTTTTGCTAAATTAAGTGAAGCGGTTCGAAACTCAACGTCATCAAAGTGCGCATATGACACACTGTTTTCTTCATGGCTTTGACTACTGTGGTTGATAAAATAAATACTGTCTGAATTTGCCGCATATTCATTATCTCGCAGTATACGCTTGGGACATCTAAGCTGACTTTGCTCTGTGATCACAAAAGTGTCTGATTCAATAAGTCCCTTAAACCAACCACACTTACCCGCTTTATTTGCTCTCACAACCAACTGACCACTTTTATCAAAACCAAGTAAATATGTAATCGATAAGAATGGAGTAATGATTGGTTGAACCGCATCTTTACCTAAATCGATGGGTCCCTTAAATAGCCTCCCTTCACCTTCTGTGAAATTAATAAAAAGCACAGACGCCTGGTCTAAGGTCACAACTGGTGACTGTTTAACCCCAGACATACGAGTTAACGTTTGCGTATGACCATATGTAGGTTTAGGTTGATTATCTGAATAGGCAACATAGCTCATAAATACAACAAACGAGCACAGGCATAAAGAAACAATAATCTTCGGCCATGTTGGTTTTTGTAAGCTTTTTGAAGAGGTGACTGGCTGCGCAAGCGTTTCTAGGTGGTCCTTATCAACCCTAGATGTCATCTCTTTTATTTTTGCAACAAATCTATAGCCTTTTTTAGGCACTGTTTGAATATAAATGGGCGATTTAGGATTGTCATCTAACGACTTACGTAAATTAGCCACCAACTTATTAATGGCATTATCACTGACGATAACTTGTTTCCATATTACTTGTTGAAGCTCATCTCGCGTAATAATGCGCTCTGGGTTTGCAATAAAAAATTCAAGCAAAGCGAGCTGACGTGGATCGAGCTCAACAGGCTGAGAATCACGACTTAAAATTTGAGTGGTTTGGTTAAACTCAAAACAACCAAACTGGATAGATGACATAAAACAATCCCTATTAAACAGGCAATGCCACTTTAGTAAATTAAAGTGGCTTTGTTAATAGGTTTGGAATAAAACAGACTTTTAGTTGAGCTTTATTCTGCTAAATCAATAATTACATCTTTCTTCGCGTAAGATCTATTGTGCCAATTGCAAAAGGGCCAGTCCCAGCAGGATCTTTATCATTATGTATTGTCATCCAATAGCCATTTGCATCACCCGAACGAGGCATATGCATCATCGCTGTACCAATCCACACATCCGAGTCAACGGGATCTTTAACGGTGTAAACCAAAGCTGCGGTATCACCTAAGTGTTTACCCTCGGCACTGAAGTCACTCAACCTTGATAAAGTTTCATCTCGCTTTAATGTCCATCGCATTTTGCCAACTAAGCTTATGTCTTCACCGCGTGTTTCAACATTTATGTCTACAAACTCATAATCATATAAAGACGAATGAAATGTCGTTGCATCGGCTAAATCGCTTTGAGCCAAATCAACTCCTGCGCCCATATAGCGCGCCCGATATTCAGGTAGAAGTTGTGACTCATTCTTACCAAGTCTTATTTCAGACAATAAATGCAATACAACACTTAATAGCACAACCCCCAAAACAACCATTATCACTAAAGCAGCAGGTCGACTATGAAAGCCTTTAACAGTCTCTATTTGCTGCTCTACTTGAATAGAGTCTCTATTTTTTGTCTCGATACACAAAGCACTGGCTTGTTCGAAGTCAATGCCGAGTAGTTCTGCAATACGCCTTAATTCAAATTCAGTAAAACTCTGCGGTTCACGCCATTTTTTATATAGGGTTGACTCCCCTATTCCCACGTCTTTCGCAAATCTCCGATTCGTCAGTCCTTGAGTCTTAATATATTCCTTTATCCGTATCTCAATTGCACTTTTCAAAATAATATCCTTTATATTCAGCAAAGTAGGGTTAGATAGAACGCTATGGATAGTACAAATTTACTTTTAGAAACTCAAGGTTAACATCTGAAACATCTGCAATCGGGCAGATGATTAAAAACTTTTAAAGGAATGAAAAATGAAATTACAACTTAAATTAGGCTCATTGCTACTACTTTCAACAGTTGGCTTTACTGCTCATGCTACGAGTTCATACTTACCTGCTGCTAAGGTTGAAATCAAATCATGCTCTGTTAGTCAAGAAGGATCAAAAAACTTTCTTATAGTTAGGCACCAAGGTTGGACCTCCAACAATAAACCTGGCTATGTTCACCATCTAGACCTCAAAATTGAGATAAACGACGATAACTATGGAATTATTTACAGATTAAAAGACTTAGGTACCCATGAAAATACTTATGATCAAACAAAAGTTTTTTAGGTCACCACAACACGGGGGCTATTACCTCAGTCAACTTCCAAACAAACAGTGGTCATGAAGTTGAAACAACTAAAAAATACCTGTGCGAAGGTTTTAATTATTAACAAGTTATGGGCTAGGTTAAAACCTAGCCCATAACTGATTTATTCAATTCGTTTTTTTAGTCTTGCAAAAGTTTTCATAGTCTCATCTGCAACCAAAGTTTCATAGCTAGGATTTTTCGCAATCAGCTGATAGCAAGAGTTACCATTTTCATCCGTTACTTTTTTTACATCTCGCAATAAGTATTGGCTGTCGCCTGCGTTATCCAATCTTTCTATCGCTACAGTTTGGTTTTGTAATGACCCAGCACTCTCAGGCGAAATAAATTCCAGCAACAATAGATCACCATCAAGAACTCGACCCTTGCCACCATTCATAGAATTACCGCTGGCTCTTGCAAAAAAATGCTTATTAGGATCAACCTTGCCAACTCCATCAGGAATATCCATATACTCAGCATCAGTCTCATCGCCAGTCTTGAAGTGCCCGCAAGCAATTTTTAGATTAGGGAAATAGAGCAGTTGAGGTTTAGACTCCGCTACTTTTTCAGACTGATTAGCCTCTATTTTTTCTTGTCTTTCGTCATGCTTCTTTTTAAAATTTAAAACATGTGCATTTGGCACAGAATCAACAAATTTATCTATCGAGTGCCAAAGTTTTGCATGGTTACTCCTTGCTACCTCATAAGCCCAGTTACTCACAGCAACACTTTGATTAACATTACAATCAAAATACTTACTTAATTCAGATTCAATAATTTGACTGTGTTTAACTAAATTGCTTTCTATCCAGTTATCCCTATGTTCATAAGATGCAAGAAAATCTCGTTTATTATTGTTACACCGACGATGAGCCGCAACGAAATTATGCGCTAAGTCATTACTGTAGCGAGAAAATGGAATAAAATGATCAATTTCAACATCATTCTTAAATGATTTTTTACAATAAAAACACTGGTTACTCTGTAAATCTAATAGCACTGGCTTAACCTTCGCTAAAGATGTCCTATCCCCACCAAACAAAAATGATTCGAGTTTAGATTGAGGCCCGATTAACTCTTGGTTATTTTTGATGTTCTGAATTTTTTGCAGCCATGCATTTTTAGAAAAGTAAACAACCAAATCATAAAATCGTCTAAAACATGCTGCTATACCTGGTTTTAGCTCAATATATTGAAACTTTTTATCATGAGGGTAGAGAAAACATTCTTCTTGCTTAGCTAGAATTTGAAGCCGCCAGAGTGGCCCTGTTTTCAGTGTATTTAGAGATGCCCGATAACTTTTATGCCAAGAGTTACTTCTCTTTAAATGTCCCAAACTACGAATATTATTTTGCTGACACTCATACAATACGGTAATTATCTTAGATTGTGCTCCCGAGTTTTGTTTGAGAAGCGCATCTGAACCTGACTTACTTTCTGAAAATGGCATGGCATGATGCCAATATAGTTGAAGTAACTTTTCGGCTAATAAGCTATGTTCAATTTTGAGCCTCTCATTAGCACTAACATCCATTTTCTCTATACATATGTCAGCAATCGCATTTAACAAAGCATACTTATAGGTAGCAACAAAGTCGCCCTCAGCTAAAATTCTCTGAATAAAAGAAATAAATTCTAACTGTAGTTTTTCATTTGGTTTTGTATCTTTCACGTCCTAGCATATTCCCTATACAACGATTTAGGATGGCGGAAAAGGTATGAAGTAATCATTAATCACACCTTGAAGAGAAGTTTTATTTCTTTCTAATCAACCCATTCAACCAAACCTCGCCCTTTCGCTCTGGCCTTTGATCTTCACTTTGCCATGTTTTTTCAAGCGTTAACTGTGGCTCTGCGTCTATCAGTGCTTTTAGGCTGTCTTCGGTTAAGTTTGTGTAGTGCCTATCATTTATATCTCGCTCACCCTCACCGTATTTAAAACTAACGTAAAGTACACCGTTTGATTTTAAGGCGTTGGCTAATTTGGTGAAACGGTCTGGCAGTTCACGGTGCACAACATGAAGTAAACTTGCACAACACCAAATTCCGTCATATTGGTTTTGGTCTGTGATTTGTTTGAAGGTTTTAACGTAAACAGGTTGCTCTAGGTGAAAGCTAGCAATTTCGGCTAATTCTGCACAAGCATCAATCGCCGTTACTTTATATCCTAAGTTTTTGAAATACAGTGCATCTCGGCCTGAGCCACAGCCAGCATCTAAAATATGCGGTTTTAATCCATTCGGGCAGCCTTCAGCTGAGGGAATATGCGGTAAAAATGCGTTGTAAAACTCACGCATATCAATATTCAGCGTGCTGTTGGCGAATGTGCTAGCGTTCTGGGCGTAATAGTCGAGCGTTTGTTGTGTCATGTATTTCTTCTTTACCAGTATGAGAGGTCACGTTGGTTTTCACGTCTTTGCAGTTTAAATATAACTGCTGCTCGCCAAGTTTTTCTGTAACTTAGTCATTTGCTAATTTAGCTTAATTTTTTGAAGATGAGTAGTGATAAGAATCAATAAGTTATTCATGTTTGCGATTAACGGCTATTTACTTGTTTTTGTGTATAAATATTACGCATAGCTGCATAGTGAAGAGGTGTTTTGGAAGTTATAGTTTTATATAAAAAAAGGCCACCCGAAGGTGGCACAGTTACTCTCAGTCTAGTTGGGAAAACTAGCTAGTTACACTTCCAACATTTACCGCTTGCCGGCAATGTGTACCAGTTTCCATGTGTATTCTTATTAGACTCTACCCAATTTTTTAAAGTTGGATACGCAATAGAAATATCGACTCTCTCGTAAGGGTGCTTCCAACCACTTTCAATAATGTCTACAGCCCAAGGTAAACCTGATGATGTCATATAGGTTTCGCCACCTATAGTCGTATTGTCGTCATCTGTGCCAAACTTAGAAGTGTCTGCTAACGCTGTGTGCGTTTTATTAGGGAGGTGTATCTCAATACCTCTGTTAAAAGTATTGTAAATAAATGGGTTAAATGGTGCTGCGCCCAGTGCAGTTCTATTAACTGCCTCAGTAAAGACAACTCTCATAGTTACTGGAATCTCGGTCCTTTCATCACCAGGTTCTGTATTGAAGAAGCTAAAACCTTCTGTACTTGGTGCATGTTGATTAGCATCATCAACAATCACAAATACCAGTTCTTCTGAGTGCCCTGCTTCAGGGGTTAAAGTGCTATCAACTCCGGCTATGCTAAAGCTGGCTTCTGCAACATTTGCATCAGTCGTACCTGGCATGGCAATGGCAAAACCATTTGCTCTACTTGCACCTCTGCCTTGTATTGCGGCGGTCATGGTAACTTCTTTAACTTCATTGCTTGCATTGGTAATAACATTAAATGCATGAGTTAAAACAAAATCATTTAGATCAAAGTCGCCTTTAGCAGGCCAATTATCCTCGAAAATTAAAGTACCCGGTGTTGATTCATTATTAAATGCTCTTTCTGGGTCATCTGGATAATCATCATTGTCGTCATTAACGCCATCACCATCACAATCGTTTACTTTGTTCCAAGTATAAACAACAGGGTCGCTACTCAAGCCACCATTATCGACTGCAATAACTTCTACACGCCATGTTTCATTATCAAGTACTTCCGACGCTAAAACCGTATTACCTGAATGGTTGGTTTTGCCAGCAAACTCGTCATCAATTAAATAACCCTGGCCCACATCAACATACCATCTATATACATAAGTAACGGGGTCGCCGTCAGGATCTGCACTAGCTGTGTTGCCAATATTTACACTAAGATCTGATGTGCTATCAACACAGCCTGCAGGTATACCAACTAGCTCAGGCGTGTTTGGTGCATTATTTTCTGTGAAGATGTAAGTAATGGTGAGTAAGCTATAGTCTAAGGTTGTTGCCCATGTCCTAGATGTATGATTCATGTCTATATCTAGAAAAACATTAATTAAACCATCGTCAGTTATATTTGAGATTGGAACTGTAAAGTTTGTTTCTGACCATTCCGCATTTTGGCCTTGCAAAAGCCCAGGGTTTAAATCAACCCCATCAACTGAAATACCGTCATATTCGCCACTAGTTCCATGAAATGTCTCAGAATCAACATCCCAACCTCTAATGAGCATAGTCGCACTCAAAATTTGTAACCGACTCGCGTTCCATTCATCAAAGTTATGCTGCCAGCCATAGTCTTCATCGAACCAAGAGTATTGATCAAAACCATAGCCACTTGGTGCTGTATAATGCGGTGGGCTACTGCTTCCATCTACTCTTTGGGTGTAAGTAAAAGTGCCATCGCCATTGTCTACTGTCGTTTGTGAACTTGGGTCTGAATTGGCTGCCAAGCTTACGAATGCCATTGTGATAATTGATACATGCTTTTTCATTTTGAGTTCTCCTCATCAGAGGCAACTGGAATGTCACATTCAATATTGAGCGATGTTTTTAATTCAGTCACAGCAACACGCTTTGAACAATCTTTGCCATTCGCTTTGGCAGAAACTCGGATCTCAGTTACCGTTGGTGGTAGCTTCATTACCGTACTGACTTTACCTGCACGAGAGGTAAGACTTTTTAGAGGGGTACTGACGACATTCTCATTTGAGTCAAGCGCTTCTACTTTTACAAAGTGCTTACCACCTATTGGTGCACCTTCGATTGTCGCTTGGCTGTATGCGTTAATAGTTTCAATTTGAGTAATTGAGCTCACAACGTTGAGAGACACCTCTTTGGTATCTGATGTCGCCCAGTCAAATTGTGCTGGAATAATTAAATTTGATAGTGAGATGTCGGCACTGTGATCATCTGACGATGAATCGTCATCATCGTTTGATGTGTCACTTTCAGTTGATGTGTTATCCGAAGAGTCATTAGAAGACGAATCTAATGGTTGAACTTGTTGAGCTGGAGCTGGACTACTTTCATCGCCTCCACCGCCGCAAGCTGTTAAATATATTAGTACGACCACTAAAAATATTGCACGCATAACATTGCTCCTGATTAAAAATATAACAATGATATGCAAGGGTTAAGCCTAACAATTAAACCATAATAATCAGCATCTTGATGTTTTTTAGACGTTTAGCTTGTGCATTTTGCAACGCAATTTAATAATGAAATATCCTGATATGAATATTTATTTATTTTTAGAGTTGTATGTACTTTTAACCCTTAAATCTGCTTCATAGCTCATGTCCCATAAAGAATGTATGTAATCGCTCATACACAAGAAGAAAGGTTAACAGCGCAAAACAGCTGAGAACCTTAACATTCGAATGAAAATACATACGCTGACTCAAGTAACCCGATAAGTAATGGTTTAAACATTCAAATAGTGAGTTATCTATTAAATAGTTTCAGTTGCTTTTGCTATATTTAACCAGCGAGTCGATAGTCTTTACCCACCTTCTCGCTTGCAAAATTTGTTCTAACTTAAATAAAGAAATGGCTTTTACAGCTTACAATTGATCTTCAAACTCGAAATAAGGTGTCATATGCTTATGCTTGCTGTGGCTTATAAAAAAGCACCTGATAACCCTAGAGCCGTTCGTATTCTTATGCCACACAATAGATTTAGTTTACACGCTCAAACTGACTGAAACTACGAACACTTTTTTCATCAAAATTTTTAAAATAAAAAGCACTGCCTGACTTTTCACTCTGAATGTTAACTACGTGCAATTCTTCATTATCCTTCGCTATCTTAATATTCAGTGAATAGCTCTCTACGGTAAATGATAACTTTGGCGAAAAACTCTCTTTTGACTTTATATGTAAATAAGTAATGTGTTGCTGCTTGTTGTCAAAAATTAGTATGCCTTCAAATAATTGATTTATGTGTTCATCAAACATCATGAGTCTTGGATTAAACGAAAACTGGGCCTGATCTGCGTTACTATCAAGAGGCAATAAAGTGCTCAAATCGACAATATCAACTTCTCCAATGGGGGTGGGCGAATTGTCCTTTGAAATTTCTTGCATGGTCATTTTATGCTGTTCGAGCCTCGCCTTTGATGGCTTAGCAAATCCAGCCTCTAGCAGTTGCCATTGCTGTGACAAAGGGTAGCTCGGATCGAAACGTTGTTTTGTCTGTTGAATTTCAGGGCCTGTATTGCCATTATCAAGGCGTGTTTCAACGGTATAGGCCCAATTTTCACTATCATGTAATGAGTGCCAGTTAATTTCTTTTAATTGTTTTTTTACTGCTGCTAATGTTGGTTGATAATCTGCTTGCTGCTTTTCCGATGCGAAGGTATGTGTACTTATTCCCAACCATAAAAAAGTTGATAAACATAATCTTGAACTTGTATTTTTTAACATTATTAATTCCTCAATTGTCATTTTAAACGGTTGTTTATCGCTTCATTTCAAGTTGAATGTGGTTATCTAGACGGTTGTGATCAACAAACATATAACGTGGATCCAAAATCAAAGACTCTGGTAATGTTTTTACATTAAAGGTTAGTGTTTGTTTGCCATTCTCAAAGCGCACTATCCGATTGGTAAAATCAATCGGCTGCTGCGTAGCACTATAAAGTGCCAACTCAACTTCATGATTAAAGGGCGTTGTTTCAGTGTTATCTAGTTCGTGAAATTTTTGATAGCCACTAAGTTCAACACTCACCAGATACTCATCATTGTTTACTTGTCTGACACTGGCATCGTCAATGGCTAAGTCATAAGTCACTATCTGTTTCAGCCATTCATCTATAAGAGCATACGAAGACTGATCAGCGTGTTGTTTAATCATGTTTATCAAATCTAAGCTTGTAGCATAATCGCGATCGATATTTCCTTTGCTTTGCATTAATTGTTTAAGCGCATTATTTAATGACGATTCTCCAATTAAATGACGGATCGCATTAAATACCACAAGCCCTTTATCGTAGCGCAGGTATCTCTGACTCTTTATTTTGTATAAGGGTGTTTCACCCTGAATGTCATGACTTCTATTATTTAAGTATTTAACCATAGATTCAGCGGCCATTTGATTGGCAGCCTCCTCTCCGTATAGTTCTTTAATAACCAATACTGCCGAGTATTGTGCAAGTGATTCAATTAATAGTACTTCACCCTCTGTTTTTGCCGCCGCGAGTTGATGGCCCCACCACAGATGCGATACTTCATGGGCAATTAAACGTGCAAAATGATCAATACCTGAACCGATTGATAAGTCCTCCTTGAAACCAACATGCTCTGAGAAAACAACCGTGCCAGCATAAGCTCTCGCAAACGCGCGATTTGGAATTTCTACTAAGTTAAGCTCAGGCATTGGATATGGACCAAAGGCATTCTCAAAATAATCGAGTGAGCGCTTGGTGACATTTAATAAGTGATTGATATTGTCATCATGGGTTTTATGATAGAAAGCATTGAGTTTTACCGCTCCCGCCATGATAGTTTTTGTCTCATATGCGGCTGACATGAAGGCCAAAAAATTTGAAATTTTGTGATCAACAGAATATTCAGCATAAACTCGTTTTCCTTCAGACCAACTGCGCTCTAACATGCCTGAAGCTATAGGTGTTTGACCTTGCTCTGTTGATACCGTTGCACGATAGTTTATCCAACCAGCATCATATTCATTACCATGGCGATCGTATTGCTTATTTGTTATCAATTTTTCTACCTGTTCACGCTTCGCTAACTTCTGATGTTTGCGCTCTTTGTTGTCTCTTATTTCAAAACTTGCGTCATAACCAATAAAGGGCAGTAAGTGAGAGCTATGGAAGTAAATACCATTTTTAAGCAATGAAATATCATAGTCTGCGTTTTTAAACCCCTTTTTCTCGATGCTTGTGGTAAAAGTAAAATCAAGCTGCTGACCTGGCAATAAAGGTTTAGCAAGTATGATTTCCTGCACATTTAACGGTGTTTTTTTCTGTATTCGATGTGACTGTTTAATCTCGACTGTAAAACTTTGATCGTTTTGCGGTAAGGTCACTAAAAAATGACTAATCGGTTCATCATGAGGGTTATTAAGCACATACAGCCCGTTTACTGTTACCTTGTGTTTTGATGGATAAAATGCAACATCTAGGTTCATGTCAGTAATTTTGGGCGACGGCATATTCTTAAATGCCGCTAACTGTTGCTCATAATTGAGCAGGTATTGCTGATGATCTTCAGCAGTGTAATACTGATTCAGTATATTCGTGTTGTAGTAAATATAGCCTGCACTGGACAGCGTCATCATCAAGGCTCCTAGGGCGGCATACATTCCTTTTTTTCCCAATAACACAGGTAGGCGCATAGCGGCTGTATGAAGAGATTCACTGATAGCTCGTTTTGATAAACCATAAGCGATAATTGCAATCAAAATTGAAAAACAGAGCCAATACAAAGAAAACCAGAAAGTACTTTTCAAATAGAAGTCGTATCCAGAAAAGTCACTATAAAAATGAGGTCCTGTTTGTGCAAATCTTAGTAAGTAATGATCTACACTCAGCATACTGGCGAGGTCACTTTGATAAAAAATGATGACGGCACCCACAATGGCAAATCCAGTATATTTGTTATCAACAATACTTTGAATCGATAAGCTCAATAGCGCGACCAATAAGAGAGGCAGACCATTTAGTACTAACAGTGATAACAAAATTGCTTTGTCATCAGCATAAAAGCCCTGACTCCATTGATAACTAATCACAAGTGCGAGCTGCATGCTTATCATTAGTATGATTAGGCTGGCAAGCACAGTAACTTTAGCAAAGTAGTAAATGTATCTCGGCGTTGACGTTGCGTTTAGCACCCCATCAAATTTATGCTCGCGTGCAAGCCATACGAGTTCACCACTAAAGAAGACCATCATAAATAAGCCAACTATCTCAAGCGGTTTTTTTACATTAGCCATCATTATGCTAGTGAATGGTAATTGTTCTCCAACAAATGGATGATGATGTAATCCATTGATTATCAATGCCATTACTAGTATTGAAACTAAAAGCATTAATAAACAAAAGATTTTACTTTTAAAAATGATCTTTAGTGCCAGTAACACCTCAGATTGAAATGCTAACCTTGCAGAAAAAGCAGGTGCTACAGGCTGATATTCGGCTTTGGATATAAGACTTTTAGCAGCTTTCTTGAGAATAAATCTATTGCTTTTTTTCTCATCTTTATAATCACTCCTTCCTCTTTGCTGGGCAAATTTAATAATTTTTAATAAAAGTAATACTGATATGACAAACCAGAGAATACGGTTATATAAAAAGTTACCTTCAAATGAGACAAGATATGAATTCAGCTCATGCTCTGTAAGCGACTTAGTTTGCTCTAAGAAAGGTGCTAAAGCGAATGGATCTAGTAGACTAGCGAGATTGATTTCATCACGTATTATCGGCGTCGACGTAACAAACATAGGTGAATCGAGAAGCGCAGAAGACAAAATATAGCAAGCATAAAGAGTAACACTCGCTGCAAAAGTCATAATTGTCGACTTTGAAAGATGTGCGCACACATACAAAATGGAGGTTATAAAGAAGGTACTAGGCAATACAATAACCAGTAATGGCCATAGTATATTAAGTACATTGAATGCACCTAAAATGTCTGTTTCGTAATCAGTTAGCAACACTGGCAGTAACATGGCGCTCACTGAAACCAGCACAATCAACCACCCCATTACATTCAGGCTAATAAAACGGCTTAAAACTATGACTGTGTTTGAGGTTGGTTTTGTCTCAACAAAGGCATAGAAATCATATTGGTGATCTCGTAACGCTGCATTTGAAGTGAATAATGCAATCGCGAATATAGAAATTTGACACAGTAAAACCACTGCATAAGTTAGATTTTGCGCCGATAATGCTAAGACATTGACGCTGTATACTTGGCGACCGCAGAGTATAAAACCAATCGATGCAAGCATTAACAAGGCGAACCAATAAGACAACTGCCGACTTTGAAAACGCATCTCAAATTTTAATAACTGCCAGAACATACCCACTACCTCTTGCCAGCTTGCTGAGTATCTTGATTCAGCAAATGAAAATAGGCATCTTCAAGGTCTGGCACTGTTTGCTCAAACCCTACACCAGGTTGTCTCTGAGAATAAACATGAACTCGCGTTGTATGACCTTGGTTTTTTGTTAAAAGCAGCTGACCGGTAAAATCTCGCTCCGCTTGTTGGCTATCAACATTTTTACACCATACTCTATCCTTAAGACTATGGAGTAAGTGGTTGGGTGTAGCTTGAGCTAACATTTGCCCTTGGTTGATAACCCCTATATTGCTACATAGTGCTTGCACATCCTCAATTATGTGAGTAGACAAAATTAATACTATGTCTTTACCTACTTCAGACAATAAATTATAAAATCGGTTACGCTCTTGGGGGTCAAGCCCAGCAGTTGGCTCGTCTACCATGATCAGTTTTGGTGAGCCCAATAGCGCTTGTGCAATGCCAAATCGACGTTTCATACCACCTGAAAAGTTGGCCAGATTATTATCTTTTTGTTCATATAAGTTGGTTTTTGCCAGCAGAGCTAACACTTGCTCTTTTCGTAGTTTGCTATTTGTTATGCCTTTCATTACTGCAAGGTAATCAAGTAATTCGTAAGCCGTTACGCGCGGATATACACCGAACTCCTGCGGTAAATAACCCAAGACCTTTTTTAACTGTTCTGGCTTTGCAAGTACATCAATACCATCAAATATGATAGTTCCTGAGTCAGGCCGTTGCAGTGTGGCCAAGGTTCGCATAAAGCTTGATTTACCAGCACCATTTGGTCCCAATAAACCAAACAATCCCCTATCAATAGTAATTGAAATATCTTTCAGGGCGTGAACACCATTTTCATAACACTTATTAAGGTTTTTAATAGTTAGCACATTGAAACCCACTATGCTGTTTAAGATTACTGAACTTTAAAACAGGCGTGTAAAATCAATGTAAAATAGACAGATAGATAAAATGAGTGCATGTTTACTACATACTTTATTGCTTGCTATAAACTTTATGTTTGGTTTTACATACATTTTACACGTGGCACATTACACTGTGCAGATGCAAAAAATTAGGCTTTCATAAATGGCAAATATACTGGTAGTGGAAGACGATATAGATATCGCCAAAGGCATAGGAGAGTTCCTTGAAGTACTGGGGCATAAGTTGGATTTTGCCTATACAGGATCACAAGCACAAACGTTGATAAGTCAAAGCCGATATGACTTAATTTTACTTGATATTAATTTACCACATATTAGTGGTTATGAAATATGCAAGGGTCTCTTAGGTGACCACCTCGCAAGCTTGCCTGTTATTATGATGTCTGCTAATCAAAATGATGAGGATGTACTCAAAGGTTTTCAAGCAGGTGCATGGGACTACCTAAGAAAGCCATTTACCCTCGCTGAGCTAAACGCCCGTATTAAAGTCGCGCTTAGTAGAGTGTCGAATATTTCGAGCTTTACTCATTGCGTTCAGGAATTTTGTTTGGATATTAATTCTAAAACCTTGAATCATAGTGATGGTAGGAGTATGCAACTTCACACTATTGGATTTGTTTTGCTTAAAATGATGATGGAATCTTCACCGAAAGCAGTGCAATCATCGCACCTAATTGATGCTTTATGGCCAGATGATACACCACAGAGTAATCCTTTGCGCGCAAATGTTTATGCCTTACGAAAACAATTAAAAGCTAATTTTAATCAAGAACTTGTGCATACCGTCAAAGGGGTGGGATACAAATTTGATGTGGAGCCTTAAACCTACACTTGCGGGTCGAGTAACTCTGTGGCTCACCCTGTTTTCGGTTAGTTTGTTTTTGATTATTGGTTTCATGACCTTTTTTGTGACTCTTTCTCATGAAGACAAAATGCTACACAATATTTTGCGTAATGTGAGTCAAAATAAATTGCAATTTAACGCTAGTGTAGAAGAAATAAGTGTTGACCGGTTGATCGACCTAGGTTACCCCTATGCTACCAAAGAACAACTTTCTGAGCTTAATGAAAGTTTCGGTGAATTTGAGATAGGCGATCAATATTTTCATTTCATGATTACCGATGGAAAAGTGCTGTTAATGAACAGTACACAATTTATAATTTCAGAAGAACGACTAGAAAATATTTTAAAGCTACAATTACAAGCATTTTTCCCATTTTTATTAGTCGCTTTTTTTATCTCAAGACTCATTGCAAAACGCGCGCTGAAACCCTTTTCACAGCTCAAAGAACAATTTTTTACCGCTGATCGCCAAGCTGAATCTTTAAGAGCGTTCAATCAAAGTATTCGTGAAACTGATATAAAACAAATTGCCGATGAATTAGCAATGGCATTAGAGCAAAAAGAAAATTCAGTAGAACAACAAATTACCTTTAATAAAGGGATCAGCCATGAGCTTCGCACACCACTTCAAATAATGACACATGCAGTTGAATTAATTGCGCTTAAAAATCCTGAATTGAAAAAGCAAGACGTATACCGGCGTTTAACAGATTCGATTAGTCGAATGCATCGCATAGGAGAAGCATTACTTTGGTTAACATCAGATACAAGGTCAACAGTCCAGACTCAGGTCAACCAATGTTTAAACGGCTTAAAAGTGGATTTAGAAAATACTTATCGTGAACACGCATTAGCCATTACTACGGTTACGCATAACACATTAAACTTACCCATGCCCGAAGTGGTGTTTGACTTTATTGTTTTTAATTTAGTTAATAATACGATTGAGCACGGTAAAAAAGAACAAGGCAAAATTATGCTGAATATTGAGATCTCAGAAACAGCTATTAGTTTTAAAAACTTGTTTGATGAAAGCAAACCAGTAAGTGCAGAAGACCATTTTTGTATTGGTCTAACACTTATTGATAAGCTATGTCATAGGTTTGGCGTCACTAACTCTATTCACTCCATAAATAGCCAATTTATTGTAACAATTGGCCTAAAGGCTAATGGTAAAACCTCGTAAATTGACATTCTATTTTTAGTTTCAACATCCCACTTTTTTTAAGCTTTTTATTATGACTAGAAGTCATAACTTACAGCCTTCCACGATTATGTGGCACGTTAAAATCTAACTCTGGACCGTTTGGAATTACTCCCGTTGGGTTAATGGTCTTGTGGCTCGCGTAGTAATGCGCTTTTGTGTATTCAATATCGACTGTATTACTCACGCCTGGTACCTGATACAACTCACGAATATAATTACTGATATTTTCGAAATCTGTAAGTTGAGTACGATTACATTTGAAATGACCAAAATATACAGCATCAAAACGTATGAGTGTGGTAAACAAACGCCAATCAGCTTCGGTAATTTGCTCGCCGACTAAATAACGGTTTTTACTTAAATGGTCCTCTAGCCAATCTAGACTTTCGAATAATGCGTCATACGCTGTGTTATACGCCTCTTGTGTCGTTGCAAAACCTGCTTTATACACGCCGTTGTTAATAGTGTCGTAAATGCGCGCGTTCATTTTATCAATCTCAGATAATAAACCTTCTGGACTGTAATCATCGGTGTTGCCAGTTAGTTGATTAAACGCAGTATTAAAAATACGCATAATCTCAGCGGATTCGTTGTTAACTATTGTTTGTGTTTTTTTATCCCAAAGAATTGGAACAGTCACGCGACCTTCATAACTAGGTTCTGATTTTAAATACAGCTCATACGCATATTTAAAGCCATAAAGCGGATCTTTGTCATCATCAAACTCCCAGCCATTTTCAAGCATTTGTGCTTGTACAACGGTGACATCAATTAAAGGCTCAAGCCCTTTCAATGATCTTAAAATCAATGTGCGGTGCGCCCAAGGACACGCTAAAGAAACATAAAGGTGATAACGGCCAGCTTCAGGTTGATAAGGGTTATTGCTATCTGTGCTAATAGTGTTTCGAAATTTACTGTCTTGGCGTTTGAATGCACCTTTGCTTTCTTTGGTGTCATACCACTTATCAACCCATATGCCATCTTTTAATAAACCCATAATAAATTCCTCTTAATGCTTTAAATATTTTGCTTGAAAGAAGTCACGTATTAGCAGTAACTTCTTTAATTTGATTTCTGCGTTTTAAAAACTTTTCTAATTTATATTTAGATTTTAGTTACTAGCAGATTGAGGCTGCGCATTACCTAGACTGGTCAGCTTAGACGTTAAAATACGGTCTAACGAAAATTTACCACCCCCTTGGAATACCAATGCAGCACTCATTGCAAA
>Ga0114932_10001423_pt1 | contig 27217 bp, 25 predicted proteins | sample 2SBtaG_2_FD_87286 | JGI IMG/M metagenome (GOLD analysis project Ga0114932, IMG submission 87286) | Deep subsurface microbial communities from Kolumbo volcano to uncover new lineages of life (NeLLi) - 2SBTROV12_ACTIVE470 metaG | ecosystem: Environmental > Aquatic > Marine > Volcanic ...
CAGCATTTACACCTCATTTGCGGTATTATTAGTGCTAATTACTGGTTTATTTATTACGGCACTGACATTAATTCGTCGTGGAATAGGGTTACGTCACTGATGAGTGAAGCAAATTCGAGAAGCATTGTCTCAAATCAACCTGGGCTGCATGAAAAGCTCGATGAAATCGTGTTAAAGCATTTATCTGCTGAGTTTAAAAAACCGATTGCTGAGCATACGCAAAATGCATTTGATGAAGTGAATCAAAAGGTTCAGGCGTTTGCTGGCCCACTTATTTTAGATTCTTGCTGCGGTGTGGGAGAAAGCACCGCGAATCTAGCTAAGTTACACCCAGATGCGCTGGTGGTTGGTATCGATAAGTCGTCTCATCGTCTTGATAAACATGATGTGGAATACAAGCAAACAGAGACAGGCCAATATATTTTGGTGCAAGCCGATCTAAATGATTTTTGGCGCTTAGCATTAGATGCAGGTTGGCAACCAACGCATCATTACTTGCTGTATCCAAACCCGTGGCCAAAAGCAAAACATATTGGCCGTCGTTGGCATGGTGCACCAGTTTTCCCATTTATTGTGAAGCTAGGTGGTACATTAGAAGTACGCTCGAATTGGGATGTTTACGTAAAAGAGTTCGCCCGAGCACTTGAACTAGCAGGCCATCCCGTTGCGGTTGAAGCTTACGAGAGTGACTCTGCTATCACACCGTTTGAACGCAAATACTGGGCAAGTGGACAATCAAGTACGCGTTTGAAATTAGATTTATCGCGCTAAGGTAATACCAATTCGCAATAACTCTTAATCATTTTGAGGGATTAAACCTGATGATAGCTGCGTTAAAGATTTCTCATTTAGAAAAACTAAATAACGAAATCTTTGCCTTGCCTACATGAATGTAGGTATCTCAGTGTTAACAGGACGCGTGAGCGGTGCTACCAACAAGGTTTTCTTGTCTTAAAATAGACCACTTAGTTAATCGGATTGGTATAAAGCCTGTTTTCAAACTCATCAAAAAAGGGCTATCTAGCCCTTTTTTATATTGAGCTTTAAAGGTCTAGGCGCTCGCCTGATAAGTCACATGTTCTTCAAGGCATTTGATATGTGGCGTGGCCTTGCCAATATAGCTCCCTTGTAAATAAGTAACACCTGCAGCGCAGAGTAGTTCGTACTGTGCTTCAGTTTCAATATTACCGACAATCAGGTGCATTTCCCTGTCTTCACATAAACGCGATAAATGCTCGATAAAAGACAATACTTGTTCATCACTTTCTAGATGCGCTGAAATAGCGTCATCGAGCTTAATGGCATCAATACTGAGTTTCATAACTCGGCTCACAGTAAGCAAACCACTGCTCACTGAGTTCACTAAAATCTTCACACCTTTACTCTTTAATATATTGATGGCAACGGCCATGGCATTAAAGTTATCGAGTATGTCTTGCTCATCCAGCTCAAAGGTAACCAAGCTTGGTTGCGGGTAGCGACGTAGCTCTTGTGAAATGAAATCTATCAACTGTGGGTCAGAGGCATCTTGGTAGCTTAATCCAATCGACCAAGCTGTACGAGATTTTCTAAAGCGAGTTACACATTGAGAAAAAATATGCCGCGTGAGTTGGCCTTCCATACGAGACTGTTTGACCACTTCAGAAAAGGCGCGGTCGGTGATAATACCCCCTTGCTCATCAAGTACACGGGCATTACATAAATACTGGCATATATTGTCATGCTTCGGCGCACAGCGCGGGGTAAAATAAACAACTACACGATTTTGAGAAAAGGCATCATCGAGTGTTTTAGCCATTGCTAGGCGAGCATATTGCAACTGTTTAGCTTCGTGCTTATCAATACTGTAAATACACACTAACTCTTTTTGCTGAACCGCTTGTCGACAAGCAACATAGGCGTTTTCTAACAGTAAAGATTTATTACCCTCTGCTATACCTGCATTAAGCTGAACATAAAGGTGAGGCCTATTTAACACAGGAGAGCTGGCAGGAAACTGTTGTACCAAATTACTTAAAAAGTGTTCACCACGTTCACTGTCACAAAATAGCACCAACTTTGACGTCGCAAGCCGATAAACATACACAGAGCTGGATTGTGCAGCAAAGTAACCCATCACTTTATTTATGACCTGATCGCCCACATATGCACCATAAAAACTGATGATATTCTCTAATTCGTTTATCTCCACGATAGCGAGACTTAAGTGCTCACTTTTATGTTGTTTGATATCGTATTCAAGAGCAACGCGATTACCAAAACCTGTACGAGGATCTGTGGTGAGTGATTTTCGATGTAATATAAAATAAAAGCTGGCCACCAAAACCGCAATGAAAAAGAAAAAGCTACCACTGAGAATGGCTCGCGTGACGCTGGCATTGAGCTGCGCTTGCACAGAATCCATGGTAATGTCAGCACCCACGAGGTAAGTTTTACCTTTATCACTTATGTAAGGCACAAGAATCGTTTTAAAACGACCCCACTGGTCTTCTGAGATTTCAAATACTGGCTCAGTAGAGCGAAAAGCACTTTTGTTTGTGACTGTCGCTTCAGGGTAAGGGTCTAAAAAGCGAGTAAGCATATTGGTTTGTACATCTTCTTTGGTATAGCTTGATGAAGTAAAAAGTACAAAAGGTTGCTCATATACCATGCTATACACGTACTCAACATTGAGCGTGTCAGCTAAAAGCGAAAGTTGCTTGTTTAAACGATGAAATTGTTCAGGTCGAATTGTTGCTAAATCATCATGATATTGTTCGCCAATCAAAAGCTGTGCACTTTTAGCTGCATGAAGCAAGCGTTTATCAATGTCGCTAATAATTGCTGTACGTGTTGTTTCGTAGGTGTAATAAACGTAACCTATTAAGCAAGATAGGAATATAAAAAATCCTGCAAAGAGAATATTTGCAGGCGAGGTCCTTCTGATCATTGTTAGTCCTTATTCTAAAAAGCAAAAAGCTTTTGAGAGTGATCATCATTGTTCATAAATACTAGGCAAATATCTGACTTAAGTCCACTTCAAGATTGCGTCTTTTACACTAGTATAGAAAGCGTTTTTAAGTTTTATAGGCGCAAAACGAGACTTTAATGAAAACTTAAAGTACAGTTAGCGGTTTAGTCATATAAGAATTATAAGGCCAATGAGGATATCTCTGTCCTTTATTGGTTTGTTTAACTAGGTAGAAACATGGGTCCTAAGCGTTGTGCTGTAGCTTCTGATGAAACTTTAATGCGTATATTTACGGTGCCGGAAGCGCCAGATTCAACTTTAAGTAAGATTGAACTGGAAATCTCCAATAATTTGGTGGGCTTTTTAAACGAGAATATTGCTGCAATCGAAAAGCCTTTACACGAGGTGGAAAAAGATTTTCAGTCGGCATCTATTCCAGAACAGCCTATGTTTGTATCTGACTATGCTCAAGATATTATGGAGCAGTTGGTCGCGCATTCAGTGCATACGGCTTCTCCGAGCTTTATTGGGCATATGACATCAGCTTTGCCGCATTTTGTTTTACCTTTGTCAAAACTCATGGTGGGGCTAAATCAGAATCTAGTAAAAATCGAAACCTCGAAAGCATTTACACCGTTAGAGCGTCAAGTGTTAGGTATGATGCATCACCTTGCTTACGGTGCTGATGAGTCTTTTTATGGAAAATGGATGCACAGTGCAAAAACGTCATTAGGTGCGTTTTGTTCAGGTGGAACTGTTGCCAACATTACTGCACTTTGGATCGCCAGAAATCGTTTGTTAAAACCACAAGGCGACTTTAAAGGCATTAATAGCCAAGGTCTGGTTGCAGCTATGATGCATTATGGTTACAAAGGCTTGGCGGTTTTAGTGTCTGAACGAGGTCACTACTCACTGGGTAAAGCAGCAGATGTTCTAGGTATTGGTCGCGATAATTTCATTGCCGTTAAGACCAGTAACAATAACAAGGTTGATGTTCAGGCTATGCGCGAGAAAGCATTAGAGCTTGAAGCACAAGGCATTAAAGTTATGGCGTTAGTGGGGGTTGCAGGCACAACGGAGACAGGTAACATAGATCCATTAAATGAGATGGCTGATCTGGCTCAAGAGCTAAACTGTCACTTTCATGTTGATGCGGCTTGGGGTGGTGCCACCTTATTGTCAAGCCATGCGCGTCCATTATTAGCGGGCATTGAGCGTGCTGATTCAATCACCATTGATGCGCACAAACAAATGTATGTGCCAATGGGAGCAGGCATGGTGCTATTTAAAGATCCGCATGCCACAGATGCCATAGAGCACCACGCTGAATACATTCTTCGTAAAGGCTCTAAAGATTTAGGTAGTCATACGCTGGAGGGCAGCCGCCCAGGCATGGCGATGCTTGTACATGCCTGTTTACGTGTGATTGGTCGTAAAGGCTATGAAATGCTTATTGATAAGGGCATTGCAAAGGCAAAGTACTTTGCTGAACTTATCAAAAAGGATGAAGATTTTGAGCTAGTGTCAGAACCTGAGCTATGCCTTTTAACTTATCGTTACGTACCGAAGTCAATTAAGCAGGCAATCGCCAATGCGAGTAAAGACGAGAAAATTGATATTTATGCTGCATTAAATCGATTTACGGCGAGCATGCAAAAACGTCAGCGTGAAGCTGGGCGTTCATTTGTTTCTCGTACACGTTTGACACCCGAACAATACGATAATCAGCCTACGGTTGTATTTAGAGTGGTTCTAGCCAATCCTTTGACTTCTGAGGGTATGCTTAAAGAAATCTTAGAGGAACAAAAGCAATTAGCTCAAAGCGATCCTATCTTCAAAAAATATTTAACTAAATATTTATAAGTAATCAGAAATTGATAGTGAAAAAGCCAACTTTATAAGTTGGCTTTTTTTTATGCTGCTCAAATAGTATGCTTAAGTTATGCTGGTTGGAGTTAATATGAAATATGCAGTATTTGAAAACAATAATTTATGTCGATTCTGTTGAAGAAGCGTTAGATTTTTACTATCAAGCTTTTGGTTTTGCCACCACAGCTCTGACTGAGTCGGCTGATTATGGTGAGTTAGATACAGGAATGGTTACACTTGGCTTTGCTTCGCATCCTTTGGCGCAGGCGCAATTTAAGCAAAGCTATATTCGCAGTCATCCAAAACAACCAGCATTAGGATTTGAATTATGTATAGAGTGTGAAAATGTAATTGAGAGTTATGATAGAGCTGTAGCTGCAGGCGCCGAACCACTTATGGCGCCAAGTCATAAGGGAGAGCACACACAAGCTTATGTGCGTGCTATTGAAGGGACGCTTATAGCATTAGTCGCACAAAGCGCGAGCTAGGCCTGTAGGCTCAATTTCGACGCAAACGTTTTCATCGTTCCAGTTTAGTCCAAATAATGCTTGGTCTTCGTTCAAATCTTCAACCCACTCGTCTAGTAATTCGTCTAAGTCGATAACCATAGGTGAGTATGCTTGCCACTCATCTTTACATTGTGCTTTTGCCTTTTCTTCACTGTCCCAAAGCAAAAGGACATCCGCATTTTCAAACTGGTTTGATTCGCAAACAACAACGCCACCATCTTCAGCGCCCAAGGCCCAAACTTGTGTACCAAGACGTGCCTGTTCAACAAATGTCACTAATTCTGATTCAATTTCGATTTCGCTCATCATCTTATCCTGTTTAAGCTATCAAGAATGTCTAGGATCAGTTTGTGCTACACCAGGCAAATTACTTTGTATTTGATGAAATGCCATCAGAGCTGCAAAGTCTTGCAAATTATAGAGATCACGAAACAAGATCCAATCTAGCAGGCAGTATAAACTGATCTTGAGATAACTGCTTTCTAAAAACGCTTCTTTCACACATTGTTCATTTAAATAGGCCAAAAGTGCAGCAATACGTTCATATTGTAGGTTAAAAAACAGCTTGTTTTCAGAGGTATCAAAGCCTGAGCGATAGCACAGTAACAATTCTATTAGTGAGTCATTGCAAGCGTCGACCTGTACGAGTTGGTTCGCTTGCCACCAAGTCATTTCAGGTAACTGATGTTGCTCAGTTAAATAACGCATGATTAATCCCGAGTCCGCAATGTTTAATTCGCTATCGGCTAGAAATGGAATTTTCCGGGTCGGATTGTGTTTAATCATGGTTTGTCGATCTGCTTGTGCAAATATATCTAAACAAGTGTAAGGTAAATCAAATTGATGATATTGGGCAAACATACGAATACGGCGTGCGTAGGGAGAGGTATCAGAACCATACAAGTGCATAAATCGGCTCCTATTTTTTATGCTTACTGAAAATATACTTTTTAATAAATATAAAAAAAGCCGCTATTGCGGCTTTAGAGTAAATACTTGTTTATTCAGTTCGGCTTGTTACTTCTAGTAAGTGATAACCAAATTGAGTTTGTACCGGACCTTGAACTTGATTAACCGGTGCTGAAAAAACTACTTTATCGAATTCTGGCACCATCATACCTGGACCAAATTCACCTAGCTCACCACCATCTTGGCCTGACGGACAGCTAGAATGTTTCTTTGCAAGTTCTGCGAAGTCAGCACCTTGCTCTATTTCTGATTTCAATTCTAAACAAAGCGCTTCGCTTTCAACTAAAATATGTCTTGCACTGGCAACTGTCATACATTCTCCATAATTCTAAGTCTGAGCAATTTTAACTAATAGTTTATTCTAGTATAGATTGAATTTCTTCTAGCGCAACGGTTATAGAGAACTTTCAATTGCTTGAGTTAATTTTGTCGAAAGTGGTTTCGTACGGCTGTTAAAGCGTTGTACTGTTTTTCTGTCAGCTGAAACAAGGTATTTATAAAAATTCCACTTTGGTGAACTTGTCTCTGCATTAAGATGTTTGAAAATGGGGTTTGCGCTGTTACCACGTACCGCTGTTGTAGATAGCATTGTGAAAGTTACCCCGTAATTTACGTAACAAACTTCTGCGGTATCTGCTTCATCGTTTTCTTCTTGAAAAAAATCATCGCTTGGAAAACCAATGACCACTAAGCCTTTGTCTTTATATTTTTGATGAAGGGCTTCTAGTTCTTCAAATTGACCAGTAAAACCACAATTACTGGCCGTATTCACAATCAGTAGTGGTTTATCTTTAAATTCGCAAAAATTTACCGACTCTTCAGAGTGCAGTTTTCGCATTGTGATGTTCGTGAAGTCATCGCAGGAATTTGCCTGCACAGGCGTTGTGAACAGCACATAGCACAAAATCATTAAACTTAATAAATACTTACACATATATTTTCCCATTTTCTATTTGACTAGTTTAAGATACGAATTCTTCGTTTACCACGATCATTGTAGAGTAAAAGTAATGAATATTCGCTATGCACAAGCATCTGATTTAGAGGCGATAGTTGCCATTTACAACGAAACCATCGCCAGTCGTATGGTGACGGCTGATACAGAGGCGGTGACTGTTGAGTCTCGGATAGCTTGGTTTGAAAGTCATAACAAGCGCTCGCCTATTTTTGTTTGTTGTGATGATGAAGATGTGCTGGGATGGTTAAGTTATAAAGATTTTTATGGGCGACCGGCATATCAGAACTGTAAAGAAATCAGTATTTATATAACTCATAGAGCGCGTGGCGAGGGGTTGGGCAGAAGGCTGCTCGCATTTGCAGAAGAACATGGCCGAGAAATTGGTCTAAAAGCATTACTTGGTTTTGTGTTTTCGCATAACACCCCAAGTATTAAGCTTTTTAAACAACATAGCTATGCTGTATGGGGGGAGTTTCCTCAAGTGGCGGAAATGGATGATCAGACATATAGTTTGACTATTCTAGGAAAGCACCTTTGATTAATACAAGTGATCATTGAGTTGTTCATGTATGAGTTTATCCTGTCAACGGACATTTGTTTGACAAGGAAATAGAGTTTAAGAATAAGCTATGTCTAACAAAATACTGATAATTGACAGTAATAGTGTATTGGCCATGCGCCTTAAGGTGCTATTTGAGTTACTAGGTGGTGAAGTAGAACACATTCATTATCGTATGTTGAATGAGGCCTTTGATTATGATCAATATTGTGTCGTTGCCATTGCGCATGGTATACCGAGTGAATATTTAGACAGTTTATCTGTTTTACGTGCACACCCTAAATTAATATTACTCGCTCCTAAACCAGACAATACAGAGCATCTACAAGTTTTCAGTCAATTTAACCGTGCTTTACCCAATGGTATTGTGATTTATCCTTTCTTCGCTAATAAAGAAATTACTAACTTACTTGAGCGTGTTTTAGAGATTGGAATTGATTCTCGACTAGTGTTACCAAAAGTGTTGTTAGTTGATCATTATCATGAACGACTTGAATCTCTGGCAACCAGTTTACGAGGTGCACAGCTTCAAGTGTTAACAGCACTTAGTAAAGATGAAGCGTTAGACCTAGCTAAAAATAATGACGTTGATTTATTAATTAGTGATTTTAATTTAGAGCAAGGCACGGGTCTTGAAGTATTTAATGCACTCAAAATGGTTTCTCCACACTGTCGATGTTTATTGTTCACGTCTCGTGCTAATCAAGTCGATATGATGGAAGCCATACGTCAGGGTGTTGAAGATGTATTAATAAAACCTTTTGATGAAAGTGAATTACTGCAATCTCTTCACAAATTATGGCAAACCGAACTATTGAAGCGTCATAATCAAGAGCTGGTTGAGCGACTACAAGATACCGTTGATGCCTTAATCGAAAGGGATAGTTTACTTCGAGTTATCTATAAGCATACACCCGATCCGATAATGCTATTTGCTCGCAATGGTAAAATAATCGAGGCGAACGACGCTTGTGGTGAACTATTAAAGCTCTCTCCTGAAGATTTATCGTCACATTCCATCTTTGAGCTATTTGATACAGAGACGGCGGCAGGTCTTAAAACGGCGATACAAGGCGTGGGTGCTCATAGACATTTTAATTTCGAGTTATTGTTATCTAGAGAAAGCGGCGCGGTGCCATTAATGGGCACTTTTACCGAAATTGACCACCATGGTGAAATGGCCTTTGCAGTGATATTAAAAAATGTAACGCAACTGAAGAAGAAGCAGCAACTGCTAGAAGAGGCGAAAGAAGTATTAGAAGTTGAAGTACAGGCGCGTACCGCACAGTTACAAAAAGCAAAAGACGATGCAGAGGCTGCCAACCAAAGTAAATCTGAGTTTTTAGCTAATATGTCACATGAGCTTCGAACACCGATGCATTCTATATTAAGCTTTGCACGTTTTGGATTAGATAAATTGGGCGCTGGCGAAACACCCATTGATAAACTGAAAAAATATTTATCGCGAATAGAAACCAGTGGTGAGCGTTTACTTTTATTACTAAATAACTTGTTAGATCTGTCAAAGCTTGATGCGGGTCATTTTCCATTTAATCCAAGTAACAATGATTTAATGGCGATTATTAAAACGGGTATCGAAGATGTCGCTGGCTCAGCAATGGAAAAGGGTATACAAATTAGGGTGAGTTCATCAGTTGAACGACTACCTCTGTTTTGCGACCAAGATCAGCTTAATCAAGTAATACGAAACCTGTTAGGCAATGCGCTTAAATTCAGCCCAAAAGACAGTGAAGTGGGCGTGGCAATTACTTTAGAAGAAGAAACAGTTCATATTGCGATCAGTGACCGAGGTGTTGGTATTCCCGAAGATGAATTAGAGCAAGTATTTTCTAAGTTTGTACAAAGTAGTAAAACTAATAGTGGCGCTGGTGGTACAGGCCTTGGTTTGGCAATTTGTAAGGAGTTTATACTACTACATAAGGGTTATATTTGTGCTAAAAACAACAATAATGGCGGTGCTACCGTGATGATTGAGTTACCATTAAAGAAACAGAATGAATTATTGGTTTAGCAAATTTGCAAAACCAAGACTATAACTATTCTACAGGTATCAAGAAAAGGAATAGCTCATGGCATTACAGCGTATATTAGCCGTTGATGACGAACCGTTTAATTTAGAGATCATAGAAGAAATCCTAGAAGATTTGGACTTACAATTGGTGACTGCAGAAAGCGGCCCTGAATGTTTGGAAGTATTAGAATCGTTCTCTCCACAGGTGGTTTTACTCGATGTCAGTATGCCGGGGATGGATGGTTACGAAGTTTGTCGCCAAATAAAAGGAAACCCAGCCACTAAAGATATTGTAGTTATGTTTGTGTCTGCGCGTGGCTCAGTTGAAGAGCGTATGGAAGGGTATTCCGTAGGGGCAGAAGACTATATTGTTAAGCCCTTTGCCCATGGTGAATTAAAAAGTAAACTCAGTAATTTGGGGCAGATTTTACTTGAAAAAGAAAGTCTGGAGCAACAAGTTGAAGATGCAACAAGCACTGCATTTAGCGCTATGGCGACCAGCAGTGAAATGGGGCAAATTGTTAATTACATTGAGCAAATTGGTCAAATAGACGATGTATCTGAATTAGCGCAAGCTTTAATAAGTTGTTTATCTAGCTTTGGTTTGACTTGTAATATGGAATTGAGGAGCAACGACGATAGGCAGCACTTCGCGTCTTTAGGTTTATGCTCTCCGATAGTGTTGGAGCTTTTTGAGATACTCAAATCAAAAGGTCGACTTCACGAGTTCCAAAACCGTGTTCTGGTAAATTATGAAAATCTTAGCTTGTTGATTTTAAATATGCCTGGAGACGATGAAGAAAAGCATGGCAGAATTCGCGATCATATTTGTTTTATAGCGAGTGTAACTGAGCAACAATTGCTGTCAATTTTGACACGCAGAGAATTAAAAGAACAGCAACAAAACCTCTCAGAAGTTATTTCTATGGTGCACAGTAAATTTACCGGTTTGATGTCGTTACTCGACGACAACCGTAAGCACAATGAAGAAGTGTTCCGCTCACTGCAAGAGCAGTTTGAAAACCGGATCCCGACTATGGGGTTAGATGAAGATCAAGAAGTGTTTATATTCACTAATGTTGATGAGGCAATCCAAAACTCTGTGGCTAGAGAAGGGTCTATTGCAAAAGTCCGTTCTGCATTCACAGAGATAGAAGCTGACTTATCTCTTATTAATAAGAAGTAGTAAGTGCGTCACAGCACTTTTATGCATCGCGCGGCAGTCCTTTTTCAATAATTCGGATTAACCGCGCTTGTTTCCTATCAAGTTCCTCTTTCTTACTTTTCTGTTGTGTAAGTGCCCATTCTATATGTTCTTGTACGAGCTCTGAACTATTTGGCAGTGCTTGGTTAAGCGTATCAATAATGCCTTGATTAAATGGTGCATTCCCTAATCCAACGGCTAAATTACGTTGCCAACGTTCAAAACCAATGCGACGGATTGGACTGCCTTCAGTATTTTTTAAAAACGCTTCTTCTGTCCAATTGAATAAAGTCAGTAACTCTTGATCTTTCAAGTTTTTCCTAGGAGTGAAATCATCTTCCTGCGCGAGTTGACCAAAGCGGTTCCAAGGGCATACGAGCTGGCAATCATCACAGCCATACACTCGATTGCCTAGCAATGGTCGGTATTGTTTAGGGATTGTGCCCTGTAATTCAATAGTTAAGTAAGAAATGCACTTTCGAGCATCAACGACATAAGGTTCAACAATGGCACCAGTTGGGCACAGTGTTATACAGGCGGTGCATTTACCACAGCCTTCTTCTTTATTTGGTTCATCAATGGGCAGTGGTAAATCAACAAATAGCTCTCCTAAGAAAAACCAAGACCCCGCTTGTTTATTGATTAACAAGCTGTTTTTACCACGCCAACCAAGACCTGCTTTTTCGGCGAGTTGACGTTCTAGTACAGGCGCTGAATCCACAAAGGGACGAAAGCCAAACTGTCCAACCTCTTGCTCTATTTTTTGTCCAAGTTTTTTTAATTTATTTCTGATCACCTTATGGTAATCACGACCTAACGCATAGCGGCTAATATAGGCGGTTTCTTTATTTCCAAGCGCCTTTGCAAAACTGGCTTCAGGCGGCAGGTAGTTCATCTTTACACTGATGATGCGCTGTGTACCGGGGACAAGTTCAGCAGGTCTTGCCCGTTTCATGTCATGGGCGGCCATATAGTTCATTTCGCCATGATAGCCATTATCTAACCAGCGCTGCAGCTGAGCTTCATGTTCAGATAAATCGATATCCGTAATCCCAACTTCGGCAAAGCCAAATTCTTTTCCCCATTGCTTAATTTTTGCAGCAAGTTCAATATAATCAATATTAGTGGCAGTCACGGAATCATAATCTTGGAAGCTAAATACACTGCTAATTTACCACAATACGCGTATCTCGCCCAACAGGTACAAGCTTATGAAGCACAAGCTGCTCAAAAAGTGGGATTGTCGTTATGGCAATTAATGCAACGAGCTGGTGAGGCGTTATTTAGTTTGTTCGATGCTGAGTTTGTTGATGCTGAACGGATCTTGATTATGGCTGGAAAAGGCAATAATGCGGGGGACGCCTATTTGTTGGCAGCGCATTTACAGCACTCGGGTCGACAGGTTGTTGTTTACAGTGTGTTTCCTATTGATTTGTTAAAAGGTGATGCGTTAAAAGCCTACCACCATGCTAAATCATGTGAAGTTGAGTTCAGTGCAGGTTGGCCCCAGCAACAAGCGTTTGATGCCATAGTTGACGGCATATTTGGTACAGGGTTTAAAGGTGACCTTAGTGCTCCGCTTATTTCCTTATTTGCTCACTGTGAAAAAAGCACCGCGATTAAAGTAAGTATAGATGTCCCCAGTGGTGTCAACGCCAGCTCATCAGAGGTTGCTATTGGTGCCTTTAAAGCAGATTTCACTCTGACCTTTATCGCTTTAAAGCAAGGTTTATTAACGGGTAAAGCGATGGCGTATTGTGGACGTCTCTACTTAGCTGAATTGGGGGTTGCAGAAGCGTTTGCAGCACTAGTTAAGCCAAGTGCCACTTATCTTAATCAACAAGCTCACCTTGAAAATAATCCTATGAGAGCCATCGATACTTACAAAAACCAATGTGGTCATGTGTTATTAATTGGTGGTGGTAAAGGGATGGCAGGCGCCATAAGGCTGGCGGCAGAGGCCTGTTTACGTTCCGGCGCAGGTCTTGTTAGTGTTGCAACGCATCCAGATAATGTTGCCATAGTATTGCAAGGGCGCTATGAGCTTATGGTTCATGGCATTGGAAATAAAGCTGATCTATTGGCACTTATGAGCAGAGCTGATGTCTTAGTGATAGGGCCCGGACTAGGGCAATCTAGTTGGGCAGAGGATCTGTTTGATACCTGCATAGAGTTTAATGGTGAAATAGTCATAGATGCCGATGGCTTAAACTTTCTGGCAAAGCGGCCTAAAAAATTACCAAGGTGCGTTATTACACCTCATGAAGGAGAGGCTAGGCGATTATTAGGTGGGCATTGCATAATGTCTGCTCGCTTTGAGGTGGCGAAGTTACTCCATGAGGAATATATGGCTTCGGTAGTTTTAAAGGGGCCGGGCAGTTTGATATATGATGGCAACTGCACAGCAATTAACCGCTCGGGCACACCGGCAATGGCCAGTGCTGGGATGGGGGACGTTTTATCTGGTATGATTGCTGCTTTGATTGCACAAGGCCTCACTCCCTTTAATGCTGCACACCTTAGTGTGTATGTGCACGGTTTAGCTGCACAGATAGCAGCTAAGGATGGAGAAAAAGGGTTACTGGCCTGTGACTTATTCGTTTATATTCGACGTTTATTAGGATAAACATGCGTAATACCTTTACTCTAATATTAGAAAATGAAGCTGCCACAGTAGGTATGGGTAGCGTGCTTGCAAGCCTTGTTAAACAAGGCGCGGTGATTTTTTTGCACGGTGATCTAGGAGCAGGTAAAACAACGTTAACACGCGGCATTGTGCAGGGCTTAGGTCATACAGGTAAGGTTAAAAGTCCAACCTATACCCTAGTTGAGCCATATGAATTAGCGAATTGCTCGGTATATCATTTTGATTTGTATCGTTTGGGAGACCCTGAAGAATTAGAGTATATGGGGATCCGAGATTATTTTGCACCGACGGCGATTTGCGTGATTGAATGGCCTGAAAAGGGTCACGGGTTTATTCCGACTCCCGATTTAAATATTACTATGCAGTACCAAGGGGAGCAAAGACAGATCAGTATAGAAGCTGAGTCTGAACGAGGTACTGCGATACTAAACACACTACAAAACGATGAACAGTTTAAGAATAATTAAAATAATACAGTTAAGTCTCATCTTTTGCCTGTTTCTGAGTGCATCGGTATGGGCAAAAAATAGCATCGAAGGAGTTCGAGTTTGGCCGTCACCTGAGAGTACCCGTGTTGTACTTGATATGTCTGCTAAACCCGAGTTTAGTTATTTTATGCTAAAGAATCCGCTTCGTTTAGTGGTTGATTTAGAAAACACAAAAAAGCATAACAAGCTGCCGGCAATTCCTAAAGAACATCGGGTGTTGTCTAGATTGCGTTATAGCAAACCCAAAAACACTAAAAGTACGCGTTTAGTATTTGATTTAACGCGTACTGCTCGACCAGTAATTTTTGCTTTGGCACCCACAGGGCCTTATAAAAACCGCTTAGTGATAGATTTATATGGCAAACAAAAAAGCTTAGAAGCGAACGATACTAAGAAAAGACGGGAACGCTTGACAGATCGAGACATTATTGTTGCGATTGATGCTGGTCATGGTGGCGAAGATCCTGGTTCGATTGGTCCATCGGGGACCTATGAAAAAAATATAACGCTCCCGATTGCAAAGCGGCTGGCAAGGATGATTGATGCTGAGCCAGGCATGCAAGCTAGGCTAACCCGTACAGGTGATTACTTCTTAAAACTCAATACACGCACTTCAAAAGCAAGGCAAAAACGCGCTGACTTTTTTGTATCTATTCATGCTGATGCGTTCACTCGACCGGAGCCCAATGGCACCTCGGTATGGGTACTTTCGCTTCGACGTGCGCAGTCAGAAACAGGTAAATGGCTAGAAGACAGAGAAAAACATTCTCAACTACTTGGTGGTGCTGCAGATTTAATCAAAGATACAGCAAACGAACGCTATCTTGCAAAAGCCTTATTAGATATGTCGATGGATCATTCTATGAAAACGGGTTTTACCGTTGCAGAAGAAGTCGTAAGAGAGCTGAAGAAAGTCTCTAAATTACATAAGAAAATACCTCAGTCTGCTAACTTTGGGGTTCTAAAGTCGCCTGATATCCCCTCTATATTAGTCGAAACTGGGTTCATCTCGAATCCTAAAGAGGAGAAAATGTTAAAAACAGCACGTCACCAAGAGCGTTTGGCACGTGCAATTTTTAAAGCGATCCGTACTCATTATCAGCAAAATCCGCCTGATGACTCGCTGTTTGCTCGGATGAAAGAAAATAAGCCGATGCAGCATAAGGTAAAGCGTGGAGAGTCATTAAGTTTATTGGCGCAGCGTTATGGCACGACGGTATCGGCGCTGAAAAAAGCCAATAAACTGAGTAAAAATACCCTGTATATTGGCCAGGTATTAAAAATTCCTAAAGTGTAGACTTGCATGAGCATTGAAATTTTACCGGCCCGTTTAGCAAACCAAATTGCTGCGGGTGAAGTGGTTGAAAGGCCTGCTTCGGTTGTTAAAGAGTTAGTCGAAAATAGCATTGATGCTGGTGCAAACCGCATTTCTATCGACATTGAACGTGGCGGTCATAAGCTGATCCGTATTCGTGATAATGGTAACGGTATTGTCAAAGATGAACTCACTTTGGCACTCTCTCGTCACGCAACCAGTAAATTAAAAAGTTTAGATGATCTAGAGTGCATCTCATCTTTGGGGTTTCGTGGTGAAGCTTTGGCATCAATTAGCTCGGTATCGCGTCTTACTTTAAGTTCAAAGCCCGCACAGCAAGAAACTGCATGGCAAGCATTTGCTGAGGGAAGGGATATGGCTGTTCGAGTGCAGCCGACTGCTCACCCAAATGGCACCACCATTGAAGTTAAAGATTTATTTTTTAACACTCCTGCTCGACGTAAATTTTTACGCACCGAAAAAACAGAATTTAGTCATATTGATGAGCTCGTAAAACGTATTGCGTTAAGTCGCTTTGATGTAGCAATTACTCTGACTCACAATAAAAAGGTGGTTCGTCAATATCGTGCTCGAACGCCAGAGCAGGGCACTGACAGAGTTGCTCAAGTTGCGGGCAAAGCATTCGCAACTGACGCAGTATATATCGAATCTGGTGCTGATGGGTTAAAACTATATGGTTGGGTATTGCCATGTGGAGAGAGTGGCAATTCACAATATACCTATGTAAATGGTCGTATGATGAGAGATAAACTCATTTTGCATGCAATACGCCAAGCATTCGAAGAGCAGGTGGGGCAAATTGAATTGCCCGGTTTTGTGATTTACCTCGAATTGGACCCAAGACAAGTTGATGTTAATGTGCATCCGGCCAAGCATGAAGTGCGCTTTCATCAAGCGCGTTTAGTTCACGATTTTATTGTGCAAGCTGTGAAACAAGCGGTATTTATGCCAGAGCAAAGCAGCTTGAGTACAAATACACATCCAGACTATGTCGAAGACGCCCAGCAGCAGAGCTACCAATCAGAGCTTAACCCTTCATCAGAGCCACTAGTCTCGGTCCCTTCTGGGTTTGACTTTACGCCTCAGCCGAGTCAACTTTCATCAAGTTCAGGGCAAAGTGGTAGGGCGAGTTCAGCTTCACACTCTGGAGGGCGTGCAACTGCAAACCAGAACTCGGCAGAGCAAACTCAGCATCAATATAATGCAAATGAGTTTTACCAAGCACTGACACCGAAAACTCAAACACAACCATTGTCTGAGGCTTCTTCATTTGAAGACAATACACCAAATACAGTGCACTCAGAAGTTGACATTATGCTTTTGTCAGAGGGGATGCTGTTTGTTAAAAAGCAAAATCATATTCTGTTAAGTCATTACAAGTATGCTCTGTTACCTTTATGGCAAGCGGATATTGAACAAGATGCGGCGTTGACCGGTAAAGCCTTGTTGTTACCAGTTCGCGTAAATTTAGAATTAGTTCATAAACAAGTGCTTGAGAAAAATCAATCTTGGCTTACCTTACTTGGTTTTGATATTCAGTTTTTTGAAAAATACATTATGGTTAAAAAATTACCTATTAATGTTTATAGCATAGATGTTGCTGAGCTAATCAATCGCACGTTAGATTGTTGTAGTAAAGAGTTTAGTGATATTCATCATTGGCTTGAATGGTTATATGAGCAAACGCCGAGTAGTTACTTTGCCAGTGATAGCTTTGCGAATTTACAAATAAAAATACAAAGCAGTGCACATTGTCTTTCAGAAATAGAGAGAAAAGCAGTTAAACTGGACAGTAATATGTTTAAAACAATTTTAGAACAAGGCGTACAGTGAGTAAGTTACCTGTCATTACACTAATGGGACCAACCGCCGCTGGTAAAACAGCACTGGCAATTGAGTTATGTCAGCATTTAGACACGGAAATTATCAGTGTCGATTCTGCGCTAATATATAAAGAGATGGACATTGGTACCGCGAAACCCAATGCGCAAGAATTGGCGCAAGCGCCACATAAATTGATTGACCTGATCGATCCGAAAGAGAGTTACTCAGTCGCAGAATTTAGACGCGATGCCATTGAATGTATCGATGCACTGCATGCGAAAGGCAAAGTGCCTATTTTAGTCGGCGGCACCATGATGTACTTTAAGGGGTTAATAGAGGGTCTATCACCTTTGCCTGAAGCGGATGACAAAGTAAGGGCTCAGCTAGAAAAAGAAGCTAATGAATGTGGTTGGCCTGCTCTTCATGCACTTTTGGCAGAAGTTGACCCAGATGCTGCAGCGAAGATCAGTGAAAATGACTCTCAGCGAATTAACCGCGCATTAGAGGTGTATCGTTTAACAGGTAAGAACATGACGGAGTTACAACAACAAAAGCAACCTGAATTACCTTACACGTTTCATCAATTCGCTATCGCCCCTTCTGACCGTAAAGTCTTACATGATAGAATCGAAAAAAGATTTAAAATAATGTTAGATCAGGGGTTTAAAAATGAAGTTTTGGCCCTATATCAGCGAGAAGACCTGCATTTAGATTTACCGTCGATACGTTGTGTTGGGTATCGACAAATGTGGGAACACTTAGCCGGCGAATACGATCACGATGAAATGTTATTTAAAGGAGTCGCGGCGACGAGACAACTCGCAAAGCGACAATTAACTTGGTTGAGGGGATGGCCAAACGTGACTTGGTTAGAGACTGATGCGCAAGAAAACTTGCAACGTGTTCTAACTTCGCTAAGCTATTAGTAGTTGATAAATCAAGCTGTTCGAGTTTTTTCAACAAAGAAAATATAATAACACCTAAAACGAAGGATAAGACAATGGCAAAAGGCCAATCTTTACAAGACCCATTTTTGAATGTACTACGCCGTGAACGCATTCCTGTTTCAATCTTTTTAGTTAACGGCATCAAATTACAAGGTAAGATCCAATCATTCGATCAATTCGTAATCTTACTTGAAAATACGGTAAACCAAATGGTTTACAAGCACGCTATCTCAACTGTTGTGCCAGCTAGAGCAGTAAATTTCCAGTCTGCACAAGGCGGTGATAATTCAGAGAATTCTGGTAGCGAAGAAGGTAATTATTAATTTTTTAGGAGCGTAATGCTTGTTTGACCGTTATGAAGCCGGCGAACAGGCAATCTTAGTTCATATCGACTTTCAAAACGAAGGGGATCGAGAAGATCTCACGGAGTTAGAAATGTTGGTATCTTCTGCTGGTGTTAGAAGTTTGGCGGTTGTGCAAGGCAGTCGTCAAGCACCGCATGCTAAACTGTTTGTCGGAACCGGTAAGGCAGAAGAAATCGCTGAGATTGTCAAAATCCACAATGCAGATGTCATCATCTTTAATCACCAACTCAGCCCCTCTCAAGAAAGAAACCTAGAGAGTATTTGTAAGTGTCGTGTATTAGACAGAACGACGCTGATTTTAGATATTTTTGCCCAGCGAGCACGTACTCACGAAGGTAAGTTACAGGTTGAACTCGCTCAGCTTAGGCACATCTCAACTCGCCTGATCCGTGGTTGGACCCACTTAGAGCGTCAAAAAGGCGGGATTGGCCTGCGAGGCCCGGGTGAAACTCAGCTTGAAACCGATCGCCGTTTATTGAGAGAGCGTATAAAAAGTATACGTAAAAGGCTTGAAAAAGTTGCGACAGTTCGAGAGCAAGGCAGACGTGCACGATGTCGAAATGAAGTGCCTACTGTGTCGTTAGTGGGTTACACCAATGCGGGCAAGTCTAGCTTATTTAATTTTGTTACTGATGCTGAGGTCTATGCTGCGGACCAGCTCTTTGCGACGTTAGATCCAACGCTTAGAAAATTAGAAATTGATGATATTGGCCCTATCATTTTTGCCGATACAGTTGGGTTCATAAGACATTTACCACACGATTTAGTTGCTGCGTTCAAAGCGACACTGACTGAAACTCGTGAGGCAGATCTACAGTTGCATGTTATAGATGTTGCTGATAACAGAAGAAAAGAGAACATTGAAGAGGTACAATCGGTTCTTAAAGAGATTGAAGCAGATGAAATCCCTCAGCTTCTAGTCTATAACAAGATTGATCTCTTAGAAGATGTTAAGCCAAGAATTGACTTTAACGACGAAGGTGTACCAATTAGAGTGTGGTTGTCGGCACAGACTGGCGAAGGCACTGAATTGTTACTAGAGGCTATCTCTAAGTTACTTGCAAAGAAAGTGTTTGCTCACACACTTTGCGTACCACCTGCGTCAGGTAAATTACGTGGTGCGCTTTTTAATTTAAATGGCGTAAAACAAGAAAACTATGACGAGCAAGGCAATTGGTTGCTTGATATACGTATCCCTCAGGTTGATTGGGAACGACTGAAAAAAGAACAAGGTGCAAGTATCGAGCAGTTCATCGTTTCAGACTAAACAAAGACTGTTACGATTTTCTTCTCATAATGATATAAGTCATGCGAGATATTTGTTAGATTAAACTTAATTCATTTTAGATAACAATGGAGTATAGCTATGGCCTGGAATGAGCCGGGTAAGAATGGCAATGATAACGATCCGTGGAAAAACCGCGGAGGTAAAGATCAAGGCCCACCCGATCTTGACGAAGTATTCCGTAAATTTGGCGATAAGTTTGGCGGTATTTTTGGCGGTAAACCTGGTGGTAGTAGCGGTGGTTTAGGCGGAGCAGGTATTACTTTTGTATTGCTGATAGCCATCGTTGTTTGGGCACTTAGTGGTATTTATACCGTTAGAGAAGCTGAGCGAGGCATTGTGTTACAGTTCGGTAAATTCGATCGAATCGCTGAGCCTGGCTTACGTTGGAAGGCAACCTTTATTGAGCAAGTGATTCAGATCGATATCGAAGCGGTTCGTTCGTTATCAGCATCAGGCTTCATGCTGACTGAAGACGAAAACGTAGTTAATGTTGAGTTCGAAGTTCAGTATCGTGTTGTAGACCCAACTTTATATCGCTTCAGCGTGACAGATGCAGATAACAGCTTACAACAAGCGCTTGATAGTGCACTTCGTTATGTTGTTGGTCATTCACGCATGGACCAAGTATTAACAACGGGTCGTGAAGTGGTTCGTCAACGTACATGGGACGAGCTAAATAAGATCATCGAACCATACAATCTTGGTATAATCGTAACGGACGTGAACTTTAAAGATTCTCGTCCGCCAGCTGAAGTAAAAGATGCGTTTGATGATGCGATTGCTGCACAAGAAGATGAAGAGCGTTTCATTCGTGAAGCAGAGGCATACGAAAGAGAAATTGAGCCCCGTGCACGTGGCCAGGTTACTCGTATGACGCAAGAAGCTGAAGGTTACAAAGAACGTATTATCCTTGAAGCACAGGGTGAAGTAGCACGATTCGAGCAGCTTTTACCAGAGTATCAATCGGCGAAAGAAGTAACTCGTCAGCGTCTTTACATCGATATGATGGAAGAAGTATTAGGTAGCAGTAGTAAAGTATTGGTTGATGTCAAAGGTGGTAATAATATGATGTATTTACCGCTTGATAAGATCATGCAGCGAAGTGGTCAACAAGGCACTATGACACTACCAAATGCGAACGACCTTAATCAATTACGCCAAACTTTAGGGCAGCAATCACGTAATAACAGTACTGTGAATAGCGCTAGAGACCGTTTTTCAAATGACAGATATAACAACAGTGGGAGATAAGCGTTATGAGAAATTTTAGTTCTATCCTCTTAATTGTTGCCGTGTTAATGTCATTTTCATCGGTGTTTGTGGTTAAAGAAGGTCAACGTGCAATTGTTTTACTATTCAGTAAGGTACAGAAAGACAGTGAAGAAAATGCGGTTGTATACGGTCCTGGTCTTCATTTCAAAGTGCCTTTCTTTAGCCAAGTAAAACAGCTGGATGCTCGTATTCAAACGCTTGACGGTGCACCAGATCGCTTCGTAACAAGTGAGAAAAAAGACTTAATCGTTAACTCGTTTGTAAAATGGCGAGTGAATGATTTCAGTGCTTACTATCTACGTGCACGTGGTGATAAGCAATATGCTGAAACACTACTTAAGCAAAAAGTGAACAATGGTCTGAGAACTAACTTTGGTAACCGTACAATCAAAGAGATTGTTTCTGGTGAGAGAAGTGAGTTAATGGCAGAGGCATTGGTGCAAGCATCTGAAAGTGCAACTGAGCTTGGTATTGAAGTATTAGATGTTCGTGTAAAACAAATCAACTTACCCAATGAAGTCAGTGAATCTATCTTCCGTCGTATGCGAGCTGAGCGTACAGCAGTAGCTAAAGAGCATCGCTCTGAAGGTCAAGAGAAAGCTGAAACAATTCGTGCAGAAGTGGATCGTCGTGTGACGGTCATGCTTGCTGATGCTGAGCGTAATGCACGAAGTGTTCGAGGTGAAGGCGATGCAACAGCAGCTAAAATCTATGCGGATGCTTACAACAAAGACGCGGAATTCTTCGGTTTCGTTCGTTCTTTAGAAGCTTATAAGAAAACTTTCAATAACAAAGGCGATGTTATGGTGCTATCACCAGACAGTGAGTTCTTTGATTATATGAAGGATGCGAAAGGCGAGAAGTAATTAAATAGCTCTCGTTTTTTATTATTAAAAGCCCTGATTTTTTCAGGGCTTTTTTGTTGCATTTCAAAACATTGTTTTATTCACGCTCACAGTACAGAAAAAATACCATTTTTACGGTTATCTTCGTTGTCATTTTCTGGTAAAATCCTCGCCTAATTTTTTCTAAGTGATATTGCAATGGGTAAAAACGTCGTTGTATTAGGCACCCAATGGGGTGACGAAGGTAAAGGTAAAGTAGTTGACCTACTAACAGATAAAGCTTCTCTTGTTGTGCGTTATCAAGGTGGCCACAACGCGGGTCATACTTTGGTGATCAATGGTGAGAAAACAGTTCTACACTTAATCCCGTCAGGTATTTTACGTGACAACGTTAAGTGTGTGATTGGTAATGGTGTTGTATTAGCACCTGACGCATTAATGAAAGAAGTTGGTATGCTTGAAGAGCGTGGCGTGCCAGTTCGTGAACGTCTACTTATCAGTGAAGCATGTCCTTTGATCTTGCCTTACCACGTAGCACTTGATCAAGCGCGTGAGTTAGCGCGTGGTGAAAAAGCGATTGGTACAACTGGTCGAGGTATCGGTCCTGCATATGAAGACAAAGTGGCTCGCCGCGGTCTTCGTGTTGGTGACCTATTTAACCCAGAGCAGTTCGCTGCAAAACTTAAAGAAATTCTTGAGTATCATAACTTCACGTTAGTTAACTATTACAAAGTAGAACCGGTTGATTTCCAGAAGACTTATGACGATGCAATGGCTGTTGCTGATATCTTAAAAGCAATGGTTGTAGATGTAACTGAGCTACTTGACCAAACACGTGAAGCTGGCGACAACATCTTATTTGAAGGCGCTCAAGGTACACTTCTTGATATCGACCACGGTACATACCCATATGTAACGTCGTCAAACACAACTGCTGGTGGTGTTGCGACGGGTGCAGGTTTCGGTCCACTTAACCTGGATTATGTACTTGGTATCGTTAAAGCTTACACTACGCGTGTAGGTTCAGGTCCTTTCCCTACAGAGCTTTACGATGGCCTTGATAAGCAAGATCCAGTAGGTAAGCACTTAGGTGACAAAGGTCATGAATTCGGCGCGACTACAGGTCGTTTACGTCGTACTGGTTGGTTTGATGCTGTTGCAATGCGTCGCGCTGTACAGATCAACTCAATTTCAGGCTTTTGTTTAACTAAACTAGATGTTCTTGATGGCGTTGAAACGATCAAGATCTGTACTGGTTACCAATTAGAAGATGGCACAGTAACAAACGTTACACCACTTGCGGCTGAAGGTTACGAGAAAGTAGCACCTGTTTATGAAGAAATGCCAGGTTGGTCTGAAAATACATTCGGTGCAACGTCAGTAGAGCAGCTTCCTGAAGCGGCTATCAACTACATCAAGCGTATTGAAGAAATCACAGGCGTACCAGTAGATATCATCTCTACGGGTCCTGACCGTATCGAAACAATGATTGTTCGTAACCCATTTGGTGCGTAATTTAATCTTGTTGGAAAAAAGCTGCTTTGGCAGCTTTTTTTATGCCTGAAACTTCGTGAGACGTCTAACTTTGGTATATTTATTGAATGAATAAAGCGTCATTAATGTGGGTGGGTGTTTATGTTTCAAAAGCGTCATTTAATCGGCTTATTCTTAGCCAGTATCAGTCAGTTCTCTTTTTCACAGCAAGAAGAGTTAAAAGCCGTGCCACTTTACACCCAAGCTGAATTAATTGAGTTAATTAAAAAGAACCAGCATTTACAACGAGTCAAAGAAGATGAGTGTCAGCTCGTGCAAGATATCGAAGCTCGTGCAGAAACCATGGCGTTGCCCTCGTATCAATTTTTGTATGGTGACATGCTGGCCTATGAAGTATGTGTAGAGCGTGATGTCGAACTTGGCCTGTATTATATGAGACAAGCTGCAGAGCAGGGTTTGGCGTCAGCTCTAGAGCAGTTAGGCAGATATTATGATGTTGGACAGCTCGTACAAGCTGATAAGGCAATGGCCATAACTTATTTACGTGAAGCTGCGGCACAAGGAGATTTAAAAGCGCAGATGCGTTTAGTGCGTTTATTCAATGATGGTCATGGCAGCCCAAGAGATTATGAAGACGCATATCGATGGCTATTTCATTCTGTAGTAGCTGACAAAAAAGTTCACAAACAGATCAAAGTTGCACTGGAAAATCTAGCTAAAAAGATGCCAGCGAGTGTGGTTCGCAGGGCAAGGTTACCAATGTAGAGTTGGCAACCTGACTCAATTTTCTATTAACTCACAGTCTCTGATTCATTTTGTAGGTATGACTCTTTTAGCACGCTCATTTTGGGTGGCTGTAGTGCAACAATTTTATCCCCTTCTTTTGGTACATATTTTTGTTCACTTACAAACGGGCGGATTTCGATTTGCTCATCATCTTTGGCATTATCTTCAATAATGAATAGGGGCAGAGCCTCTTTATTCACCTCTTGATATTTTAACCAATCAAACTCTTCTGTAAGTTTAGTTGCGCTGATCTTGCCACCTTTAGAGATCAGGTTACTTAGTTTGGCAAAGCTTCCTTGTAAACCAAATAAGATTTGGCGAGATAAAAAGGTCGCACTGTCTTTGTTTGCTTTGGCATGATTAGTTGAAGAGCGAAGTGAAAATACACTCTGTTTATTCAATAAATGAGAAAAATATTGTACACCAAGTGCGTTATAGTGTCGGTTAGGAGATAACGCTAGCACTTTATTGAGTTGAGTCATGGGTAAGTAACGTTCAGCATGCTCAGATTGCGGGTTCCCATAATAGCACTGTAAGCCATCCATGCGTGCCATTTTACAGTTTTCCCAAGCTGGGTCGGATAGATGCACACTGATGTTTTGCTCTTGCAAGCCTTTACCTATTGCACGTGCAACATGATTTGCACCGATAATCAACAGCGTATTTGGACTTGGTTGACGTACACCTAAAAATTTAGCTAAGGGGGTGGCAGTTAAGCTTTGGAGTACCACGGTGATTATAATTACTGTAAAGATTAGTGGTACGATTTTTTCAGCATCTGGAATACCTTTTTCAATCATACTTAAAGCAAAAACAGAGCCCACTGCAGCAGCAACAATCCCTCGTGGGGCTATCCATGATAACAGTACACGAGATTTTAAAGATAGGTCAGAGTTAAACGTTGAAACTGCGATACAAATTGGGCGAGCGATGAAAAGTACGATAGCGATAAAGATCACGGTGTTCAAACCAAGTAACATGATATCGCTGACATCTAGTCTTGCTGCCAATAGGATAAATAGGCTAGAGATTAAAATCATCGATAAGTCTTCTTTAAACTCTAATACTGAATCAATCTCTAGGTCGTCTTGATTAGCCAGCCATATACCAAACACAGTTACTGCCAATAACCCTGATTCATGGCTTAAATGATTTGAAAGCGTAAAACTGAATAGAACGAGTGCTAAAATACCAAACTTATGCAGCTCATAAGGCAGCCACTCTTTTCTGATCAATAGGGTGGTGAGCCAACCACTAATGATTCCAATACCAAGTCCAACCCCGAGTGTTGAGAATAAGGCCCACATGGTGTGGCCAAATACCTCGGCACTGCCAACTAGACTGACAGCTTCAAAGACTAATACTGCGAATAATGCACCGATAGGGTCGATCACAATGCCTTCCCATCTTAATACACGGTCAATATCTTGATTTGGGCGCATCGCATTGAGCATTGGAGCTATCACTGTCGGTCCAGTAACAACCAGTACTGCTCCTAAGACGGCGGCAACGCGCCAATCAAGTTGTAAAACATAATAACCCGCTAAGGTAATAATGATAAAGGTCGCGAGCATACCTATAGAGCAGAGGTTACGAACAATCTTACCTATGCCTTTCAATTCTCGAAAATGTAAGGTAAGTGCGCCTTCAAAAAGAATGATTGCAACAGATAAAGACACGACCGGAAAAAGTAAATCACCAAGCAAAAGGTCAGGATCGAGTTGACCGGTAACTGGGCCAAGTAATAAACCAACTAATAACAGAAATAGAATAGCAGGAACCTTAAAGATCCAAGCTAACCATTGCGCGAAGACTGAAAAAACAGCAATTCCAGCAATATAAATAGCTGACATGCATTCTCCTATCATATAGTCCTATGAGGATATAGCTATCTAGTAAATATAAAAAAATTTATAACGATTTATACAGTAATAGTCGGTTAATTTTATGACTCTATGCAACCCTGTACTAACGAACATAAGCTTATTAAGTTAAACATAGCCCTGATTAGGAGAATATGTGTTTAAAATGAAGAAATAATGAAAGGCGGAAAGTGGTGGAGCTAAGCAGGATCGAACTGCTGACCTCCTGCGTGCAAGGCAGGCGCTCTCCCAGCTGAGCTATAGCCCCACATTCCAGTTTGGATACGATCGAGAATTTATATTTTTTTTATTTCTCCGTCAATACTGGTGATAAAAAAATCCCAAAGTTTTTGCATGCTTTGTTACACTGATTATCAAAATAATAAGAGCCTTGGTCTGTTTACTATGTTGAAATTCCCTTTTCTTTTTTCACTTATGGCGATAATTCTGTCTGGATGTATGACAAAGCCTGACGAGCCTTTTAAAGTTGCAGATCAAACATTACACACACGTTTGGCTGATAACGGTTCAAAACTATTTGCCTTCATTGTAACCGTTGAGAAGCAAGCTCGGGTGAAGTTAGACACACGGAAAGAAATCTCACGCAGTGAGTTTAAGATGTTTCTTAATGAAGAGCATATTGAAGACTCACCGGTATTAAAATTAGCCTTAGAAGAACGTGCGGTACAGCTCCTAAAAACAGCATTAGACGAGCAAGACTATTGTCAGAAAGGTTACGATATTAAAGAGGTATATTGGAAAGAGCGTAAGGTACAATTAAGAGGTCAATGTCATGATTGAAGTTACAAAAGCTAATAAATTAAACGAGTTAGAGGCCTTATTCAAACAACTAAAGCTCAGTGCAATAAAATATCAACATCCACCCTTACACACTTGCCAAGATGCAGATGAAATTAATCTAAATCGGGCTGGTGTAAGGATAAAAAACCTATTTTTACGAGATAACTACGGCAAGCGACATTTTTTATTATTGGTGCCTTCAGATTATCAAG
>Ga0114932_10001424_pt1 | contig 27200 bp, 32 predicted proteins | sample 2SBtaG_2_FD_87286 | JGI IMG/M metagenome (GOLD analysis project Ga0114932, IMG submission 87286) | Deep subsurface microbial communities from Kolumbo volcano to uncover new lineages of life (NeLLi) - 2SBTROV12_ACTIVE470 metaG | ecosystem: Environmental > Aquatic > Marine > Volcanic ...
TACCAACTTGTGCAATAAATTCTTTTGATTGTTTTTCTATTTCACCCTGTAGCGCTTCACTATCAACATCTTTAAGAGCTTCATCAATACCTATGATATTCATCTCTTCTAAGTCAATTCCTAAATTTTCAAAAGCTTTTTCAGCTCTTCTGATTATAGCTAACTTTGCATCAGGATTTTGCATAATACGATTTATTTGTCCTTCACTTACCCCTGATATCTTTAAAATTTTCACTGCTAATTGCTCTTTAGCATTAGATGATTGCAATTTATTTCTTCGTAATGATTCCTTCCTATCCTTTATTTCTCTGGTGAATCTATCCTTTTCATTTTTAACTTGTTTCCCAAAATCATCAATATTATTTTCATCAATTCCAAGTGCAGTTAAAAAATCTTTTACACCAACTAGACCTTGCTGTCCTTTCATGTTTTCAAATTCTTTTGGCATAAAACCTTTTACACCTAGTTCCTCAATATCAACTCTTTTAAGAAAATTTGGCAAATTAACGCCATGCATCAAAGCACCATTGTGATCAAATATACTAACGCTATTTTCAGCTAAATATTTTGCTAACTCTGTTTTTAATTCTTGCTGTAAATCATATGCCCTTTCAGCTCTATCCAATATTATTGACTTGGAATTTCCACGCATCAAAGATTCAGCTTGTTCTCGTGTTAAATTATTACTAGCATTTTCAACATTTTTTAATATACCACTCGTCCTAGTTACTTCTGCACTTATTTTAGGATTATCAATTTTTAATGATTTTAGCCCATCACTCATTTTTTCAAGAATACCTGCAAAATGTAAAAAACCTTTTTCATCATCCGCATTTCTTCTAAGTTCTTGAAATGCAGCAACATATGCCATCGCCTTTATCTCATCTCTTATATTCTCAGGAATATCCTCTAATTCATCCAATCTAGTTTGCTCTTCTCCTTCATAAACCGCAGTTTTATCTACATCAAAAACATCTTGTGCAAAAAATCTCAATATTGCATCATCAGCTTTATGTGCAAATAAATCGTTACTAAAATTAAAACTAAAGCCATCTAATTCATCTTCTAATTCAGATTCTGCTACTTGCTTTTTTAATAATCTTAATTCTTCAATCTCTTCTTGATACTCATCTACATAATCTTCTAAAAATAAATCTAATGTTCCGTTGCCTAAACGCAATACATCTTGCTTCTGCACTGCCTTAAGCGCAATTTTTGCAACTATTCTTAAATAATGCTGTTCAAATTCTTCGTAAGTTATACCTGGCATATTCACTCTCTTAATAACAATCCTATACCGATGGTATCGCTTATTTAGGAATGATGCAACTTTAAATGCGTGTTACACCATCATAAGTATAGCTTATAATAATATGACTATTGAAAAATAGTATTTACGCTACTAACTGCCCATTAGAAATAGAGGAAATTTCCAATTTGTATATTTCACCTTTTGTTAAATCCTTCGTAGAAATAACTTTGCAATAATCTCCTGTGTAACCATGATTATCTGATTCTGCCAAAACAAATTCTTCCTTTTCAACTTTGCTTATTAAATGCTTTTGCATTAACTGATTTTTTAAATCTCTTAATCTTCTTGCCCTATCCTTTATAATCTTACCATCAACTTGAGGCATCCTAGCAGCAGGCGTATTTTCTCTTGATGAATAAGGAAATACATGTAAATGAATTATATTTAGCTCATTAATTAAATCATAAGTATTTTGAAACATTTCATCTGTTTCAGTGGGAAATCCAGCTATTACGTCAGCACCTAATATCAATTCGGGCCTTAATTTCCATACCTTATGGCAAAAATCAATAACTTGCTGCCTTCTATGCCTTCTCTTCATCCTTTTTAAAACCATATCATCACCTGCTTGTAGACTTAAATGCAAGTGAGGCATAAATCTATGCTCCTTTGTTATAATATCAAAAAGTTCATCATCTATCTCTGCAACATCAACAGAAGATAATCTTAGTCTCTTAATTCCTGAAACCATTTTTAAAAGTCTATTTATCATATTACCTAGACTGGGTTTGCCAGGCAAATCTAAACCATAATCAGTAATATCTACTCCTGTTAATACCAACTCTTTATAACCTTTATCAACAAGATTTTGTGCATATCTCACAATTTCTCCAACAGGAACGCTTCTGCTATTTCCCCTACCATAGGGTATAATGCAAAACGTGCATCTATGGTTACATCCATTTTGAATTTGCAAAAATGCTTTTGACTTATTTTCTACTCCATCAACCATCTGATGAGCAGTATCTTCCACAGACATAATGTCATTAACTAATATTGGCTCAGAATTAATTGCTAATTTCTCATAAGTATTTTCCACCAATTTTTCATGATTTCCAAATACATTATCTACCTCAGACATTTTTGCATATTTTTCTGCAGAAATCTGAGCAGCACAGCCTGTAACCAAAATTTTCCTATCAGGCATATCATTTTTAGCTTTTCTTATTGCCTGCTTCAACTTTCTCTCTGCCTCTTTTGTAACAGCACAACTATTAAATATAATTGCATTATTTATTCCAGCTTTTTTCGCATGCTTTTCAATAAGCTCACTTTCATAAATATTTAATCTACAACCAAAAGTTACTACTTCAAGTGACATAAAGAACGATAAACCTTATTACATTTAATTTATATGCGTTAGCTTCGCAAACGATTGTGCCCAATTTCAAAGCTAACGCACTTTACTATTTTTTAAAGAAAAAGTCCAATAGTGTAAAAATCAGTGCAATTAAAATTGAGGTTTGAGCGATATTTGTTTTAACAAACCATTTAAAAATATCCGTTTTAGCTTCTGATAATTTCTGCTCAACACGACTATAATAATGCTTTATTGAAACATCAAACAATCTTTTTGTTACATATTTTTTATTACAATCATTAATCAGTTTTTTCAATTCCTCTATAAACCTTTGATCAAAATTTATATTATCAAACATATTTTTTTTATTATTAATTTTCTTACTCATAAGCTTAACCCTTTATTAAATTGAATTTCCCAGAATTGAGAAGTGTGAACGTATAAAATATTAAATCAGTTTTTATAGTTTCAATCTCAAAATCATTTATCACAAATTGACCAAAAACATGATAATCACAATCTACACCTACTCTGCACTTTATCTCATTACCTAACATAGCTGAATCCCTAAGTTTTTCCAATTCAGGGGTGTGTATATAAACACCTTTTAAATGTATTTTCAGAACCTTTTTATCACTTAAATCTTTCAAAACTCTCCCCTCATCGCTAATTGTTGAACAATCCTCGTAATTATTTAGAATATTAAATTTTAACAATTTTAAACCAGAAACTTTTTTAGCATCAGGATTAAAAATATAAAAATTAACATCTTTCCCTATCTTTAATAACCTCATTTCTCTCCTCATTAATGTTTAAATATAAAAATAAAATAGATAAATCAGCTTGCCAATACCCCTCTAAATTCTGTGAAATATTTGATTTATTTTTTTTAAAATAATGCTGATCCAAATCTTGAAAATTAACTTCATCATTTAAATCTACCTCCTCTATTTTGTTTAAAATTTTAATACAACTTGAATTTGATAAATCATTTGTTACAACACTAATATCCACCTCTATACAATTTAGATTTTCTATTGATTCATAATAATGATTTTGCCTTATGCAAGTGATTTTAATAAATGGATAGGTAGGATTTTCAGGCACATGAGTATATATGTTATCAATCAGATCTTTAAAAACCTCATTTGTTTTAAACAATGAAATCAACTTTTTTTCTAATTCACCAACAATATTCATTTTCCTCCTTCTAATTTGCAAAAAATAGAAATAAAATCCTTATTTTTACTGTGCGATTCTATTTTTTTTGCAATGTAACTTTTTGCCCCACATACAACCATTAATGGCAGGCATAAATCATCAATGTTTCTAATAATAAATACGCTAAATAAGTCTTTTTTTATTCCACATTTTTTTTGCTCGTAACAATCTTTTATAAAGCTCATTTGAGACCATACGCTAGTGAGCTTATTCCAATCTATTTTATAACCTCCATATTCATCCTGAGTTTTTTCTTGAGTATATAGTGTGATTCTTTGTTTCATTTCACTGTAATGCACCATCATAATTTTATACCTCTTGATCTATTATATTTTTTTGAAAGAAAATCGGAGCTAGTATTTCTATTTTCATACATTTCAGCAATGTGTTCAAAAATATTAATTTTTAATTCTGCAGGAATTTGCTCAGAATACCCTGCATTAAAATCAATATATATTTGATTGAAAAATGAAATTTGTTTAAAGATCACCCTATTATCCAAAAGATGATATTGGCTATCACTTAATTTTGATTTTTTTCCATTATAATGAAATCCTCCTAGCTCAATAACCTTATGAACAGGTTTTCTTGGAAGTATAATTTCAGAAAAATGATTTGTAATTTTATATATGGCAAACCAATTTTTATTGCCCAGTGATATATTTGTACATTCTTCACAATTTTTTATGGCAGTTAAAATCAAATCATTTAGTAAAGTATCCTCAATATTATTATCTATTTTAAGATAAATTTTTACTTCCTCTAGGCCTATTAAATTTTGCTTTATATTATTTGTTTCTTTTAATGAAATTAACATCATACTCCTCCTATTTACAAGTATGCAAAAAATGAATACTTCATCTATTGCAGCATAATTGACATAATAATCCCCTCCCCTCATCAGTTACTATGAGGCCTACTTAATTAACTTTGATAATTTACTCTTTAGATAATTTTGAGATGAGTTGTAGCCTCAATTCTTGAACTAACGATAGTAACACTCTAATAACCAATTCTTCTTCTGCAACATAATCTGAATAAGGTGATTCAGTAATTGCAAAACTATCAAAATCAGTTAATTTACCTGAAGTTAAAATTTTACTACCATTATATTCTGTCACACTATAATTTAACACTATTTGAATTTTTTTTCTGTTTGCAATGCTATTATCCTGAATTAGATAATCCTGTTTATCAACTTCATATTCGATTTTTAGCAAAAACTTTGGTTCATCTTTACTTTTTTTATCAAATAATTTCTCTAACTCGTTATTTAAGAAAAAAGTTGCCCTTGGATATTTTTCATTTCTATATGCCCCATCATAATGAAATTCATCTAATATAGTATTTTTATCACCATCATAATATAATGGCTTAAAACCACAGCCAGTACAAATCAACAAAATGAAAAATAATTTTAAATATTTCATAAATACAAAAGTATAAATACTAAAATACCATAATATCTACACTTATTGTATCTACGAAACAAGTTTTTTAACTAGCTATTTGTAATAATTTTATTGCATCAAAATTAATGATATCACCACCTACCTTTTTGGTAGAATAAAATTTAATATAAGGTTTTTGGGTGAATGGATCACGAAGAACACGAACATCACCACGATCAATAATTTGATATGCATTTTTGAAATTACCAAATGCTATAGGTAAGCTATCCTTGCTAATACTTGGCATATCAGTAGAAACATAAACCCCTGAACCCAGTAGATTGCTATAGCTCCCCTCTGATAAATTTGGCTGCCATAAATATTGACCATTTTTATCTTTTAGCATCCTAATTTTTTGCAAAGAATCCCTGCTCATCAAAAAATTTGTATTATTTGCATAAATTTCCTTAATACTAAAAAATAATTTAATTATATTATCTGAGCTTAACTCTTCACCTTCCGTTTTAATTCTTTCAATCTTACCCCATTCAACACCATCTTCATAAGATAATATGCCCTTTGGCTTACCATTACCATCTCCATTTATAAAAGCAATGTTCTCTTGCCTAATAAATATATTAGAAAGTTTTTTGGATAACCATTTTTCAACATCAACTCTCGGATCATCAATCAGTTTTTGCGTCACCTTTGGTTGAGCATATAATTCGTGTGCTAAAATTGCCTTTTTGCTAAATATTGTATCGTTAGATTTTTCTATTTCACTTAAACCAGTATCAGACCATCCACTTGTTGTATCTTCTCTATCCTCAATTAATTCCAAAGAATCTGTTGAAATTTCCATCACATTTGCAATTTGCCTCATGGGAGAATTTTCCAGCAACAATGTGTGGATATATTCATTCATTTTATATGTAACCGAATAACCCAGCTCTTTATCCCCACTACTACTTAAATTTTTATGCTCAAAATTTGCCACCTCTGACTCCAAACCCTTTTTGATATACTTGCAAAAAGCATTTTTATATTCACAATTCATCTCCTGTGATTTGTGCATCTCAGAACCAGGCCTATTCAAAACACATTCTATCTTATCCAAACTATCCTGATACTTATCAAGCGACTGATTTATTTTATCTAAATGAGACAAAGTTAAAGAATCAGCACCACCTTTCTTTTCAATTTCATTAATTCTCCTATCATTTACCAATTTATATTGCTCCCAGGTGCTTGCAACTTTATTTGCCTTAGTTGTAATTTCATTCATATTTGCTCCTATATATTGTTGTTAAAAAATTAAAATCTCTTGAATAACGCTCTTTTTATCTATATAAATCTAAGAGTCGTTTCGGAAAATTAAACAGCATTTATGCGCTTATTGGGTGATTAGCTCAGCTGGCTAGAGCACTACGTTGACATCGTAGGGGTCGGTGGTTCGAGTCCACTATCACCCACCATAACAAAAAAATTGCTAATTTATATACTTGTCTTTTTTTAGCTTTTTTTCAGCTTTATAGAACATTCGGATAGCAAAAATAATGATCCCAATTATTATTGCAAAAATTGCACACAATACCCACACCAGCGGACTCTTTGAATATTCATCAAAAAACACCACCAAAAAAAATATTGATCCAATCAATAGTAATATCGCCACTATTTATCTTTCTCCAACACAACTAAATACGCTTCTCTTCTAAAAAATAAAAACATTCTTTGTATGTCCTTATCCATTGTCACAACACGCCAGCCTTCTTGAGCACTTTCATTTAAAAAATTTGTAAACTTAACTGGATTTGCTTTTGCACTACCAAAAAATAGAGAACTTAAAGCACCTTCTCTATAAACAATAACTTTATATTCTTTCATCGCCATACTCACAAAAATTCATATAGCAAATTTTATAATTATTTTATTTTAAAAACAATAAAAAATATTTATATCGTACTTTGATCACCAACTGCAACCACCTCAGCAAATTCATTTGCTGGAAAAGTCACCACACTAACCTCCCAAAGTTTTACTTTTGTAATACACCTCACACCCTCATGGTAGTAAAAATCAATTACTTCATATCCAATACTCAAATGATCCGTTACTTTGTTTTGAATCAAAATATACGCCTCTCTTCCAAGACTAAGAGCTAAAAAAATTCTTCCTTCAACATAAAGCCCTTTTTCATTTTCATATACCCTATCTACAATGCCAATTGGATTTTGATGATTGTGTTGCCATAATAACTTCACCCCATCAATTTTATTCCCAACAAATGAGCTAGGCAAAATCATATCACCAGCATAATCCACAACGTTAAACACACTAGCGTATCCTGCAAAATATCCGCTATCATCAAAATTTGCTAAATTTAGGTTGTTATCTTCTAAACAATTTGTAATCATAGTCATTATCCTTTTAATATTTATTTAATATGAATTATTGGTTAGTAAAATCCGAGCCAAGCTCCTACTCTTGGTCTCAAATGCAACAAGATAAAATCTCCCCTTGGGACGGGGTAAGAAATTATCAAGCCAGAAATAATTTGCGTAATATGAAACTTGGTGATTTAGCATTTTTCTACCATTCCAATCAAGAAAAAGCCATTAAAGGGCTCATCAAAGTTGTAAAAGAATATTATCCAGACCACACAGATGAATCTGGAAAATTTGACATGGTGGATTTTGAATATGTCAGTTCTTTAGAAAGGTCTGTCTCACTTGCTGAAATCAAACAAAATGAAAATTTGCAAGACATAGCCTTGGTTAAACAATCCAGGCTATCTGTTATGCCTATTGCTACAGATGAATATAATATCATCATGAAGCTCTCAAAAGCTTAATCAGTCACCTGTTAAAGCATTGCTAAAATTCATTCGCACCAATTCAAAAATACAAAGTGTATTATTTTCACCACACTTTAAAAAAATTTTAAAGAAAGTCATAAATTTTATTTGCATTATGCATATATTAGGTATTTAACAGTATTTAATTAAGGATTTTTTGTTCTTAGGAAATAATTTTAAAAAGGTAATTAATAATGAAAAAAATACTACTTACAACTGTTGCAGTTGCAGCATTTGCACAAGGTGCATCAGCTTTAGAAGCTGGCAAAATGTACATGAGAGCTGACTTAGGTTACAATTTCTCAAGCCCAAAATTAGGTGATAAAATTGCTAATGGAAAAGACACTGGTGCAATTTTAAAAGGAACTAAAGCAAGTAATAGACTAAAAGGTTTTGCTGGCGACATCGGTTTTGGTTATGCTCTTTCTGACAGCATCAGAACAGACGTTACACTTAACATTTCTCAAGGTAAGAAAAAACTTAAAAAAGTTGAATTTTCATCAGATGATACTAAAATAGATAAAATTGGTAATGTTTACAGCGCTGATGAAAAAACTGCTGCTGCAAAAACTGCAGATAATGCAAAACTTCAAAACACAACTATTGACCTTAAAGAGAAAAAATTAGGTTTAATGGCTAATGCTTATTATGACTTCAACAATGCTTCAGAATTCACTCCATATGTAATGGCTGGTGTTGGTGTTAACAGAGGTTCATTAGAAGCAAAAATTTCAGGTTATGAATCAGCTACATCTGGAGATCTTAAAGCAGCTACTACAACAATCAAATCTAAAAACCTAACAAGCGTTGCTTATCAAGTTGGTGTTGGTGTTGGTTATGAAATGGCAAAAGATATTACTTTAGACGTTGGATACAAAATGTCTGGAACATCTGGAAGCTACAAGTTTAAAAAAGATGACCTAACTAAAGTTGGCGCTACAGATACAGATAAATTTGCTAAACCAAAATTACAACATACTGTAACTGCTGGTGTTAGATTTGCATTCTAATTGAACTAATGTTAAGTTAGAATACGTTTCTATCTAGAAATAAATTTCATCGAAGCCTTAGGCTAACCTCCTAAGGCTTTTTTTATGCCATAAACCTCCCCATCTCCTTGCAAAATTCTATAAAATATATATATTTTTCGATATACTTCCATACTTGAAACTCATTGATTTAGACCACCTACCCCCTATCCATTTGCTAAAACCTATTTACTACACAGTCAAATTTAGATAAAAAACAGGGAACGAAGTGTGGTAATTTCACATAAACAAGGAGCAAAGATGTCCGGTTGCAAAACCTATTTCACCACATCACCGCCTTTGATGGGAGCCAATCCCACTTGTTTACGTTTTTCATTGGTAGTCATAAAACCCACTTTTTCCAATCGTTCCCAAATCGCCTCTCTTTTGTTTGCCAGTGCTGAAATATTATCTTTGTCTAGCTTAAGTATAAACTCATCTTTGCATAATTTTGCCAACCACCTTCCAATGTGGTCAATGGTATTTTCAGCAAGCGGCAGGATAGTTTGCTCCCAGAGCGCTGCTCTTGCTTCGACCAAGTTGCTGTAGGTGTTGTCCCCAGGAATGCCAAGCAATTGTGGAGGGACGCCAAAGGCAAGAGCAATATCTCGCGCTGCACTATGTTTTCCTTCAACAAAATCCATATCTTTTGGAGATAGACTTATCTCTTTCCAATCCAACCCACCCTCAAGTATCATTGGCTTGCCCGCATTAACTGAACCTGTAAAATCTTCTGCTATCATTTCTTTTAGCCTGCCAAATTGCTCATCGGATAATTCAGATGGCCTGCCATCAGCACCTTTCACCACAATTGCACCACTTGGCCTTGCACCATTTTGCAACAATGCCTGATTCCAAGCAGCCGCATTATTATGCTGGTCAATACTATACGCAGCAGCCTCAATTGCAGAAAGACCATACCAATCAGAAATGGGGTGACTATTCTTAATATGTAAAACTCTAGATAACCCATGGATTTGATCAACAGTGAAAACCTGTTCTCTTTTATCAACCTTATACTGATATCCGATTGGTAAAAAATTATCTCCTGCTATGACATTTACCCTATCTGGTCTTAAGCTATAAATTTCTTTTGGCAATTTATTTGTATTAGAAGCAGATAAAACATAAGCATTTCCACTGATCAACCTATATAAATACAGACTTTCCAAAAATTCACTCTTATTTTGATGCGGATTTGGTTTATATAAAAGCCCAATAATTGGATGATCCTCAATTGGATACCCTTTATAATTAAACACCTTTAAGCCAATGGACGCAGCCGCCCCTGCAATCATATTGATCGCCCTATAGGCAACAACGTTTTTTGTATAAGCTTCCTGTGCAAATTGTTGATAATTTCTTTCCATCCACACTGGCTTACCAATATTATAAAAATATGAATTTAATTGAGAAGCATTACTTTTCAAATTTGCTGCAAGACTCTTTTTATTTCTTGATTTATCTAAATTCATTACAGACTTAATAGTTTTTAAAAGCTTCATACTCAATATAATTACAATTATTTGACCTTATATTTTCCATACTACTTGCTTTTATAAGCCTAGGAAGTATGCTTTGTAATAAAATTCGATTTTATGCATAAGGATTTTGTATACTTAAATGATGTTGCTCCTGAGATAATCACAGATATCAGATATGCCACAACCCAGAATTTTACTGGTAACGTTGTTGTTGGATATGAAAAAGAGATCTGCGTCATCACATTAAAAGCTGCAAAAATTCTTAAGCATATCAATACAGAACTTAATCAATATGGCTTGAATTTAAAAATCTTTGATGCTTATAGACCTAAAATGGCTGCAAAAAGCTTTGTAAATTGGGCTAATTCCAATGAAAATAACCTAGATATAAAAGAAATGTATTATCCAAATATTAATCGCTCTGAAACAATTGGTAATTACATTGCAGATACCCTTTCAACCCATTCAAGAGGAAGTACTGTTGATTTAACAATTATTGAAAAAAGTACTAATAATGAATTGGAAATGGGAACTATTTTTGATTTTTTTGATACAACTGCTAACACTGCAAATCCTAATGTCTCCAATGAAGCTAAAAGAAACAGGCTATTGCTTAAATCAATAATGGAAAAGTATGGATTTCAAAATTTATGGAAGGAGTGGTGGCACTATACATTGGTCGATGAACCATTTAAGGGTGAATATTTTAACTTTATTGTAAAATAAATAATTTTACCTAAGTAATAAACTGCTTACTTCTTGCATTAAAAATTTATACATCTCAGTTTTATGAATAATTGAATCAAACATTTTTAAAGTGTCTTGCTTCTTATTTCTTATAAAAAATAATTCATTGTGCTGTGATAATAAGATGACAGGAATATTTTGAAAATCTTTCTTTGCTTTAACCTGTTTTACGAAATCAAAACCATTAAAATCAGGCATTTGATAATCAGTGATAATTAAATCTAAAAATTTAGCTCCATAATGCATTATCAAATCCATAGCTTCAAAAGCATTAGAGGCTGATATGATGTTATAATCTTGTTTTTTTAATAAGGATATCGCTAAATTTCTAATATATGTATTGTCTTCAACAATTAATATATTACTCTGCTTGTTTGGCTTCACTAATTTAGTAGTCATACGTTTCTAAAAACCTCCTTTCTCTCATATACAACTTTAACACTATACATATATATCTCCTTTAAAACAAGTATATTATTACGCCACCTAGACCCTTCTCTCTAGTACTACGTATGATATAGCATATTGAACCTCATCAGAAATTGATAAAAATGCTTTAATATTTTTATTTTGCAAAGGATGTTTATTAAAATAAGGAGCACCATTTTTATCATTTAGTATCTCAATATCTTTAAAGCCAACTTTTTTTCCTATTCCATATCCAGTTGCTTTAGCATAAGCTTCCTTAGCAGAAAATCTCTTGGCATAATAAAAGCTATTATTTGTTGATTTACTTAAATTTATTTCTTGATCGGTAAATATTTTACTTAAAAACTTATCGCTGTATTTTTCTATAATAGACTGAACCCTTCTAACGTCCACAATATCACAACCTATACCAAAAATCATTAAACAAATACATTTATTATTTCGACTTTTTTAAAACAGATAGCCCCAGTTCTGATAGTAATTTTTTATCAATTTCAGATGGAGCTCCCATCAATAAATCTTGTGCATTTTGATTAAGTGGAAAGGCAATAATCTCTCTGATGTTTGGCTCATTAGCAAGTAACATTATCATTCTATCAACCCCAGGAGCAATACCTCCATGAGGGGGAGCACCAAATTTTAATGCTTTGACCATTGCTGGAAATGATTTGTCAACTTGATCATTACTATAACCTGCATTTTCAAATGCTTTATACATGATTGGTAATTGATGATTTCTTATGGCACCACTTGATAATTCTATACCATTGCAAATAATATCATATTGATATGCTTTAATATTCAATTTTTCCTCTATAGTACTTGCTTTGCTTAAAACTTCTAAACCACCTTGGGGCATTGAAAAAGGATTGTGAAAGAAATCTAATTTCTTTTTATCTTCATCCCATTCATAGAACGGATAGTCCACTATCCAGCAAAAATTAAACTCATTTTCTTTAATTAATCCCAGATCATTACCAAGCTTATTTCTGATTTTCCCTGCGTTTGATGCAGCAATTTTTTCAATATCACAAGCAAAAAAAACTGAATCACCAGCTTCTAATTTACAAATTTCCTTAAGTTGATTAAATTTTTCGTTATTCAAAAATTTTGCTATTGGTCCCTTACCTTTTCCATTTTCGTCAATTATAATATAGGCTAGACCTTTTGCTTTTAGCTCAGATTGAGCGTAAGCAATCATCTTATCATAAAAGCCCCTACTCAAATCACCGCATTTATGAATTGGTATTGCTCTTATTACGCTACCTTTTGCTATTGCATTGTTAAATATACTAAAATCTGACCCTTTAAAAACATCTGTAGTATCTGCAATTACTATAGGATTCCTTAAATCAGGTTTATCTGTACCATATTTTAAAATCGATTCTTCATATGATATTTTTTGAAAAGGAGATGTGGAAATTTCCCAATTAGAGAAATTTTTAAATGTATTTGTTAATATCAGCTCCACTACAGCAAAAATATCTTCTTGCGTCACAAAAGACATTTCAATATCAAGTTGATAAAATTCCCCAGGTGCTCTATCAGCCCTTGCATCTTCATCCCTAAAACATGGTGCAATTTGAAAATATTTATCAAACCCAGAAATCATATACAATTGTTTAAATTGTTGTGGAGCTTGCGGGAGAGCATAAAAATTCCCAGGATTTAACCTACTTGGCACCAAAAAATCTCTAGCCCCTTCAGGAGAACTTGCTGTTAAAATTGGGGTTTGGTATTCCGAAAAACCTTGCTCCCACATTTCATTTCGTAAAAATTTTATAACATCACTTCTTAATTTAACGTTGTTGTGCATTTTTTCCTTTCTTAAATCAAGAAAGCGATATTTCAATCTTAAATCTTCAGGAAAGGGTTGAGTAGAATTTACATTGATTGGTAGCATCTCTGCTTCAGATTCAATAACATATTTCTCAACAACAATTTCAATTTCACCAGTAGCCATTTCATTGTTAATCGTTTCATCTGACCTTTTAACAACTTTACCTTCTACAGTTACAACACTTTCATAACTTAAAGATGCTATTTTATCAAAATCTTCTTTAGGCAAAGTATGAATTCTATCGTCTTGATCTGAAGTAACTAATTGAACAATACCAAAATGATCTCTTAAATCTATAAAATATACTCCGCCATGATCCCTTTTTCTATGTATCCAACCAGAAACCTTTACCAATTTTCCAATATCATCAGAATTCAAATCACCACATCTATGCGTCCTAAATCTATGCACTTTATAATACTTATTTTTGTTTTTTGAACAATACACTATCTAACATTTTTTGACAATTATCAATTTTTATTTTAACACAGACACTATTTAAAAACTCAATAATGAATAAATTTCCTAAGCTCGCAATAAAACCAGCTTCTATCACTAAAACACCAAGTACATTGGGAAAATAATTTACCAAGACTCTTTCTGTATATACTAATTATCTATTTGATTAGAAATAATTAAATAAATTAACTAGGAATTCTTAGTTAATTTACTTGCTTTGATATTTATAATAAGAAGAAAAACAAACCATGTAATAAAAATTATTGCACCAGTTTCAACTAAATTATCATTAAATAAATTAATAGATACGTACAATATTATGATACTGAATACAAAACTCAAAAATTGCCCAAATCTTAACGTAGTGTTCATTGATTTTATCCAAGCTTTGTGATTTTGACTTTTTTGCTCTTGCTCAACCTTAGTTAACTCCATTAGCTCCTTAGTGAATCCAGGACAAATCTCCTCATAACTTTCTAACATAGCAGGAGATGGAAATTTATTATAATTGTTATTATTTCTATTAGTGTTAGTTACTTTATTTCTTTTTGTGTTTATTCCGAAATTTACGTTTTTTTTCCTCATTTTTATATTCTTTCATTTTATTAAAATTTTTACTAATAATAAATGCAACGTCATTGAAGTTATAATCTAGATTATTATATTTATTAGAAGTAGAATTTTTTACTGAGGTAGAAGAAAAATTACCAAACGAGGCAAATCCTCTTATGAAATTTTCTAAAAAACTAGTTTTTCCCACCTTAAACATTCTTAATAAAACCTGGATTATAATAAAATTTGCTCTTTTATATCAGCAATACGATGCCATTTTAACATTATTTTTTATTAATACAATATTTTAATTAGCGCATATCTATCATCTATATATTCTTATTAAATCCTTTTATCTAATTCCTTTTTTGATATCTTCCCCTCCCTTATAACTTTAAACTTATCTTTTTCAATAAATTCTATTATGGTCGATGGAGTTAGATCATTGCTTGTACATAAAGTAGAATCTTCTATTATATAATCCACTTTATTATTAAAAATTTTTATTATTTCCTCTGTGTTATTAATATTTGATTGAGAAGATATATTTGCACTTGTTGCAATAATGGGTTTATCAATGCTTTTACAAATAGTTTGTATTAATCTATAATTTGGAGCTCTCACAGCAATTTTGTTTTTACTAATCAGTATATTTGGAATTCTTTTATTATCTAGCACTTCTGACACCAGAGTTAAAGCTCCAGGCCAATATTCTTCCATCAATCTCAATTCTTTGGGAAAAAATTTGATATATTTTTTAGCCATTTCAACATCTGACACAAAAATAGGTAATGTTTTACTCAAAGCTCTCTTTTTGATCTGATAAATCTTTTTTATTGCATCTATGTTTGTTGCATCACATGAAATCGCATATACCGTATCGGTAGGTATACAAACTACTTTGCCGCAAGAAAAAGCATTTATAATTTCATCTATATTATTTTGCGAAAATATGGTCGCTTTTTTCATGAATCTTACTTAAGAATAAACCACTACAGAAGCAATTAAAATCACCCAAATTAAAGTAAATGGCAAAAATACTTTCCAGCCTAATCTCATTAGCTGATCATATCTAAACCTTGGAATTGATGCTCTAACCCATATAAAAATGAATAGGCAAAACATAATTTTTAGAATAAACCAGATAAATCCTGGGATAAAATTTAAAAATTCCAACTTGAATGGAGGCAACCACCCTCCCATAAAGAGCAATACTGCAAAAGAGCTCATCAAAATCATATTTGCATATTCTCCAAGAAAGAATAAGGCAAATGGCATAGATGAATATTCTACATTATAACCTGCAACCAATTCCGATTCTGCCTCTGGTAAATCAAAGGGATGTCTATTTGTCTCTGCTAAAATTGAAATAAAGAAAACCACAAACATAGGGAAAAGTAATAAATCCATATAGAATGGCATATCTTTTTGAGCATTTATAATTTCCGTTAAATTCAAGGTTCCCGTAGTTAATAAGACACAAACAATACAAAGCCCAATTGCAATTTCATAGGATATCATTTGCGCAGCAGATCTAATAGCTCCTAAAAATGCATATTTTGAATTACTCGCCCAACCAGCAATAATAACGCCATAAACACCAAGTGATGAAACTGCAAGTATGTACATCACTCCAACATTAAGATTAGCTATTACAAATGTATCAATCGGAATTGCAGCCCAACCAATCATAGCTAATGAAAAGGTGATGATTGGCGCAAGTAAAAATAAAACCTTATCAGAACCTTGAGGTATGATTGGCTCTTTAAAAATTAATTTAAGTGCATCTGCAATAGGTTGTAATAAACCAAGAAAACCAGTTCTATTTGGACCTTTTCTTAATTGCATCCATCCAATAATTTTCCTTTCAGCTAACGTTAAATATGCAACCGATAGCAAAAGAGGTATTATCAAAAGTAAAATTTTTAAAATTATTGGTAATACTACACCTAATATTTCAATAATATTTTCAAACATATTTTAAAAAATTTTATTTAAACTTAGCATATAAACTTAAATTAGGTTAATAGTTTTTTTATTAACTTACCTTCATCATTAATCTTAATGGAATAGTCAATGACAATAGTATTACTATGAAATTTTGCATTAATTCTAACAAAATCCTTTTTAGTTGTTAAAACCTTACAATTAAATTTTTTAGCTTGATTATAAATTTCTTTAAGTTCCTCATTTAAAAAATTATAATGATCTGGGAAAAAGTATTTTTTAATTATTTTTGCATCTAAGTTTTTTGCAGTTTTTTCAACTCTCTCCGGCTGTGCAATTCCACATAATAGTATAAATTTTTTGCCTTGGATTTCATGTTGATTTTTTATCACTTGCTGTTGATGGAACAATTCCTTACTTGTTACCAATTTATTTTTTATCAATTTGTGATTTTCATCTGAAGTGATAATAATATTTGCTTTCCTTATACTAGTTTTTAAGCTTTCTCTCATGGGACCAGCAGGTATTAAAAAAGTATTTATCTGTTGCTTAAAAATATTTGTACTAATTACTAATATAGAAAAATCTTTATGAATTGAATTATCTTGAAAGCCGTCATCTAGAATTATGATTTTAGCTCCATGTTTTTCAGCCATCCTAATGGCCAGTTTTCTATTTTTAGAAATAAAAACTGTTGCATGCTCTGCAATTAATAATGCCTCATCCCCAACCTCTTTACAGGTATGTTTTTTTAAATTAACTTTTACTACTTTTTTACTTAAATTCCCTTTGTACCCTCTAGCTACAACAGCAATATTTAATTTTTTATTATCTGATAATAACTCTGCCAACCTTATTACTACAGGTGTTTTGCCAGCTCCTCCTGATATTGAATTACCAACACAAACTATCTTACTTTGAAATTTAATTGGGGTTTGAAAAAAATAATATCTTAAATTTCTAAGCAGGCTGTATATAGCTGAAAATGGTAATAATAAATAATTTATTAACTTAACTTCAGACCATAACGAATTTTGTACATAGCACGCTACTTTATCTATCAAATTCATATTAGCAATCTTCCCTCATAATCCATCCACCACCAAGCACTCTGTCACCATCATACATCACACAGGCTTGACCAGGTGTTATTCCATAATAAGATGATTCAAGCGTAATATCTGCAAATCCATTTCCTAAATATTTCATATTCGCATCTATTTCTTTGTGGTTTGATCTTAATCTAACCGAACATTTTATATTATCTTTTAAGCACCCATTATTAGATAACCAATTTAATTCTTTAATTTTCAATTTTGTAGATTTCAAATCCTCTTTTTCACCTACTATAACTCTATTATTTTTTGGATCAATTTTTATTACATATAAAGGCTTATCATTTGAAACCCCTATTCTTCTACGTTGTCCAATAGTAAAATTTACAACACCATCATGCCTACCTAAAACCTGTCCATCTAGATTTACAATATCACCTTGCGTATATGATTCTGGTTTGAGTTTTTTAATTATCTCTGAATAATTCCCATTTGGAACAAAGCAAATATCCTGACTTTCAGGTTTATCTGACGTATTTAATTCGTATTTTTTTGCAAGTTTTCTTGTCTCATCTTTAGTAAAGCCCCCTAGCGGGAATTCTAAAAAATTAAGTTGTTCCTTGGTTGTCGTAAAAAGAAAGTAGCTCTGATCTTTATTAGAATCTACTCCCTTAAGAAGCATATTTTCATTATCAACATTGACTTTTCTAACATAATGTCCTGTAGCTAATGCTTCTGCTCCCAGATTTTTAGCCATTTTATATAAATCTTCAAACTTAACTTTTTGATTACATTTTATACACGGTATTGGAGTTTCACCTTGTATATAGCTTTCAGCAAAATCCTCTATAACTTTTTTACTAAAGAGACTTTCATAATCTAGCACATAATGCGGAATACCAATTTTGTCTGCTGCCATTTTTGCATCATATATATCTTGTCCTGCGCAACAAGCACCCTTTTTCAATGCCATCTCACCAACATCATACAGTTGTAAAGTTACACCTATCACATCATAACCTTGATCATGAAGAATTGCTGCAACAGTAGAGCTATCAACCCCACCTGACATAGCTACTACGACTTTATCCTTCTTTTTTAACTGCACTACTTTGTTATTCTTTTAATTAATACTTGTTGTGTAATAGAAAGAATATTACTACATGACCAGTATAATACAAGACCTGATGGAAATGAAGCAAACATGAATAAAAATATTAAAGGTAAAAATTTCATAACTTTTGCTTGTGTAGGGTCAGTAGGCTGTGGATTTAACATCTGTTGAAAATACAACGTAAGAGCCATTATTATAGGTAAAACACCAACATGAAGAAAACTTGGAGGATCCCAAGGTATTAAACTAAATAAAGTAAAAAAGTTTGTTGGATCTGTAGCAGACAAATCTTTTATCCATAAATAAAATTTAGCATGCCTCATTTCCAAAGTTACATACAATACTTTATAAAGAGCAAAAAATATCGGCATTTGCAAAAGAATTGGCAAACACCCGGACATTGGATTTACTTTTTCTTTTTTGTAAAGCTCCATAATTGCTTTTTGGAATTTTGCACTATCTCCATCACATAATTTCTTTAACCTAGTCATTTCGGGCTGAAGCTCTTTAAGTTTATTCATCCCTTTAAAACCTTTGTATGCAAGAGGGAACAATAATATCTTTATGAATATAGTAAGTAAAATAATTGCAATACCAAAATTTCCAACCAAAGAGTGAAAAAAGTTCAATGCAATAAAAATTGGTTTGGTAATAAAGTAAAGTACACCAAAATCTACAGCTCTATCAAATAGTTTTATGTTATATTTTTTCTCATAGTAATCCAAAAGCTTTAGTTTTTTAGCTCCAGCAAAAAAATGCAATTTACTGTAATGATTGTTAGAATCGTTCGAATTAATAATAGCGTCTGCTTGATATCTACTTCCTTCATTGGTGTTATAACCTAAAAATTTTGTTGCGATAGATGAATTTTCAGGAATGATTGCAGTTAACCAATATTTATCTGAAAATCCAAACCAGCCATTATCTGAATCAGAAAAATTTAATTTTTTTTCATTTAAATCTTCAAAAGTAACTTCTTTCAATTTATTATCAAACACCCCTATTCCACCTTCATGTATAAGCATTTCGCTTTTACCATTTCCATAAATACCTCTACTTATTGCTGCATAAGGTTTTATTATACTATTTTGTACCCCAATTACTTTTTGCTCTACTGTGAACATGTAATTTTCGTCTAAGTGAATTATAATAAAAAATTGCGCACCTGCTTTATTTTTCCATGATAACGTCACCTTATCATGTGGATTAAGAGTTTTTTTATCTGCATGCCAAATTGATTTATTATTTGGTAATTCTATATTTCTATCATTTGATAACCAACCAAATTCAGTATAGTAAACTTCTTTTGTTCCTGCTGGAGATAAAAGCACAACATCTTTACTATTCTTTTTTACAGTTTGCTTGTATTCTAACAAAATTAAATCATCTATTCTCGCACCGAGTAAATTGATTGAGCCACTTATCATATTATTATTAAATTTAACTTTTCCACCTTTAGGTTTATCAGTAATTGGGGCATCCAAAATTTCATTTCCTAAATTTTCTATATCATCAAATTTAAATTCATCAATTGCCCTTTCTTTATTTATAGCGCTATTTTCTTTATAATTACTTGGAGATTCAGGTTTAGAAAAATAGTTTTGCCACAATATCAAAATTATCATCGATAAAACTGCTGCTAAAATTGTCCTTAAATTATTACTCATGTCTTTCCTTTTTAATTATTTTACTAGGTACTGGATCGAATCCTCCTTGAAAACAAGGATTACATTTTAAAAGTCTTTTTAATGTTAAAAACACCCCTTTAAAACCAAATTTTTTTAAGGCATCTTTTGCGTAATTTGAACAACTGGGGTAAAACCTACATGAAGGACCCATAAATGGCGACATCAAATTTTGATATAGTGTTACCAATATGAAAAAGAATATACCTACCAATTTATTTAGATTTTTTTTCATACCTTACTATCTTTTTTATAGAATAATTAAAATCATCTTTTAATATTGCAAAATTCTCCTTAACCATAAATTTTCTCGCAATCACATTGATATACAAATCTTTTGTCAAATCTGTTAGATCAAGTTGCTCTACCAAGATTCTAATTATCCTTTTACACCAATTTCTTTTTACTGCATTTCCAATTTTCTTACTAGCTGTTATACCAAATTTAAAATTCACGTGCTCGTTACCTTCAATCTCCGTACTTTTATAAAGTATTACAAAATATTTCCCAACTGTTTTGTCTGAATTGATAAATAATTCTTTATAAGCAGAATTTTTGGTTATTTTTGTTTTTTTTAAGTTCAATAACCTAAACCAAAAAGATTAAATTATGCAGATAATTCCTTTCTACCTTTAGCCCTTCTATTATTTATAATCCTTCTACCACCTACCGTTGCCATTCTAGCTCTAAAACCATGTCTTCTTTTGCGTTTTATATTGCTAGGCTGAAAAGTTCTTTTTGTAGACATTTTTTACTAGTGTATATATGTTTGAAGACTATTCTCTAACTTAAATACCGAATAAAGTCAATATTATTGAGCAATATTATATATGAATTCTTCCAAAAAAAATTTATTACAATGGTATAAAGAATTAGGTGCAGACTATTTTATGAATGAAACTCCTCAAGATAGATCAATAACTCAACAAAAATCTATCAAAAAAGAAGCCAAAAAAAATCTTAATCTCAGTGATTTAAATATAAAAGATCTGGCTAGAAATTTTGCAGATAAGTGCGTTACAATTGAAGAATTGAGAAGTATTGTTGAGAAATTTGATAAGCTAGATATTAAAAAATACGCCACCAATACTGTTTTTGCCGATGGTAATTCCAAATCAGATATAATGCTGATTGGTGAAGCTCCAGGAGCAAATGAAGATAAACATGGAATACCATTTTGTGGACAAAGTGGCAAATTATTGGACAATATTCTTGCTGCAGTTAAAATTGATAGGACAAGCTGTTATATAACTAACACCATATTTTGGCGCCCTCCCGCAAATAGAAGACCAACATCCTCTGAGATAGATGTTTGCAGACCATTTGTTGAAAAGCATGTTGCACTTGTGAATCCAAAAATCATTATATTGGTTGGCAGCACAGCTGTGGAATCATTATTAGGACTAAAAACACCAATGGGACAGCTTAGAAACCAAACCTTCAAATATACAAACAGCTACTTAAAGGACCCCATCGACACATTTGTGATATTTCACCCATCCTACCTTTTAAGACAACCTTCACAAAAGAAAACAATGTGGCTTGATATCCAAAAAATTTATAGTTTTTATAAAGACGTTTAACCTTATAATTCATAAAAAACTTGACTCAATAAAAAGTAGTAGTAGACTTAGCTCATAAAATTGTTATTGGGAATATGCAATCATGGCTAAAAAGCTTACAAAACAACAAAAGGAAGCCATTGCGCTACTTTCATTCGGCACTCTGTTAGAATATTTTGATTTGATGTTGTATGTGCATCTTTCGGTACTTCTAAATGACTTGTTCTTTCCAAAAACAGATCCTATGATGGCTAAGTTACTTGCTGCAACTGCTTTTTGCATGACATTTGTGCTTAGACCTGTTGGAGGTTATGTTATTGGAAGAATTGGGGATGCAATTGGTAGAAAATCCACTATATATATCACAACTTTTATTATGGCAGGAACTTGTTTAACAATGGCAACGCTTCCTACTTACGAAGAGGTGGGTATATTGGCAACGGCTTTGATACTTTTATGCAGAATGTTGCAAGGCTTTTCCTCTTTAGGTGAGGCATTAGGGGCAGGTATTTACCTAGCAGAAACTTTAAAATCACCTCATAAATACATAGCAAGTGGTATAATAGATACAGCAGCAAGATCTGGAGGCTTTTTTGCCTTGGGTGTAGCATCACTTATACTTAATTCCAGCTTTAATTGGAGAGTTGCATTCTTCATTGGAGCGGGAGTGGCAGTGGTTGGAATGGTAGCAAGAACAAATTTAAGAGAAACTCCAGAATTTGCTAATTATCAATCTAGAATGAAAATTTTAAACAAGCTTGATCAAAGATACGTTTTAAAAGAAAAGATAAATAAAAAAGCCCTAATGGGGTTATTTTTTAACATAATAATAACGCCTATTTGTTTTTATTGCACTTATATATATCTAGGTGATATAATGAAGAGTATTTTAGGTATGACGCCTGAGGCGGTAGTAAATCATAATTTTAAAGTTTCTGTATATACAGTTTTAGGCTCTGCTTTCATGGCATATCTATGCAGTAAATTCCACCCCATAAAAATAGTAAAAGCAAGTATTTTTATAAGTGTGTTTGTGTTATTATATTCACCTTATTGTCTTAATGAAGTTGTCCCAATGAGTGGAGAAGTACCAATGTATTTTTTACAATGTGCAATTTATATTCCAGCCTTATCCAATCTTATTAACATAACTATCTGGTTAAAATATTTTCCTGTATCTATGAGATTTACAATAGTTGCAACTACCTTTGGAATAGCCAGTGCTACTGGCTATTCCATTTCATCCTATGGATTAATTCCACTAACAGAATGGCTTGGATATTATGGTATTTGGGCGTTGTGTTTGCCAGTTGTAATAGGATTTATATGGGCATTAAATTATTTAACTAAATTAGAAAAAGACAGAGATGCTTATGATAATTACCCTGATGAACCAAGAGGCAAGGACACCGCATTGAATGATGAAGACTTTAATTATGAATTGGATAAAGTATATGAAAAATATAGTAGCAAGTGCATATATAGTACAGATTTGCTGAGCAAATTAGAGACTTATAGCAAGGAAGAGAATGTGAGGCTAAACATTAAGCTGATAGAAAAAGCTGTTACGTTTGCTAAAAAATGGCATGATGGACAGATGAGGAAAACAGGAAGCCATCCATTCTATTGGCATCCTCTCAAGGTAGCTGAGATGGTGGCAGGGCATTATCCCAAGTCTGATATTATTATTGCAGCAATTCTTCATGATGTAGTGGAAGATTCAGAATGTACAGTGGAGACAATAGAAAAAGAGTTCAATCAAAGAATAGCTGAAATGGTGGATAGGCTAACAAAAATAAGATTTGAAAGTGGTAAACGCATCAAGCTCACACTTGAGCAAACGCTAGAAAAACTCATTAAGATAGGTGATCACGAAACATTGTTTATAAAGCAAATGGATAGACAGCATAATTTAGAAACGATAGAAGGATTAAAATTACATAAACAACAAAGGATGGCAAAAGAAACTAATAGCCATCTTGTAAAATGGATTGCTGTAATTGGAGATAAATTAGGGATTACAGAAAAAGTGAAGCTTGAGGATAAGATGTATAAGCTTGATGAAATAATCCTCAAAATAACAAAGAAAACTAAAATACGATGATGCTACCTAACATCACTTCCTACCACCACCTCCATTATATTAAAATTTTTGCTTATTTAACGTTGTATGTTTTTAATGAATAAATAACTATACTAATTTAACAATACTATTGACTGAAGTACAATTGCTTTGATACAATGTCAAAAAAGTTATAAAAATAAATTTTTACTATGGCTGGAAAAAAAGGTTCAAAAAATAACGTAAGCAACAGAGGAAAGGGTGCTGACTTAAAACAATTAGATGGTAAAGTTGTTAAACCAATAATGTATAAAGGCGAAAGATTAGGGCATGGAAATTATATGGCCGCAAAATTTGAAGATGGCAAATTGGCAAAAGATGACGCTGGTAGACCTGTTCCATATAAAATGATATAAAAACTAATATAAATTAATTTCAATTTATACTGGTATTTTAGAGTTTTATTGCTATATTTCCATAATGAGTTATATGGTTTGTTAGGTATAAAATTTTTAGTGATAAGATTCACATATTAGGGTTAATACCCATATCCATATCTTTGGGTATTTTGGTGTATTTTAACACAAATGATCAGGCAAGTTTAAATTTAATAATAGTATTAACAATATTAAACTTAGTATTGTTTTCACTTACATGCTTCTTTTTAACAAACTTTAAATATATACAGTTAGCACTCTTAATAACCACATTTATTTTGATTGGTTATGGAGCAATTGTTTTTAGAGTACAAAATATTAAAAACACTCACCTCAATCACATAGTTCAAAGCAAAATTATTGCTGAAGTTGCTGAAGTTGAAATAAGAGGAAATGAAAAAAAATTATTATTAAATAAAGTTAAATTCTTAGATTCCTCAATCAATAAAAATATCAAAAAAGTCAAAATAGTTGTTAGAACTAAACTTGATAATATTAAAAATATGGACAAGATTATCGCTAATGTGAATTTAATGCCACCACCAGCACCAGTTCTTCCAGGAAGCTTTGACTATGCAAGATATGCTTTTTTCAATGATATTGATGGAATAGGATACGCCATGGGTAACGTCAAGATTATTCAAAGATCAGATATTAATACATTCTCAACAATTGCCAAATTAAAAGAAGTGATATCAAAAAGCTTTTATGACAACATGGAAGCAAAAAATGCAGCCATCGCCTCTGCATTATTTCTTGGTAATACAAAAAAAATAGACCCTAGTACATACGATAACATAAGAATTTCAGGAATTGCACATCTATTAGCCATATCTGGAATGCATGTCGCTCTTGTTGCTGGTATAATTTTTGTTACAAGCAGTATAATTTTTTCTAAAATTTATAATCCCTTTATTAAGATTAACAATAAGAAAATATCCGCTGTAATTACAATTTGCTTTTCTTATTTCTACCTACTTATTGCAAATGCTCCAATTTCTGCTCAAAGAGCATTCACCATGACCACCTTATTTTTAATTGGTATTTTAATAGATAGGGAAACAAATCCAGTAAGAACAATAGGATTTGCAGCATTAATAATACTGTTAATCACTCCCGAAGCTTTACTGAGCGCAAGCTTGCAAATGTCATTTTCAGCTTGTTTATCATTAATTTATGGATTTAAGTTTCTAAAAAGAATACCTTTATTTTGTTTTAACTCCAACACTTCAACAACGACAAAATTCTTTAGCTACTTTCTATCAATCATACTAGCAAGTATCTTTGCAACATTAGCAACAAGCATTTTTATAATGTTTCATTTTAAAAATTTTTCTACTTATAGCCTATTAACCAATCTACTAGCCATACCTATCGCTGAATTTATTATAATGCCATGCGGTATGCTTGCCATAGCATTACTTCCTATAAAATTAGAATTCTTGGCTTTTTATCCGATGGAGATAGGCATAAAAATACTTCTTTATATTTCGGATAAAATAGCTTCATTTCCTGGTGCTACTTTCAACGTATATAAAGTTGATAGCAGCAGTTTATTTTTATTTGTGATTGGATGTTTGTGTTTTATGATTGTTAAAACCAGATTAAAATACGTAGGTATTTTACCTATAATAACAGCATTCATCGTTATTATTAATTTTGAATTACCAGATATTGCCATAAGCAAAACTGGCAAATTGATAGCAGTTAAAGATTTGGGCGATAATAGACTGCAATTAATCAACGGTTTCAGGGAAAGATATTCGAAAAAAATATGGCAAAAAGAATTAAATATCAAACAAACTAATAAAAATTATTTAAATAAAGTTTGCAATAAAACATACTGCTATATAGCTGAGCACAAATTATTTATCCTTATTAACAATTACCATTACAAAGATGTAATTAAAATTTGTAATGATATAAATGAAACAAAAATATTTCTCAATCTTACAAATAATAATTTACACTGTAAAAATGCCATACTTACTATAAATATGCTAGAATTAAAAGTGAATGGTTCATATCTGATATTTAATAATAAAGGAAAGTTGAAGGTGATCACAGACAAAGATCATTTGGTTAAAAAGCCTTGGGTAAAAGTTTTTTGAGCAATTATTTTTCTAGACTTTACATCAAAGCTTTTTTTGTGTATACACATCTATATTGATGTAATTATTTTAATTATTTATGACAGTAAAAATTAGGTTGGCGAGAGCTGGAGCAAAAAAAAGACCTTATTATCATTTAGTTGTGGCAAATGCTGACGCACCAAGAGATGGTAAATTTTTAGAAAAAGTAGGAAATTATAACCCTATGTTGCCTAAAGATGATGAAAACAGAGTGGTTTTAGCTCAAGATAGAATCAAGCATTGGATATCTGTTGGAGCACAACCTACTGAAAGAGTTAGTAAATTTCTTGAAAAAGCAAAGCTTGTCAAAGCTACTGTCAAAAGAGTAATTACAAAACAACCACTGACACAAAAAGATAGCGCCGACACTACTGGTGATAATTCTAAAAAAAAGAAAGAAGCTAAAAATACTGAAAATAAATAATTAATTTAAACACATATATTTCTTTCATATAAATCAGCCTCAATGTGATGTGGAAGGTTAACGTACTAACATTATTTCCCGAAATATACCCAGGTCCATTAAAATATTCTACTCCTGGCAAGGCTATGGACGCTAAGCTTTGGGAACTAAATGCAAAAAATA
>Ga0114932_10001425_pt1 | contig 27189 bp, 24 predicted proteins | sample 2SBtaG_2_FD_87286 | JGI IMG/M metagenome (GOLD analysis project Ga0114932, IMG submission 87286) | Deep subsurface microbial communities from Kolumbo volcano to uncover new lineages of life (NeLLi) - 2SBTROV12_ACTIVE470 metaG | ecosystem: Environmental > Aquatic > Marine > Volcanic ...
CCATTAAGAGTTTTTTTAACGCTCCCATCTGAGACTCCATAAAAGAATTGACCCTTCAAATATAACATTTAATTAACATTTGTCACTTAAAGATCTTTCTTGCTCATTTTACTGTTAGATAGACACCCATCCCCTCATGTTTAACGCAGTTGAAAGCAAATTTATACTCAAAATAACTATTATGAGCCTTCTCTTTCGCGTTACCGAGAAAGGACACTCAGCAATAAAACCTTATGATGCATGAAGTAACCACTTCGTTTATCGAGCAAAGTGTAGACTAACTTTCTACAGTTTAAAAATGGGTGTCTACACAGTGATTTGCTTTGATCGAGGGTCTCTTCTGGATGCGCATGATGAAATTGAGTTGCGTGTCTCGCTAACTTTTTTATCGTCAAATTTACTAAGTAACTAACTCATAGTAGCGATGGGTATCATGCTAAAATTTTAATTCAAGAAGCCTATTCCAGTTTAAGAATAAGAGATAGGGGTGGGTGTCTTTGTAAGAGCAATGGGTGTCATGCTAATACTTTAATTCTAGAAGCCTATTCCAGCTTAAGAATAAAAGATAGGGGTGGGTGTCTTTGTAAGAGCAACAGTTGAATGCCATTGGATGAGATTAAGGGAATTAAGATGGGTGTCTCTGTAAGGGCGACAGCCCCCCATCCTACAATTTTTTAAAAACATTTACCATTTCATCACAAAGCATGAAAATCGCGCTGTCATTCTAAATTATCTTGTGTAATATGGATTTAGGTTATCAAGAAAGCCTGTTCAATCAGGCCTATCATGCATAGCGCAGTCAATCGCAACACTTCGTTTTCTTTTTATATTTCTATCGATACACAGTTGTCGCTTTATTACAGGAGTTTATAGGAAATGGCAGATCAAAGTTCTCGTTACATCAGTAACCTTACTCGCGATACATATGCGCTCATCCTCGCGGGTGGTAAAGGTTCTAGACTACACGAGCTCACTAATTGGCGAGCCAAACCGGCACTTTATTTCGGCGGTAAATTTAGAATTATCGATTTCCCGCTATCAAATTGTGTTAATTCAGGTATCCGTCGAATAGGCGTGGTTACCCAATACAAGTCGCATTCTCTTATTCGTCACTTGGTTCGCGGTTGGGGTCATTTCAAAAAAGAACTTGGCGAATCTGTAGAAATCCTACCCGCTTCTCAACGTTTCTCCGACAGTTGGTATGAAGGAACCGCAGACGCGGTCTTCCAAAACATAGATATCATTCGTGATGAGCTTCCAAAATATGTCATGATCCTTTCAGGCGACCACATATACCGTATGGACTACGGTGATATGTTGGCCAAGCACAAAGAGTCTGGTGCAAAAATGACGGTTTCATGTATGTCAGTGCCCTTGGAAGAAGCCGCGGGTGCGTTTGGCGTTATGTCGGTTGATGAAAACTATCGTATTAACGGATTTGAAGAGAAGCCAGCTAACCCGACTCCACTTCCTAATGACCCAACGCGCTGCTTAGCATCTATGGGCAATTACGTGTTTGATACAGAGTTTCTATTCGAGCAATTACGTGTTGATGCTGAAAATATGGGCTCTCAGCGAGACTTTGGTAAAGACATCATTCCATCAATCATCGCCGACCACCCAGTATACGCCTATCCTTTTGAGAAAAGTGGCGGAGACAACGCCTATTGGCGCGATGTAGGTACAATCGACTCATTTTGGGAAGCCAATATGGAAATGGTTGCTCCTGTACCTCAATTGAACCTCTACGATAGAAAATGGCCCATATGGACATACCAAGAGCAACTGCCACCAGCAAAATTTGTTTGGGAAGACCACGACAGACGTGGTGAAGCGATTAACTCCGTAGTTTCTGGGGGTTGTATAATTTCAGGCTCTACACTTCGTTCATCTATTTGCTTTTCCAATGTACGCGTACATTCCTATGGCCTTATTGAAGACGCCGTTATTCTTCCTGATGTGGAAATTAAACGCCATTGCAAGCTGAAAAAGGTGATTATCGATCGAGGTTGTGTCATTCCTGAAGGAACTACAATTGGTTACGATCACGAGCAAGACAAGGCACGTGGATTCCGCGTATCTGAAAAAGGCGTGGTACTGGTGACGCGAGAAATGTTAGGTCAGCCCGTGGGTGGACTAAGCAAGCCTAGAAAGCACGACTAACCCATTTATCCTAATGTTATGGCGAGATTGATTTTGGCGTTAAAACGCTTAAATCAATCTCCGTAATATTTAATTCGCCTCATTACTCCACTGCGTTAATGTACGCTCAATAAAGCTCGCTACCTGCTCAGGGTGTTCTAGTGGAAACATATGCCCACCATCGAGCACGCTATGCTCAATAGCATTATGCGTCAGAAGCCGCGAGTACATTTCTGGCTTACACACGTTACTTTTGCTTCCAGTCGCCAATACGGCCGGACACTTAAGCTTTCCTTTATATTTACCCAAATTGTGCGGAACATTGCGAAACAAATCTGCTTCTACTTCTGCACGAAATGTGAGTGAAATATTGTCCCCCTTCAAGGCGGTTACAGATTTTACATAATCGCGCACGCATCGTTTATCCATATCCCTAAACAATGCTTTGCTGTGAAAGTACGCCACCATATCAGTATTGCTTGGCCAGCTGGTCTTGCGTGTTTGCGCGAGTTTCGCTGGCGTTAGCTTGTTAATTAACGGCGTGTGTTTCGCGAATTTAAAAAAGTAACTTAACGGGCCAACAACAAGTGGCGGATCGAATAAAATAATGCCTCTGAACAGCTCTGGCGCCTCGCATGCCGCCATGTAGGTAATTACAGCACCAAATGAATGCCCAATACCATACACGCCTCGCGGATCCTTGTTCTCTTTTTTTATATGCTTGATGAGTTCTTGAACTTGATTGCGCCAGTTACCATTCACTGGAAGCTGAGGATCGTGTCCAAAGCGCTCAACATGAAGACGATGAAAGTGATCAGGTAACGCTGAAAACATCGCACTATAACTACCTGCGGGAAATCCATTTGCATGGGCAAAATGAAAACTCAACTCTGACGACGTCACCAAAACACTCCTTTATACTCAAACAACAAAGGGGCTTTAAATCAGCCCCTTAGCATGAAAGTTCGATAATACTATAAGCCTCTGGCTTCTGCCATTTCCCAATCTTTTACAATCTTCGTGCTCGTCCATAAGAACACGGCAATAGAAAGCGCGTAAGGAACTACCAGGTAGATGAGTGCCTGTCTCAATGCCTCCGTCTCGCCTAAAGATGGCACCAATGCTTGGCTAATAATACCCGTCAGCGTTGGGCCACCGCCCAGCGCAATGATGTTCAATACGAAGAAGAACAACGCTGTCGACATGGCTCTTACGTTTATTGGAGCTAGTGTCTGTGCCATCGCAAAACTTGGCCCTAGGTATGAACCACTGGTGAATAACAACAGCGCCATGAGCCCTACTGATAGCCACAAATCTTGCACTTGTAACGATGCATAAAATGCCGGCACACCAATAATAAGTGCGATAGCGGGCAATAACGCATAAGCTTTTTTATTGTGCTTACCCCATCTATCAGCAATGTAGCCTCCTAGCCATACACCGAGCGCATAGGCGGTGCCATTGATAATGCCAAAAACGATTAGCAACTGTGTAATATCTAAACCCGCAAAGGCGCGAACGTAGTAATCAATTACCCATGTCGATATGGCATAGTTACCGAATGATCCAAAGGAAATACCCAGTGCCATTCCCCACCACGTCGGAATTTTCAGTAACATCTTGAGCGACGACTTTACACTCGGCTTATTCGCATCATCTGCGCTTGGTAAAGAGACCGTTCTGGCAGGTTCCTTGACCGTGAGCTTAAGCAAAATAGCCAGTAACACCCCTGGAATACCCACGCTGTACATTACCGTTCGCCAGTCGGCAGAACCGCCCTGTAAAAAGAACGCTGATGCAAAGAACGCAAGCATAACGCCAAAAGGAATACCTAAAGAGTATATTGCGAGCGCGCCCGCGCGTTTTTCTTTAGGGAATAAGTCAGAAATAATACTGTGGGACGGAGGACTACCACCCGCTTCACCAATGCCGACACCAATACGTGCTATAGCAAGCTGCATGTAATTGGCAGCTAACCCAGATGCAGCGGTAAAACCACTCCAAAGCGTTAGAGAGATCGCAATGATATTAACGCGACTGTACCTGTCGGCAAGCCATGCAATTGGAATCCCCATCACGGTATAAAGTAGCGCAAAGTAGATACCTTTAAGCCACCCAAGTTGGGCGTCATCTAACCCCAAATCAGCTTTGATAAAAGGAGATAATATCCCAATGATTTGCCTGTCTATAAAGTTAAAGGCATACACCAAGGTTAATATGAATAGAACGTAATTCCGGTAACTTCTAGATGCTCCTGCTTCTGCAGCGGGAATACCTTCAACGTGAGTATGGGCCATAACAGTCCTTTAGAGTGACAATAGCCCAGTCTATGCATTAGGCAAAAAAATAAACAACTAATTGTTACTTATTTGTTAACATAACGAAAATTTCTAACTGAGGCTTTTCGTTCTATAGCGCTTAAGGTACGATGACAAACACTTAACTCATCAGACCAGACAAGCAAATATGACAGTAGATGAATTGCTCAATCTTCCTCAATTATCTCAAACTTCGGAAAACACATGGAAAGTTGATGGACTAGTTATCCCTAAGACGTGGGGACAGGGACGAACTGCGTTTGGAGGTATTTCTGCCGGTATGCTTTTCACCGCAGTAAAGCAGCAAGTCACTGATAACCGCGTGCTGCGCTCTTTTACCACCAACTTTGTTGGTCCCCTATCTCTTGAAACGCCTTTTTCTATCGAAGTAACGCTACTTAGAACAGGGAAAAATGTCTCTCAGTTCACCGCTCATGCTATTCAAGACGGCAAAAGCTGTGTTTTTTCGCAAGCCTGTTTTGGTGTTGCGCGTCAGTCAGGTATTCAAGTTGAGATTACAGATACACACGACATGCCTCAGCCGAATAAAGCAAAGTTCATCCCGCAAATACCTAAAGTTACGCCTAAATTCTTACGCTATTTTGATTTGGCAATTGAAGATGGCGGCATTCCATTTACGCGCAGAAAAACCAGCCATTATCACGGTTTTATGCGCTTCAAGCAGCCCCCCGAAGCCATCACTGATGCACATATCATTACTATGATCGACGCATGGCCACCTACACTTTTACAAATGATGAAGCTTCCGGCACCAGCCAGTACAGTAAGTTGGAACTTAGAATTTATCCATCCTCACAAGCCGGTAAGCCCGACAGACTGGTTTGCTTATAAAGCTCACACAAGACAAGCTGCAGATGGTTATGGTCATACTGAAGCAACAATTTGGGATAAGGATAATGAAGTGATTGCCATCAGTAGGCAAACCGTAGCGATTTTCGACTGATCGCTACGGCATTACGAGAAGTACGTTAAATACGTTACATTAATACAGTATAAACGCGTTAGGGTTAAACAGAGAAATCACCGAAATACACTGCAGGTTGGTTATATCTAGCGCGTCTTCTAAATCTTCGCGATTAAGCGACAATGCCTCATGCAATTCTGGCTTTAAGTTATGATAACTGGGGTAGATCTCAGGGTTAACGTTATCGAGTGCCAACACATATGAGAGTTGTAGAATCTTCTCATCTGTTGAAGCAGACTCCTCTTCTTCTTTGTGGATACTGGCAATTGGCGTATAAATAGAGCTTGGAAAACCCCACTTTTCAATTAATCTTCCCGATAATTCCGAGTACGTGAACCCTAGCACTCCAAATTGAAGTTCAGCAGGACTTACTCTGGTTTTGAATGCCTGACAACGGGTTGCCGACTCAGGCAAAACCGAAACGGTTACCAGCTCGCCTATGTTGTGAAGCAGCCCCGAAACAAAGAGTCGCTCAGGCTCACGAATATTGCGCATATCGGCAAAGTATTTTGCCAAGAGACCGCACGATACACTTTGCTCCCAAAACTTGTCGAGATCGATACGTTGACCGTCTACATCACTGAATGCTTGGCTTACGCCATAAGCCAGTGCCAAGTCGTAAGTGGAGCGAGTCCCCACTACCTGGATGGCTCTTGTGACGGTGTCTATTTTATTAGGAAAACGATAGAGCGCTGAGTTTGCTACTCTTAGCAATTGCGTTGCCAATGACGGATCGAAAGCAATAATATCGCCGATGTCGTCAATGCTTGAAGCTTCATCATCCATACAAGCTTTAAGTCGAGTTACCGAATCAGGTAAAACAAAGAGGTTTTCCGCTTTCGAAACTAATTCATCTAAATTCATTCGTGCACTCTCTTTCATGCCGCCTTTGTCAATATAGCGTTGAAGGCACCTCCATTCGCCTTGTGTCCATTAAGGTATAGGCACAAAAATGTAGTTGGTCAATAAGTATCAACTAGTAAAAAAGTATGATTTCTTTACTAATCATTAAGTTAACCTGAATCCTTCATAAGCCGTGATACCGCGGGGCTCATTTTCAATTTGAAAATCTTGCTTTACGCTGAACATCAACAATTCACGCAACGCCGCTGATACGCACTGCCCTCGTGTATTCAGCGCATCTCTGGAAGGCCTGTATTATAGCTTTTTGCCCCTTTTTACATACAAATAATTCTAATACACAGAAAAACTTAGGGTAATTACCTATAAGAATTAGATTTTCTAAGGAACACTTGCTTTTGTAATGACCAATTCAAATTTATGGTAGTATTTGCATACTATTCACTATGCCCTTGATGGCAAAATTCTTAAAGCAAAAGTTGTAATCCATCCATGTTAAATGTCGCTGTTATCGGTTATGTGTGGCCTGAGCCAAATTCTTCGGCCGCGGGCCAAAATATGTTAGCTATTATTAAGCGTTGCTTATCTGCCGATTTCAATGTGACATTTCTGACCGCTGCCACCGATAGCGACCATAAAGAAGAGCTTACAGCATTAGGCGTTGATGTGCATTCTGTGGCACTGAATTGCAGTTCTTTTAATAGCCAAATAGCGGATATAAAGCCTGACGTTGTTATATTCGACCGCTACATGACAGAAGAGCAATTTTCTTGGCGAGTAAAAGAAGCGTGCCCAGATGCACTTCGAGTTTTAAACACTGAAGATTTGCACAGCCTGCGTCAGGCTAGGCACGAAGCGGTAAAACAGGACAATGATGCTCGCCTTGCTCAGTTAAATAGCGAATTGGCGCAAAGAGAAGTTGCAGCAATACTAAGAAGCGACCTTACATTAGTAATTTCAAAACGAGAAATAGCGCTTTTGACGGAACATTACGGTGTACCTAGAGCGCAGCTCCAATACCACCCTCTTGTTGTAGGAAAAACGCCCCTCGTCACGCTTACTTTTGAGGAAAGAGCGCACTTTGTTCATATTGGAAACTTTCGCCATGCGCCTAATTGGGACGCGGTCCTGCAACTTAAGCAAAGCATATGGCCTGAGATAAGAAAAGCGCTACCTAAAGCAGAATTGCATATATACGGCGCTTACCCGCCTAAAAAGGCCACCCAACTGCACAATGAAAAACAAGGCTTTTTGGTAAAAGGTTGGGCCGAAAATGTGGAGTCTATAATGTTGAGCGCAAAGGTGCTGATTGCTCCTTTACGATTTGGCGCAGGCATTAAAGGCAAACTAATTGATGCGATGCGCTGCGCTACTCCTAGTATCACCACGTGGATAGGCGCAGAAGGTATCACCTCAACCGATTCAATCACTGCTAATAGCAATGTACAGGAAATCGATGAGCCAAAGCAGCTAGCGCAATGGCCTGGTGCGCTTTGTAGCGCGAATACAACTGACGCAGCGGTTATTCAAGACTACGTAGAACAAGCTGTGGCACTTCACAATGAAAAGTCTACGTGGGATAGCGCTAGTAACTTAACGGCGTCAGTGCTTAGCTCATTCGAAAGCCAACAGCCAGAAGTGCCGTTAATTGAAAAAGTCATTGGTTTAAAACAGTCGCTTAACACGCATAGAAACGGTTTATTTATGCAAAGCTTGTTGTGGCATCAAACACTGACAGCGAGCAAGTACATGAGCCAGTGGATTGAAGCAAAAAACAAATAATGGCAGCCACTAGTTTAGCGGCTAGATGCCCTTTAATTTAGCTATTACAGATTTAATCCCGTTTCCACGGGACTGACTTAAGTAGCGTTCCAGCTGACAGCGAGACAAATATCTCTCAAAGTCGAATTCACTGCGCTGCTGCGGGGTTAACTCGTTTGCTTTTTCTAACAATACTGCAAGCACGCCGCGGATCACTTTGCTAGGCGAGTAAGCCATCAAACTGCCTTGTTCGTCAGAAGTGGCGAGCCATACCGGGCTTTCACACCCTTCTACTTCTGTTTCAGCCAAACGTTTTTCTGCTGGAAGCGGGACAAGCGATTTACCCGCAAGCATCAGTGTACGAGTAAAATCGTCCCACCCTTTCGCGTTAGCCAAAGATGAAGCCAGAGGAAGCAAAGTTTCGAGAGAACTCATGATCTCTATACCTTGCTTAATTTCCGCTAAGCTCTGAGGCTAAGTCATCTGCAGTCATAACTAGGTTTTCAACATCACTCGTGGTGGGGAACATAACTAGCTCAACGCCATTCTTATCGAGGCCTGGCAACCAAGTTTGCATAAACTCATCGAGTGTAATATTCACGCATTGGCCTTCAATTTCGTTTATATCTACAAACTTTTGAGCTAAATCGTGATGCGGGAATACTGGTAGCTGAACGCTTTCACCACCTTCAAACATTACAAAACCTTCACTACCTTGCACCATCCAAATTTCATTTGCTTTTGCAATATAGCTCACTACAAGCTCTTGTCGGTCTTCTGCACTTAGCTTCATCGCTTGCTCGATAACCGCATCACTCAAATTGTCTGCAACTGTTTCTGGAAACACGTTATTTCACCTATCTCAAATTTTGCGGCAAGTATACCTGCCCCAGTAATAGGCGCAATGCAATAAGCATTAAAAAAGCCCCCTAGGATAACACACTTACAAAGACACCCATCCATCACACTTACAAAGACATCCATCCATAGCTCTTCTTCATCATCAAAAACAATATAAAGAAGACACCCAAGTTTAGACCTGAAATTACGGGAATCATCCCCCGATTGTAACTCGATCAGCCATTACATTATTAACATTGACATTTTTCGCCCGTTACGAAGACACCCATGATAAAGTTAGAGCAAATCATCCAACGCTGTGAAAGCTTAAACGCAAAGACCTTTACCTCATGCGCAATCTATTTACTGCTCTTAAGCAAGACACCCATGCCAACCACGCTATTTTGGAAAATACCTTTCCCTTCTCGATGTACCACAAAGATAGTGAGTTTAGCCATGAGGCCTATCTTGCCATCCTTAACATCATGAGGGTGTTTCACCAAACAACAGCAGCAACCGTAAAACAGGCTGCACTCCAGACCCCTTCCCTTAGCCGCATCGCCTCAATGCTCGATAGCGAAGTTGTTCTACTAGCGCTTAACAATGACACCCACGCGTTGTCGTCCGCAACACTTTCTGCTCAACAACGTTACGATGACACCCATGCCAAGCTCGAACCTACTACAAGAATAAAAAACAAAGATGAGCCTGTCTTAAACGCCCAGGCTATCGCACAGTTAACTCCTTGCTCTAATTCAACCACCAGCCATGCCATCGCTGCCATCTATGTATGGTTGGGCTCATCAATGGGCGCCAACATTATTCTTAGGCGGTTAGAAGCCATGACGTTAGATATTCCTACCGAGTATTATCAAGCGATGGCAGGATGTGCCAAAGCCTGGGTGTCTTTCAAACAAGAAATAGAAACACTCTTACCCGAGCTCGGCCTAGATAATGAAAGCTTTGTTAAGAACGCGGTGCAAGACGCAAATGCTTGGTTTGAGTTTTTGATTTCACTGGGCAAGCGCACGGCACCAAATGCCACTCCCTACCATGAGGCAAACGTGTGATTAAGGGATAACTAAATTTATGCTAATGACGAGATTTTAATACACAGCGATTTCACCATTAGCTATAAATAAACTTAATCTAGCCAATCGACTGAATGCATTAATATAGTGGCAAAACGTCGTTAAGCGGTCGTGCACTTTCTGGTAAACTCTAGCCAAATTCGAAGCAAACACTAAAAAGCATGAAAGTAATCTCATTTAATATAAACGGTATTCGCGCTCGTCTACATCAACTTCAGGCGGTTATCGACGCACACCAACCCGATATCATTGGCTTACAGGAAATTAAAGTTCACAACGAACAGTTTCCGGTAGAAGCCGTTGAGGCCATGGGCTATCACGTTTATTTCCACGGACAAAAGAGCCATTACGGCGTTGCTTTTTTGGCGAAGAAAGAGCCGCTTTCTGTGTCGATGGGTTTCCCAACAGATGACGAAGACGCCCAACGTCGCATGATTATTTTAAAAACCACCGATGATGCTGGCGAGCCCGTTACCGTTCTAAATGGTTACTTCCCTCAAGGCGAAAACGAAAAGCATGAAACCAAGTACCCAGCTAAGCGTAAGTTCTACAGAGACTTAATGACTTATTTAGATGATAACCACACACCAGATGACAACGTAATTGTTATGGGCGATGTCAACATCTCTCATACAGACTTGGACATTGGCATTGGTGAAGACAACCGCAAACGTTGGCTGAAAACTGGAAAATGCAGCTTCTTGCCGGAAGAGCGTGAGTGGTTGAACACGGTAATTGACTGGGGCTTTGAAGATAGTTTTCGAACACTCAACCCAGAGACAAACGACAAGTTTTCATGGTTCGATTACCGCTCAAAAGGATTCAACGATAATCGTGGCCTTCGCATAGATTTGATTTTGGCAACAAAACCGCTTCATGCAAAACTACATGACGCCGGTATTGATTATGAGCTGAGAGGCATCGAAAAGCCGTCTGATCATGCGCCTATTTGGGCTGAGTATAAAGGGTAAACAGTACTAAATACTGCTCCCCGCCATTAACTAAGGAGTAAATTTGAGTTCACTACAACTGCTAGCATTGCTGATTTACGGTGTATTATTACTCGGTGCGGTCAGGCATGTAGACTTTACTCATTTTGCGAGTAACAAGCAGCAGCAACACCTTATTTTTGGTACTGCTGCTTCGCTTTTCGTTCTCTGGTTGTTTAAAGCAGGCATCTTCGAGGGCCTAGATGTTCATTTTCTAGGCCTTTCAGTTTTGACATTAATGCTCGGCTTTAGAAACGCTATTATTGCATCGTTTATCGCGCTATTAGGCGCAAACGCAGTCGGCTACGGAAGTTGGGAAAACTTTGGCGTTAACGGGCTACTCGGCACCGTTCTACCCATTGGCATAACCTATCTATTTTATATGCTTTCTTTTCACCGTATCCCTCGACAACTTTTCGTGTACATTTTTGTTTGTGCCTTTTTCCCTGCCGCTCTTTCTATTGCATTAAAGACGCTAACGCTCGGCGCATTTTATTACATTGAAGGTACATATACTTGGGACATCATTTTTGACAACTACGTTTTGCTTATACCACTTTTGGTCTTTCCTGAAGCTCTGTTAAACGGTATGGCGATAACGCTTTTAGTGATCTACCAGCCAACGTGGGTTTATACCTTTCACGACAAGTTTTACCTCGATAATTAAGTTCTCTTCAACACAGTTACTGTAACTCATCAACTAATGTTTAATAAGCTTTTTCTAATTTCAATCTATTATTAAAGAGTATGGTTGAGTGGTAAAGGCCGAATGTATATACAAACATTTTCGTTGGAGTGTAACGACGCATCTAGTATGGCGTCCGAAATAGATAGGTTATTTAAAGCCCAGCATAAATTTGGTGTGCGTTGCCACCAGTAGAAGAAGGTGAAGAGTTGGTGTTGATGGAAGGTAGCATTTCAAGCGTTACCTCTCGTGCAGAGCGGGTGATAAACAATGCAGTTGTGTTGCTGCCCGAAAACAGAACGCCTATTGGCGTATTAATGATTTACTGCGCAGGATGTCGCTTGATGGTTGGAGACGAAATTAATTTCATGCTGGATTCGCTGCAAAAAAATTTCCAGCATTACCTATTTGCGGCCCGTTTACTTTTGGCGAGCAAGGGCGCTTTTTAGATAGCAAGAACAGACACGGCAATCTTATGATATCAGCGGTAGTGTTCTCTCAATGAATAAAGATTATGAAAATGTTTTAGAAGATCTATCGCTTATTTACCGTCTTAAACAGCAGGCTGAGGCACATAAAAAGGAAAGCGATGCTTTGCTATAAGGCACTGGATTAGGACTTTATATCTCGTTCTCCATCGTTGAAGCGATGGGGGGAACCATTAGCGTAGAAAGTGAAGTAAACGTAGGCACCACATTTACCCTATCTTTTCCAACGAAGTTGGAAGATAAAAAAACCGCACAAGCGTGCGGTTTAGATACGTTTAACAGCAACTCCTAGTCGCTTATATCAAGCATTTACTCACTACTTTTTGAACAAAATGTCCATAACGTCAGCCAGCTCGCCTTTGCCTTCACGAATTTCTTCTTCCGACAAACCCGCAATTTCGTGGGGGAAAACCAGCCATTCATCACTTTCGTTAACGTAATAATCTGGCACGATGTCTGTTGTGTTGTTTTGCGGCTTGTACCACGGACATGCAATACGAATATCTTTAGGCATGTTCAAGCGCATTAGTTTGTTAATTTGCTTAATAAGTGCATCTACACTGCGGCCTGAATCGAAAACATCATCAACAATCAACAATTTGTCATCAGCATTCGCGTTTTCTACCAAATAGTGTAAGCCGTGCACACGGATCTCTTTCGATTGTTTGTTTATTCCGTAGTAAGACGATGTACGTACTGCGATATGGTCGGTTGACGTATTCTTAAATTCAAAGAATTCTTGAACCGCGATACCAATGGGAGCACCACCACGCCAGATACCAATAATAAAGTCGGGGCGAAAGCCGTCTTCATACACCTTTGCCGCTAGGCGAAAGGAATCCTGTAGAAGCGATTGCGAGGTGATAAAATTCTTATTCATGACGTCTCACTGGGCAAAATTTAAAAGACCGCGAGTATAGTGAATTTTGCACTAACTTGCACGGTAAATTCAGCGATTTATTCGTTTTGGAGCGCTTGCGACGGTGCAATTTTCATCGCTTTGCGCGCTGGGTAAACGCTGGCTAAAACACACAGTAGCAAAGACAGCAAAGTGATGCCTGCAATTTGTACAACGTCCATTTCAATTGGCAGCCCTTTACCGTCTGCCGCTAAGGCTAACGGCGACCCGATAAGGTCCAAAATATTATTTAATTGGAGCGTAATCACTACGCCTAATACCAGACCGATGCCAGCGCCTTTAATGCCGTTAAACAAACCGTTTAACACAAAAATCCACATTACTGAACTGGGTAACATACCTTGAGTTTGGAGTACTGCAATATCGCCTTGTTTTTCCATTACCACCATTACCAGTGCCGAAACGATATTAAATGCCGCTACCGCGATAATAAGCAGCAACATGAGCGTCATCATGTTCTTCTCCATCTTGACGGCATCAAATAGCGGCCCCTGACGCTCACGCCAAGTCTTCATATTATTTACAGAGACACCCACCCTATCGGTGAGCGCGCTAACAACTGCTTGATAATTAAAAGCGTCATTTAAAAAGAGTCGAAGCGATTGTTCGCTACCTTTAGGATCTCGCATTAAGCGGTTCACATCCTTAAGGTTCATATATATCACTTTGTCATCCATCTGCGAGCCCATATCGAAGACACCCACCACGGTTACAAGCCGTTGACTTGGCATTCTTCCAAAAGGTGTATACACACTTGCGCCTGCCACCATAACCCGCAATCTGTCTCCAACTCGCGCTTCAAGTTTAATGGCAAGTGAGCGCCCAATAATGGCAGCAAAACTCCCCTCAGTTAAATCGCTAAATCGCCCCTGTTCCATGTGGTTTGCTACCAAAGTATGCTCAATCATTACTTCAGGCAGAACACCGTGAACCTGAACACCACGCAAGTCCGAGCGAGACTGCACTACTGCTTCAGCTTCCCTGTAAGCCATAGTGGCAACAACGCCTTCGATGGGTGTCTCGCTAATTTCTATTAAAGTCACTGCCTGCGTTTTTTCTGCAGTTTGCGTGGGTGTCTCTGTAATTGCGTTTTCGTTGGATGTCCTGCTAGGGTTCTCGCTTATGATGGGTGTCTTTGTAATTTCAATATGGGGAACAATGCCTAAGATGCGCTGTTTTAGTTGACCTTCTAGGCCGTTCATAACAGACACAACGATAATGAGCGCCATCAATCCCAGTGCAATACCGGCCACTGAAAATCGATTAATAAATGAAACAAAACTGGTTTGGCTTGCTTTGTTAGACTTGGCATAACGATAAGCAATGAATGCAGAAAGAGGATAAAACATAGCGCCTTGCTTTTCAGTAATACGGTAATCTGCCTTATGTTTAGCTATGCTTAATGAATGAGAAATTCAGATAAGTAGCCCAAAGACGAGATGACGGGTTAACCCCAAAATAGTAAAGTGGGTATACTACGTGTGATCGGTATACTACTTATAAGTTACTAACTGCACAAGAATTAGTGGCAGAGGAATGATGTGAGCGAACTTAGCCTAGAACAAAAAAAAGCCCAATTCGATGAATATTTTTCTATCGCACATCGCATAAACGCCAATATGCGCCCGTTAGGTGAAGACGAAGTAGTGCCTGATGAAGAAAACTTAGAGGAGTCGATGCCGTATGCATTTCGCATTGCCAGCGAAATGGCCGCTATTGAAGCACAGGCAATTCGTCCGCTTCGCAACCTAAGTGACCACGCTGAGTCGCTGGCTGACTACTTAAACCATCAATCTCGAAAAATTGACTTGATGATGTCGTTCGTTTTGCACCAGCAAGACGAGCCAGAGTTTCGCTTCAAAACCGTAAAGCTCGGTGGTGGCGGTGTGGTCATCGAGTCAAAAGAAGCATTGGATGTGGGCGCCAAAGCGGAACTTAAACTTTTCTTGGATGCCGAAGCAGCAGCAATCTTTTGTTTTGGCGAAGTAATTACTTGCGAGCAAGTAGAAGACCGTTACCATATCGCCTTTATTTTTAACACCATTCGAGAGCAAGACCAGGAGCTTTTAGTTCGCGCTAGCTTGCATATTCAAACGCAACAGCTAAGAAAGCGGGCAAAAGAAAAAAAAGCGGGATCTGAATAGACCCTAACATCAGTATATAAGCCGTAAAACTCATCTTGCACTTAAAAAACAGGACGTCATGACAGCCACTTTATTATCGCTTCCATTACCTGCGCCTAAAAAAGAAGCCTCATCACAAGATCACAAACACTGGGGCCAACTTCAAGGCAGCAGTGCCGCACTATGTATCAGCCAAGCACTCAGCCAATACAAAGGCCCTATTGTACTGATTACCGCCGATACACCGTCGGCAATGAAGCTCGAAAAAGAAATAGCCTTCTTCTTAAGCGATAATACAAAGCATACACCTATTACTCTGTTTCCAGATTGGGAAACACTGCCCTACGATTCGTTTTCGCCCCATCAAGACATTGTTTCTCAGCGATTAGAAACCCTATTCCGCTTTACACAGCAAGGCGAAGGCATATTCATAGTGCCTGTTAACACGTTAATGCAGCGTTTAGCCCCTACCGATTATTTAGCAAAGTATTTGCTTATGCTAAATAAGGGCGACACCTTAGATAGAGATCAGTTCAGACGCAACCTCGAACAAGCCGGCTACCTGCATGTTAGTCAGGTAATGAGCCACAGCGAATTCTCGGTGCGCGGCAGCATCATCGACCTTTTTCCAATGGGAAGCGACCAGCCATTTCGAATAGACTTGTTTGATGACGAAATCGACTCCATTCGCTATTTCGATACTGAAACCCAACGCTCTGGCGAGGCTGTTAACGAAATTCGCTTGCTTCCAGCACGAGAATTTCCCACAGACAAAGAGGCAATCACGCTTTTCCGCCAGCAGTTTTTAGAAAAGTTCGACGCAAACAATGCATCTGAAAGCATATTTTCTCAGGTAAGCAAGGGCACCATGCCGAGCGGTGTGGAATATTATCTTCCCCTCTTCTTTGAAAAAACCGCCACGCTTTTTGACTATCTTCACCCTAAAAGCTTGCTATTACTTCACGGTGATGTGCAAGACGCCAGCGAGTTTTTCTGGGCCGACGTACAAGAACGCTACGAGCAATATCGCTACAACCTAGCCCGCCCATTACTCGCGCCAGATGAACTATTTTTACCTATTAACGAGCTGTTCGGGGCCATTAAACAGTGGCCTAGAGCATCCCTTTCCAGCAAGGTACTTGAAGAAAAACAAGGTTCTACCAACCTTCAGTGCGAAAAGCTTGATGATATTGCGATTAACTCGCAGAAAAAAGTACCTGCTGAAAGACTCATTAAAACGGTAAATCAAGCCACTGACAACGGGGCTAAAGTACTGTTTTGTGCTGAAACCCAAGGTCGCCGAGAGGGCTTGCTTACGGTACTTGCCAAAGCGGGCATCAAGCCAAAGATTGTTGATAGCTTTAGCGATTTTATCGCAAGCCACGACAGCATTGGCATTACCGTGGGTATGGTTGATAACAGTTTCCGCTGGCAAACTCAGGAAGGCGAGCTGTTATTCATTACCGAAACCGAACTATTAGGGCAAAAGGTAAGCCAGCGCCGCCTTCGCGATAAACGCACTGCCACCGACGAAAGCGCCATTATCCGTAACCTGGCCGAACTTTCTATTGGTCAGCCTGTGGTGCACCTCGATCACGGTGTTGGCCGTTATTTGGGCCTCCAAACGTTGGACGCGGGCGGCGTAGCAACCGAATATTTGTGCATCGAGTATGCCAAGCAATCTAAGCTTTACGTGCCTGTGGCCTCGCTTCACTTAATTTCACGCTACACCGGTGGCGACGCCGACAGTGCGCCAGTTAGCGCCCTTGGCTCTGACGCATGGACAAAAGCCAAGCAAAAAGCCGCCGAAAAAGTTCGTGACGTAGCGGCTGAGCTTTTAGATGTATATGCCCGCCGCGCAGCTAAGCCAGGTTTTGCGTATAAAATTAACTGGGACGACTACCAAGCGTTCTCAGACAGTTTTCCCTTTGAAGAAACGCCTGACCAAGCCCAAGCCATTGCTGCGGTTATGCACGACATGGGCAGTCCATCGGCTATGGATCGCCTCGTTTGCGGTGACGTAGGTTTCGGTAAAACCGAAGTTGCTATGCGCGCGGCATTCCTTGCAGCTAATGCTGGTAAACAGGTGGCTATTTTGGTGCCCACTACCCTACTGGCTCAGCAACATTACGAGAACTTTAAAGACCGTTTCGCGGCATGGCCGTTTGAAATTGAAGTCATGAGCCGTTTTGTAAGCGGTAAAGCGCAAAAATCTGTGGTTGAGCGCATCGGCGAAGGCAAAGTAGATATCGTAGTAGGCACACATAAACTGCTGTCTAGCGATATTAATTACAAAGACTTAGGCCTTGTGATCATCGACGAAGAACATCGCTTTGGCGTGCGTCAAAAAGAGAAACTTAAGTCATTACGTGCCGATGTTGATATCCTTACCCTTACGGCAACGCCTATTCCTCGTACGCTTAACATGGCGTTATCAGGCATGCGCGACTTATCGATTATTGCCACAGCCCCGGCACGTCGTTTATCAATTAAGACTTTTGTGCAGCAGCGTAATAAAGCCGTTATTCGCGAAGCCATTATGCGTGAGATACTGCGCGGTGGTCAGGTTTACTTCCTCCACAACGAAGTGGATAGCATTGCGCGAACGGCCGAAGAAATCGCTGAAATCGTTCCCGAAGCCCGTATTGCAGTGGGTCACGGCCAAATGCGCGAGCGTGAACTTGAAGGCGTAATGAGCGACTTCTACCACCAGCGCTACAACGTACTTGTGTGTACTACCATCATTGAAACAGGTATCGACGTACCAAGTGCGAATACCATTATTATGGATAGAGCCGACCATTTAGGTTTAGCGCAGCTGCACCAGCTTCGTGGTCGTGTGGGTCGCTCGCATCACCAAGCGTACGCCTACTTATTAACGCCTCATCCAAAGCGCATGACCAAAGATGCAGTAAAACGTTTGGAAGCAATATCGCAGCTTGAAGATTTAGGTGCAGGTTTTGCGCTTGCTACCCACGATTTAGAAATTCGTGGTGCCGGTGAGCTGTTAGGCGACGACCAATCGGGGCAAATAGCGAGTATTGGTTTCAGTTTGTACATGGATATGCTCGATAAAGCCGTTAACGCGCTTAAAGAAGGCCGAGAGCCTTCGTTAGACGACGCGACCTCGGGCCATACCGAAGTTGAACTGCGTATTCCAGCCCTATTGCCTGAAGACTATATTGCCGACGTTAACACTCGCCTATCGCTATATAAGCGTCTGGCAAGCTGTACGTCGCAAGACGACATTGATGAATTCCAGGTAGAATGTATTGACCGCTTTGGTCTATTGCCAGAGCCAGCTAAAAACTTGATAGAAGTGGCTGAAATTAAACTAAAAGCCCAAGCGTTAGGCATTCTAAAAGTAGACTTGTCGGCCCAAGGCGGTACCATAGAGTTTAAAGAAACCACAAAGGTTAACCCAGGCTATATTATTAGTTTGGTGCAAACCAAACCAAACACCTTTAAGTTTGAAGGAAGCCAAAAACTGCGTTTGGTGAAAAAGACCGAAACAGCTAAAGAGCGCATCGCGTTTATTAGCGATATTATTGCCGATTTTGCAAAGGAGTCGCGGTAACATGAAGTTATCTCGCTGGTGCCCGTTAGTTGCATCAATAAGCGCCGTTTTCTTAACGACAATTTCAACTCCAGCTAACGCCAATGACAACTGGTGGTTCGATGTGGAAGTTATTGCGTTTAAGCGCAACGTGGCACTAACTGAGTTAGAAGAGCAGTTTTCTTTGGCTGACAACTTGTCAGCCCCTCGCGCTCAGGCAGACATCATCAGCGATATCATTTCGCCTGATATAAGCTATCTAAAACAAGGGTTAGCCGTTTGCGGCGCTGATACATCGGTTAAGTGGCCTAGCAACGGGCTTTTGAGCGTGCCCGCAAAAGATGTAGATTTCTTGTCGCTGTCTAAAGATAACAGTTCGCAGCACGGTGACATGTCTCCTAACTCTTACTCTGAAGAAGCGGGCTATGGATATAATGAAACATCCGGCTTAACAGCCAATGAGCCATCTCCTACACCAGACGTAGCGAGTCAGGCACAAAGCGAAACCATTAATGGCGATGAGTATGGCGCTACTTATTCGTCAACAAACTCCGACTATATCGAGAGCCTTGGCTACTCAAATGAGGGGGTCATCACTGACGACGCTACACCCGCTCCTGATGCTGCAACCATCGCCAGCTATTGGACGTCATTCTTCGGCGTAAAAGATTCCTCACCTGTCACGGTGCCTGTATTTAGGTACTGTGAAGAAGCGAAGCCATGGCTTAGCGCTGAGGTAACCACTGCACTGAACGTTGTTGTTCCAGGCGACGACGAACTAAACTCAGGCGTTTCGACAAGCGAGAGCAAGTCTAGAAGCAGCGCGCTTCAACCTGTAATCGTATGGAAGGTGAATCAGCCGGATAATAGGCTACCCGCTCCAGCAAGTTTACCTATTATCATTGAAGGCCACGACTGGCCGCTTGCTTCAAAAGCGCATCTGCTTACCAGTAATCAGCAAGCACTGTCTTCAATTTCTCGCCAAATACGTTCTAATCGCGAGCTAGAACGTTTGTTTCATGCAACCTGGCGTCAGCCAGTTATATTTGGTAAGAACAAAGCTTTCAACGTGCGTCTTTATGGTGGGCAAAACTACGCGCAGCAGTTTGACTTGAACGGTGATATGCGAGCTCCAAAACACGTTGATAATGTAAACAGTGAAACTGACGATTCCGCTCCAGAGTTTGGTTACGGCTCCACCGCCGCTCTTACTGATAATGATGCTTATAAAAACACATCGAGCACAGATGAAAACAGCCTAAGTGGTGTAAGTACTGCTTTTGAAGCTGATAAAACTGCAGCGCATGGCACTGATCAATTTCTTGCTGTTTCAGATATTTTTGCCGATTTGGACCGCCGTTTGTCAAACCCACAGGCTATAGAGTATGGCGCATTTAAAGCGCTTGATACGCCGATGATTGTAGAGCAAGGTGAAGATGACACTACCGATGCTTCGTTAAGAACCCCCATTTGGGAAATTGACGGCACTATCAAAGTATTTCTTAAGTATATTAACCGCGTACCCTACCTTCATGTAGATGGCGAGATGTTTTATCGCCAGCCGGTGCCAATGAGCTACTTCAGCAGTGAAGATGACAGCTATGGTAATGCTGCTAAGCCCCGTCAAGCGACATCAACAGCGTACAAACTGGTTTCGGTTCCGTTAGCTGAGCAAAGACGTGTAATCAGTACGCAACTGCATTATTTTGACCACCCGCTGTTTGGTTTTGTAGTACAAATTCGTCGCTACAATCGCCCTGACGTTAGCGAGTGATTTGAGTAAACGCTTAGTATAAGTGCTTTGGTTTTAAATACAAAAAACAACATTTGCGATTGATAGAGAGATATAGGTTTTTATGAAGATTTACACTCGCACTGGTGATAAGGGCAGCACGCAAATTTACGCTGACAAAGCCGTTCGTGTAGATAAGGATGATTTAGTAGTACAAAGCTATGGCGATATGGACGAACTCAATAGCCACATCGGGCTACTCGCAGCGCATGTCACTGACAAACATAGGCCAATGCTCCAGGACATTCAGCGCAACCTGTTTCAAGCTGGCTTTGCTATTTCAGCAAGCTCAACGCTGACGCAAACTGATATTGAGAACCTAGAAAGCCTTATAGACAATATTACCCGTCAAATGCCGCCTAATACGTCGTTTGTGCTGCCTGGCGGATGTAAGGCTGCTGCCCAAGCTCATGTTTGTCGAGCTGTATGCCGCCGGGCTGAACGTGCTGTCATTAGCCTATCTAAACATTATGACGTGCCGGAAGTGGTACATACTTATTTAAATCGCTTAAGCGATTTTCTCTTCACTTTTGCGCGATTTATGAATGTAGAAGCTGGCGTAGACGAAGTACCAGTATAAGCAAACGGCATTAAAAACAGAAAATGAAAAACGGTAGTTATAAAAACTACCGTTCGCTTAAACGCTTCACCAGCTCAACCGCACTGTCGTATTTATCATTAAGCCCTACTGGCATAATACGATCGTAAAGCGCCATAACGCGCCCTCGCTTTTGTAAATCGCTTTTAGACGGGTTAGCAAAGCGCGTTTCCAATCCATCAAGGATAGTCTCAGCCCCTTTCGGATTGTTGCAGGCAAGTACCATATCACAACCTGCTTCCAGTGCTGCCTCAGCACGCTCAACGTAACTTCCCGCAACACTTGCGCCGTGCATAGACAAGTCATCAGAAAATACCGTGCCGCTAAAACCTAGATCCTGTTTAAGGATATCCTGCAGCCATTTAGTTGAGAAACCCGCAGGCTTATCGCATACCTGATTATAAATAACATGGGCAGGCATAACGCCATCAAGCAACGCACGTTCAATTAAGCGTTCAAAGACCACCATATCGGTACTGCGTATTTCATCAAATTCGCGTTCATCGACGGGTAACGCTACATGAGAGTCTGGCGCTACACTGCCATGCCCAGGAAAGTGCTTTCCAATAGCGGGCATATTTACGGCTTTTAGACCTTGGATTAGATGAGCGGCAAGACGAATAACGTCGTCTGCATTGTCTGAAAATGCCCTGTCACCAATAACTTGCGATACACCATTTATATCAAGCACCGGTGCAAAGCTAAAATCGATATCTAAGGTTTTAAGTTCATAAGCCAATACTAATCCACACGCTTTTGCGTATGCAGCACTTTCATCTTGATGCTCTGACTGCCTTAAAATATCGTTCATTGCAGGTATGGCAGTAAAGCCTTCACGAAAACGCTGAACGCGGCCTCCTTCATGATCGACGGCGATCAGTACTGGACGCTTTGCAAAGCGTCTTATATCTTGAACCAACGCAGAGAGCTGACGTTTATCATGATAGTTGCGGCTAAATAAAATAACGCCACCCACTACTGGATGTGTTAACTTTTCCTTTTCTTCAGGCAGAAGTTCTTCGGCCTGACAATCCAACATTAATGGCCCCACGGCAACGCCTTAGTATGTGTCATAAAACATCACTTCAATTTTGCAAGTTCTGTGGTTAGGATAGAGAAAAATAGGGAGTTTTACACGTGATAAATTGGTTCAAGTGGTTGGTTTTAAGTGTTTTGGCACTGCTTTTTTTAACGGTACTGGGATTGTACATCTCGCTTCGTATGAGTTTGCCCGCACTTGACGGAAATAGCGCCACCTATCACGTAAACGCACCTACTGAGCTAAGCCGTGACGAACTAGGCCAAGCTATTATTAAAGCCAACGATATTTTCGACGCAGCCTATGCACTGGGTTTTGCGCATGCTCAAGATCGCTTTTTTCAAATGGATTTACAGCGCCGCGCCGCATCGGGCAGTTTGTCACAATGGGTGGGCGACATTGCCCTAGATATCGATAAAAAAGCCCGCTTTCATCAATTTGAGAAACGAGCAAAAGCCGTATTCGATAACCTTCCCTCAAAACAACAAGAACTACTTGTACGTTACGCCCACGGCGTAAATGACGCATTGTCTGAGTATACGTTGCCACCTTTTGAATACCTAGCTGCAGGCTTTGATATAAAACAATGGCGCCCCACCGACAGTATTCTTGTGATTTACAGTATGTATTTGGATTTACAAGGTAGCCAAGTAGAACTTGATTTAGCAAGAGAGGCACTGCTTTCAACATTTGGGAATGATGTATACAGCTTCATTACTCAACCGAGTAATTATCAGGCAGCGCTAGATGCCAGCGAGATACCATTGCTTGAAGCACCTATTCCAGAGTACCCTGCATCGCTACGCCCAATTACTCACTCACCAGAAGATAGTAATGACGAGAGTCTTAAGCAAGAGCCTGAAGACGCGACTACTCAGTACTCAAACGATAGCGACAATACTGCTATTGCCCGTGCACAATATAACGGTACTGAGCTTCCTGATATTGGTAGCAATAACTGGGCGGTGACCGGGAGTCACACCACGACAAGCGCAGGCCTTTTAGCAAACGACATGCATTTGGGATTGCGGGTTCCCATCATCTGGTATCGCGCCCAGCTTAACTATCAAGAATCGGGCGGCGATGTGCAGGTAACTGGGGTTTCCCTGCCGGGTATTCCTGGCATTGTTGTAGGCACCAACGGGCATATCGCTTGGGGTTTTACGAATGCAAATTTAGACAATGTAGATTGGATTGAGCTAGGCGAATCGACGGCCACAAGTACGGTAACAGAGCGTATTCCTTTACCTGATGGTGAGCACACATTTGAGTTTGAAGTAAGCTCGTATGGGCCAGTGAAAGAACTCAATGGCAAGCGCTATGCACTTAATTGGGTAGCGCATCATCCGTTTGCTGCGAACTTGGGAATAATAAACTTCGGCAATGCAAAAAATGTCCAAGCAGCTATAAAGATGGGCCAACGCATTGCTATTCCCACGCAAAACCTCGTGATTGTTGATGAAAGCGGCAATGCGGCTTGGCTTCCTGGCGGCGCAGTTATGGAAAGGCAGCAGGCTTCATTCACTGCTATAAAAGAACAAGAAGCAGTAAACACACCACCAAAGCGCGCATCAAAGCTTCCCATGGTTTTAAACCCCGATATGGGAAGAATATGGACTGCAAATGCCAGAGTAATTTCGGCTGATGACTTCAAAGTCTGGGGCGACGGTGGTTACGCGCTAGGTGCTCGCGGACAACAAATAAGAGACCGTTTATTTGAAAAAGACACCTTTACTGAGACTGACTTTTACGCCATTCAGTTAGATAATCATGCCCGCTTTCTTATTCCTTGGCAGCACCTTTTGTATGGGCTGCTCAACATGCAAGATATCGAATTTAAGCCAGACCTTGCATATCTAAACACTTGGGACGAATGCGCATGTGAAGATTCGGTTGGCTACACGTTAGTTAAGCACTTTAGGCAGGAAGTGGTACAAACCCTTTTTGGAGGCGTGCTTTCAACATTAGACCAACAAGGTGTAAACAGCCGTACACTCTTACGTGGCATTGAACCTGCTGTGTGGCAACTTATTCATAGTCAGCCTGACTCTTGGCTACCTAACGATACTGAAAGCTTCGACGAGCTACTTGTAGACGCTTACAGGCGCGCCAAACACAAGCTGTTAGACAAGTATTCACCAGTAGAAGCTAATATGGAAACATTAGCCTGGGGCAAGGTGAACGCACTTTCTGTTAAACATCCATTTGCTGATCAAATTCCTCTAGTTGGTGATATGTTAAACATGCAACAAGTAGAAGGTTTTGGTGATACATACATGCCTGCTGTACAAGCACCTAGTTTTGGTGCCTCTGAGCGACTATTTGTCAGCCCTGGCCATTTAGAGGATGCCATTCTAACACTACCTGGCGGACAATCTGGCCACCCACTGTCAAAATTTTTTACAACTGGCTTTAACGACTACGCAACGCACGCAGCTACCCCTCTGCTGCCCAGCCAGCCGATACACAGCCGAACATTTTACAAAAAAGAGGTTGAATGACACCTGCAATCACTTTGCTTATTAAAAAGCGTATCGCTCACAGCGTTTTAAAATATGAACACGACTCAAATGCGGCGTCTTACGGGCTTGAAGCTGTTGAAAAGCTAAACCTTAGTGCGGATACCGTTTTTAAAACATTGGTAGTGAGTACAGATAATAACAAGCTTGCCGTGGCCGTGGTCCCTGTAAATACCAAACTTAGCGAGAAGAAAATGGCCAAAGCGTTAGGTGTTAAAAAGGTAGAAATGGCGCAAGCAAACGCGGTAATGGTTGCAACAGGCTATGTGTTAGGTGGTGTAAGCCCTTTAGGGCAAAAAAAGCGCTTAGCGAGCGTTATTCACAAAAGTGCTGAAGGCCTTGCCACTATGCACGTAAGCGCGGGAAAGCGAGGATTAGAAGTGGCACTTTCTCCTGCCGATTTAGCTTTGCTAACAAGCGCCAAATTTGCGGATATTTCGGTAAATTAACTTGTTACAACCCAATATATCGTTAGCTGCGTTAGCGAAAGATTACAATGCAGCTTTTGGTTATGCGACTGCCGCCATTATATTCTTAAGGTTTTCGATTGGTTTGAGCCTTTTTTTAATCAGCACATCTTCGTTTATCTTAAGGATTATACCTTTCAGTAAATCAGTGGTGTTTTCTATGTGCGAGAGTGATTTAAGGTGCTCTATGTCTTCGAAAATCTTACGCCCTTTTAGCGATAGGCGCTTTTCTGATCTACCTTTAGCCAAGTCACTTTGAAGGTAACTCGCTATCTTTTTTGCTGACTTTTCATCTTCAGACAATGAGTGAATGTAGTACTTCATCATGCTTGGAACAAAGTCTGTAGTTGCACCAATTTCCATTGTCGCTAAATTTAGAATATCGATTAAATGCGCAGGTAAACGCCCTTCCACTGGCTTTCGCTTTGCTTCATATTGACGTTTAACCGCAGGTGTAGATTGGTGAGGTAACACGGTTACGCTTTCACACTTATCGCACACCCCCACCAAAACCTTTTTAACCACTCCCGTACCATCACTGAAAGGAACATCTCTTAATTGAAATGTCGCATTTTCAAATGACTGGCACGTGCTGCATGCCGCTTTCTGCGACTCGCCGACTTTGAAAATTTTCATATCTTTTCCTTAATGATGGACGCTAATAAAAACGCTATTCGGCTCTACGAAATACCATTTAACATACCAATTATGGCCGGCACGCCTCGTCTTAATTATGTGTACCGTAATGCTGCTATCAAAATGATGAGGGCTGGAAGAATAATCGTTTCCTCGACTTCGACCTATAATTTCGGCAACTTCCTCAAGCGACACTTGCCCAATTGCCAATAAATTTTTAACGTCAATATCGTTTCTCTGCTCATGGGAAACGTATCCTTTATTTAGACAGTCAATGACCTGTCGCTTTATTTCCTTGTAACGCACCCAGCACTCCACACGAACGACAAATGTACGCCAAATTGCGTACATTTTCAAATCAAGATTTCAACGAATTTATAGTACGAAAAGTAGGAAGGGGTATGAAGCTGGTCTGTGGTATAGGTTTCTGGTGAGTGTTTGAGTGCAGCGCGAGCAATAGCCTAAGTTATAACTTAAATCATAATCTAATTGGCCGCCTGCGCTAACCACTGTTTGCGCGCTTCCTCCAGCGCTGCTTCGTCAGGCTGTTCGTTGCCCGAGATAGCTACCGCTATTTGTTGAATAATAGCGTCACGCTTTTCAATCAGCGCATCAGTACGAGCAAACAAGTCCTTGGCTTCCGGATACTGCTCTTTAAGCGTTTCTACCTCTTCCAACGCATAATAACGCGCTTCAAACGCTTCGTTGTACAGCTGGCGCTTAGCATTGAATACAACGTAATCTTTCGCAGTTTCGGAATTAAGATATTCCATATCTTCAGGTGACAAGTTGGCAGCCTGCCCTACTTCACGGGCTTGTACCATCCAAGAATCTACTATTTCGATATTCCCATCTTTCACAGCCTGCTTAACACCTTCCTGCAAATCACTAGCGTGAAGAATTTCCATGACTGTGATTAGCGGAACTTGCGCTGCATCTTGATCTCGTTTGTCTGCATCTAGCGACAAATAAGCAAACCATGAAAACGTAGCAGCAACAATAATAGCAAGAACGACAAGTGCTTTTTTCACACTTTCCTCCAAAGAAGTTGCATATAAAAACCAGTGCGACGGCACTGTATAAAAGAAGCAATACAAAAAGAGCGAGAGACCCCGCTCTTTTTCAGTATTGTAACGACCTAAAGATTATTGGTCGACAGGTGCAGAGTTTTCAACTCGGCTTTTCAATTTTTGACCCGGGCGGAATGTAACCACACGACGTGCTTTAATTGGAATGTCTTCACCGGTTTTTGGATTGCGGCCAGGACGTTCATTTTTATCACGCAGGTCAAAGTTGCCAAAACCTGACAGTTTTACTTGCTCACCAGATTCCAGAGCGCCTTTAATCTCTTCGAAAAAAAGCTCTACCAGATCCTTCGCA
>Ga0114932_10001426_pt1 | contig 27186 bp, 27 predicted proteins | sample 2SBtaG_2_FD_87286 | JGI IMG/M metagenome (GOLD analysis project Ga0114932, IMG submission 87286) | Deep subsurface microbial communities from Kolumbo volcano to uncover new lineages of life (NeLLi) - 2SBTROV12_ACTIVE470 metaG | ecosystem: Environmental > Aquatic > Marine > Volcanic ...
GAAAATTCAGAAACATATTTTCTAGGTAAAAAATCAGAAAATGTTTCAATACAAGGTAAAGTTATTGTTGGAAAAGGAACTTTGATAAAAAATAATTCGGAAATTGAAGGGCCTGTTATTATTGGAGAAAATTGTATCATTAATGAGAATACACGGATTGGTCCAAATTCAAGCATTGGAGATAATTGCAAAATTTCACATTGCGATATAGAAGATTCTATTATCATGGCGAACTGTAACATAGACGAAAAAATAAAAATTCGAAATAGTATCATAGCATCAAATTCAAGTATTCAATTAAACAAAGAAAATGAGGAAAAAATATTTCTTGTTGGTGAAGGAACAAAAATTTTACTTTAAATTTTTTGGTTTATCTTATTTTAAATATGTTAAAGTATAGGAGTACTGATATCTACCTTGAATAATTTATGCTCTCTTGCAAGTATCGTGATTTTAAATTATAATGCAGGAAAATTGTTATTAAATTGTGTAGAATCAGTATTAAAAACAGATTATGAGAATTTTGAAGTTATCATTGTTGACAACAAATCATCAGACAACAGTCACATAGAATGTAAAAAAAAATTCCAAGATGTGCATCTTATTGAAAATACAGAAAATTTTGGCTATTGTGAAGGAAACAACATAGGAATTCGTTCTGCAAAAGGAGATTACATCATAATTTTGAATCCAGATACAATCGTAGAACCTGATTGGTTGAAACAACTTATTTTTGCATATCAAAAAAATGGGGATGGACTATATCAACCCAAAATTCTTTCTTTAGATGATAAGAAGATTTTACAAAGTACAGGAAATATGTTACATCTTTTTGGTTTTGGTTTTGCAAGAGATAAGGGATTAAAGGATGAGAATTATAGAAACACAATTGAAAAAGTAGGATTTGCTTCTGGAACCTGTCTATTTACAACATCAAATGTTATAAAAAAAATTGGTCTATTAGATCCATTTCTTTTTTTATATCATGATGATCTTGATTTAGGTTGGAGAGCAGCACAAATTGGAATTAATTCGTATTATGTTCCAACTTCAGTAATTTATCATGCAGAAAGTTATTTTCTCAAATGGAGTTCAAAAAAATTCTATTGGCTTGAAAGAAATAGACAATATTGTATTTTAACACATTATTCAAAAAAGACTCGTCAAAAAATGTCTTTTCATCTTTTTATAGTAAATTCTTTAGTTTGGTTATATTATTTATCCAAAGGATTTCTTTTAGCTAAAATTAAAGCAGATTTAGACATAATTAAAAATCGAAAAAAAATTGAAGAAAAGTATTTAGAGTTAGAAAATAAAAAAACTATTTCAGATATAGATATTTCAAAAAAATTTCCAGATGAAATATTTGTTCCTGAAATTGTTAGTGGAAGTAAGATCAATCAATGGTTTAATTCAATTATAGTTAGATTAAGTAAAAATGCAAAAAAATCAATGTATAAAAAATAATTATTCTATAGGTTCAGATATAACAACAGCAACAGCAAAACTTTTTTCATGCGAAAGAGATACAAGAAAATTAAATTTATTTTTCTTACTTAACAAACTAACAGAAGGTTTTGAATTAATATGATCTGTATGGATTTTCAACATTGTGGTTTTCTTATTTAATGATTTTTTGACAGCTTCTTTTATTGCAAACTTTCCTGTAAAATGAATGTAAGGATTTTTGAATTTTAAACAGTATTTAATTTCAGATGGAAGAAAAAGTTTTTTATAAAAATTTGGTTTACTTTTGTAAGGAATTTTTTCAAAATCTGTAATATCAGCAATATCAATTCCTATACCGATTTGTTCAATCATATTAAATCAATTTGTATTTCTAACTATAACTCTAGCATTTCCATCAACTAAACATTTGCCATTTTTATGTAAAATTTTTGTATTTATATCAATAATTTTCGTTGAATTGCTTTTATTAATAATTTCACCTTCAACAATAATTTCATCATCCACATAACAAGGATTTTGGAAATTCAAAGTTTGGGAGAAGTATAATGCATTTTTTCCAGGAAGATACATTCCTATCAATCGTGAAAAAAATGATGAAAGTAGCATCCCATGGCAAACTCTACTATCAAAATTTGCCACTTTAGCATATTGATCATCCATGTGTAATGGATTAGTATCACCAGAAATTTTTGCAAAGTCATCAATAAGAGATTTTGATATTTTCATAGTGAAATTTTCTTTTTGTCCAATTGATAATTCTTCAAAAGAGAATTTTTTTAATTCAGTCATCTAAATTAATACCATGATTTTTTAAGTGTCTCTTTATATCTGAAATATTTTTTACATCTGTAGCCTCATCGATTGTAAATTTTACATCAAAATTAGTTTCTAATTCGTATAATAATACATAGCCATTAAATGATGTCCAAGTTGGGATATCTTCTGTAGTAGTATTATCAGAAATATCAGAAATTGGAAAATTAAATACTTTAGATATAATATTGTATAATTTTTCTGACATTATTCAACTATCACTGTCAAGAAATCAGGCATATTGAAAGTTTTGTTTACATCAAATATCCAAAACTCTCCTTCATTTACAAAACCATTATCAGACAAAAAATTCTCTATTGGTTTATTTTTATTTGTAGGAATGTATTTAGCTTTAATTTTTAAGACATTATTTTTTCTTGCTTCATTTATTACATAATTCAAAATTGCTTTTTCTACTTCTCTTCCCATTACTCTACAACTTAAAAGAAAAGTGTCAAGTAACCATTCTTTTGGATTTTTATGAACAATAAAGACTCCAGTGATTCCATTATCACCAAATTTATCTTTAATTTGTACAGAACCTACTAACATATTTTCATTATTAGAAAATTTCATTATATCATTTTCTTGATATCTTTTAGTAGTTAAATTAAATTGATTAGTTTTCAAAGTTAATTGTGAAATTCTAGGAATTGAAAAACTGTTTGATTTTTTAATATAAATTTCTAAATTTAATTTTTTCAAGAATTCATCTAAATTTTGTGATGAGTGCTTTAATTCAGTTCTATTACGTTGCTCCAGATACATCTGACTTCTTTGTGAATCTTCACCAGTTATCTGAAAAGTACTAAATTCAATTAAAGATTGTAATAATTCTGAATATCTAGAAGGATCTTTTGGTAAATCAGGAGTCAAAATTTCTGGAAAAATTTCTTGAATTAGTTCTCGATTAACAGGATCATCATCAAGAAAAACAAAACTGTCAGTTCCTATATTCAATTCTTCAGCAATTTCTTCCATGTTTGTAGCCTTATCATTCCAATTAATTCTCAAGCAAGCAAAATCATTTTCTCTAAGAATCATATTTGGATGTTCACGAATTACCTGAATAGCATCTTCAAAATTATTTTTGCTGTTTATTGCAAGAATTATTCCTCGTTGAGTTAATGCTTTAAGGGTTTTTTGAAATTCAACAAATGCATTTCCAGGTGGTTGTTCCCCTAAATGAATTCCATCAAAGCCATCTTCACCTACAATTCCACCCCAAAGTGTATTATCTAAATCAAGAACAATACATTTTTTGGAAATACCTAATGTTGGAATAATAAATTGAAGCAACTCATTTCCTAAATAAGGTATGTAATCTAATGCAATTTTTATATCTCCAAATAAATAATTTTGAAAATTAAAAATATTTTTTTCTCCATATTTAATTATGAATCTAAAAAAATCAAATACAGTTACAGAATCAATGTTAAAAGTTTGTTCCTTTAGCTTATTATTAAAATCTAATATCATATCATGAAAACCATAATCTGTTTTCATTTCAGCTATTCCTTGTGGTGAATAATATGGTAAACCAAGATTTGATATAATTAATTTGGAAGAAGAATTTTCTTTAAATTTATTAATCAAATTCATTATCTCATTAATTTTTTCTTGAACCAAAGTTTGTCTCTCAGATTTTGAAATGGAAAATGGAAAATGGAAAATGTCACCAAAAATACTTCGATTATCAATAATCAAAAAAGTAATTTCTGGTGAAAATTTATACAATTCAGAGTTTTCATTAAGAATTTCCTGATTATATTGATTGTAACCACCAACATATGAAATAGAGTCAATTTTTCTATCAAAGCATTTTACTTTGATTGTTTCAGATAACCCATTAATTGTAAAACTAGACAAAATTGCAATTTTGATTTTTTTATCAAAATTAGTGGATATTATTTTGTTTGATTCCACAATAAAGTGAGATAAGGGTAATTCTGTATTCATAATTAAAGAATGCACTATTTTTACCTTAAATATTTTCTAATTTTACTAATTTCAAACAATTTTGACTAAAATTTTGTTCATAAGCCTTAAAGGCAAAAAAAAAATTGCATATTGAGGCATAAAATAATGGATGATGTTAATTCAATTAATGAATCTGAAATAATGGAATATTATGGGTTAAAAGGAATTTCAGGTAAATTAAAATTTAAAACAAAGATGTTACGTTCTTGGATTTTACATTCATGGGCTTATTCTTCTCCTTGGTCTAATTTTATAGTAAAAATACAAAAAGCCAGAGGGGTCAAAATTGGTAAAAATTGTCATTTTTCATCTTATGTCTTGTTGGATCTGGTATATCCAGGATTAATTGAGATTGGAGATAATGTAACAATCAGTCACAATGTGATGATTTTTTCTCATTCTAATCCTACTGCAAATTTATTTTTAAAAAAAACTGCATATCCAAGAAAAACAGGCAAGGTTACTATAAAAAATGGAGCTGTAATTAATCCAGGTTCAACAATTATTGCAGGAGTGACAATTGGTGAGAATTCAATTGTTTCTATTGGTAGTGTAGTTACTGAAGATGTTCCAGATTACTGTATCGTAGTTGGAAATCCCGCAAGAGTTATTAAAAAAATTGAAAGAAAATAATTAATTGAATTTTTTTGATATTCTAGAAATACTGTAAAGTACTACTGACATCAGTAATAATATTAATCCAATTACTAAAGAGCCTAAAGCAGTTAAAGTTGAAGGTATTGAAAAAATCCCTTGTTCATTAAATATGCTCAAAACAATAATTGAAAAAAAGATTCCCATAATAATTAGAATAAAACCCGGAATACCTAAAAATCTTAGAGGATGATTAATTGCAATTAATTCTAATAATGAAGATATCACTCCAACAGAATGAGTAATTGGATCTTTTGTAGAAGTTTTGTGTCCAACATCATATAACACTGTAACAGATTCTTCAATAATTTTTAATCCTTTATTTGCTGCATCAACTAAAATTTCAGAATCAACACCAAATCCTTGATTAGTAATTTTAATAGAAGATATAGCATTTTTTGAATATGCTCTATACCCACTTTGTGTATCTTCAAAAGGTAGATCTGCAGCCAATTTAGTAAATTTATCAAGAATTTTATTCCCTGTTTTTCTATATGATGGCATTTCTGTATGATTTGCATATCTATTACCAATTACAACATCAGCATTTGATTTCTCTAAACTAGTAATCAAATTTTCCATTTCTTCAGGTAAAAACTGACCATCTCCATCAATAGTTACAACAATATCAGCATCAATTTCATTTGCATATTGAAATAAAGTTTTAAATGCAGAACCTTTCCCTAAATTTGTTTTATGCGTTAGTACAGTTGCACCAGCTTCTTTAGCTTTTAAACTAGTTTGATCAGAAGAACCATCATCACAAACAATTACTCTATCTACAAATTTTAATGAACGTTTGACAATATCATTAATAGAATTTTCTTCATTAAATGCAGGAATACATACTATTTTTAACATAATGCTAACTAGATAGTTTTCTATATCTAAGTTATTAAAATTAAAGATATTTAGTTATTATATGAAAAATGATTCCAGATAACATATGGTAATAACAAACATCATGACAGTAGATTTAGAAGATTATTATTGTGATCTTCCATTTTCTGAATGGTCAAATCATCAAGATAGAGTAGTACAAAATACTGAACTAATTTTAGAACTATTTTCGAAATATAAAATAAAAGCAACATTTTTTGTCGTAGGATATATTGCAGAAAAATTTCCAGAGTTAATAAAAAAAATTTTTGAAAAAGGCCATGAAATCGCAAGTCATAGTTATTGTCATCATGATTTAAGAAAAATTAGTAAAGAAGTATTTGAAGATGATTTAAAAAAATCAATCCATATTTTGGAAAAAATTACTGGAGAAAAAGTGTTAGGGTTCAGAGCTCCATTTTTTTCAATTGATAAGAAAACATTTTGGGCATTAGAAATATTAAGAAAAAATGTTGTTTATGATTCAAGTATTTTTCCAGTACGGACTCCTCTTTATGGAGTTCCAAACGCTCCACGAAATATTTACAAACCATCTGCAAAAAATTTTGTCAAAGAAGATAAAGAAAGTAATTTAATTGAAATTCCATTAGCTACACATAAAATTCCAATTATTGGAAATGTACCTATTGCTGGAGGTTTCCATTTAAGATTTTTGCCACATAGATACATTTCTTATGGAATAAAAAAAATGAATAATCAAAACAATCCAGCTATGATTTACATACATCCAAAAGATATTGATCCAAACATGCCAAAAATTAAAGGGTATAATTGGACTTATTATTATAATCTAAAATCAGCACAAAAAAAATTTGAAAAGATTTTAGAAAAATTTCAATTTACATCAGTAAAAGAATTATTAAAAATTTAACTAAATCATTTCAAAAACATCTACATATTCACAGATTTAAAATAATCAAGAGTTTTTTGAATACCTTTCTTAATAGAGTATTTTGGCACCCAACCAATTGATTTTAGTTTTGAATTGTCAGCAAGAAAATTTCCAACATCAACTTTTTTAGTATAATTTGGTGATTCAATATACTTGATAGGAGTTTTAGTTAAATCATTTAGCCATTCAGCTAATTGATAAAACCAAGTTTTTTCAAATGATGAGATCCAGTAAAGATCTCCTTTTTTTCCATTTCTCATGATTGTTTTTATTCCTGAAACAACGTCTTCGACATATATTAAATCTCTAAAAAATTTCCCTTCATTATAAATAGAAATTTCTTTTTGTTTAAACGCATTATAAATTAAATAATTTACAGCGTTTTTCTTTGGAATTATTTGTTCTCGTGGTCCAAACGAATTAGTAATTCTAAAAATTCTAGTATCAATTCCATATACATTTTCATAGATTTTACAATAATGTTCACTTGCCAATCTATTTGCACCATAAATGGTGGTTGGATTACATTGACTTTCTTCGTTAACAGGAAGTTCTAAAGGTTTTCCAATTACAACAAATGTACTGCCTAAAATTAATTTACAATCATAATTCATTTGACGAATTTTTTCTAAAATAAATAATGTAGATTTTGTATTTGAATCAACATTATTGAGAGGATTTTCAAATGATATAGAATGAGATGTTTCTCCAGCTAAATGAACAATTGTATCAGGTTGAAACGATTCTATTGTTTCTCCGAATTTTTTAAAATTAGTTATATCAGTATAATTAAGAATTATTTTAGAAGTTAGATGAGAAATATTATTAGATTTAGAATCAGTTTTTGAAACAATCATAATTTCATTGTCGTCATTCAACAATGTGTCAGTTAGATGACTCCCCACAAACCCAGTTCCTCCAGTAATCATAATTTTCATATTTCAATATGACAAAAGATGGTGTTGTATTTCAAGTTATTATAAGATATTTTTTGATAAATAACAAACAAACAAATCAATAAAACACTTGAATAGTGTAAAAAATGTTTAAAAAATCGTGTTCGAATGACTAAAAATCAGGAAAATAAAAATGAATTAATTCATGAAAGAAAGTCACTAATTCTAAAAAAATCTATTTTCATACTTGCAATAATTGCAATTATTGGATTAGGAATTAGATTATATTATTTTTCATACGAAATCCCAGTGACTTCTGATGCATTAACATATTTCTTACATGCAACAGATGCTATTGTAGTATCAGGATTTCCAAATACTGCAGTTGCAAATAATGGTTGGCCACTTTTTTTATCATTATTTTTTGGATTAGTTCAATCAAATAATTTTCTTGATCATTCAGCAGTTCAACAATTACTATCTATTTCTATTTCAGTTTTAACAATAATTCCTGTTTATTTAATTTGTAAAAAATTCGTTAAAAATGAATATGCTTTATTAGGTGCAGGGATTTTTGTGTTGGAACCTCGTATCATTCAAAATTCAGTATTAGGAATTACAGAGCCATTATACATTATCCTAGGAAGTATTTCATTATTGTTTTTCCTTAGTAACAAAATATCTTTTACTATGGTAGCTTTTGGATTTGTTGCAATAACTACAATGGTAAGAGCTGAAGGATTATTTCTTCTAATACCATTTTCAATAATGTTTTTTATTAAATATAAAACTGAAAAAAAAATTATTTTAAAATTTTTGTTAGCATTAGGCATTTTTTTCATTATTTTATCACCTATGACACTTTACAAAATGGATGTACGGGATGGAGATGATGCAATTTTTGGAAGAGTGGCATCGTCGATAAGTGATTCATCAATAATTTATAAAGATAATTCACAAGGATTTTTTGAATATGTTGAAAAATCAGTAATTAAATTTCTACAGTTTATTGGATGGATACAAATTCCTGTTTTTATTATTTTTCTACCTTTAGGAATATTTTTAATTTTTAAAAATAGAAATAATAATTCAAAAACAATTATCTTAAGTATTTCCTGTATGCTAATTCCAGCTTTTTATGGAATTTCAACAGGACCTGATACAAGATATTTATATTTTTTATATCCAATGTTTTGTGTAATTTCTGTATTAGCTATTGAAAAAATTGTTGTTAACAAGAAAAACTCAGTAAAAATACTTATGTTAATTTTTATAATGATTTTTCTTGCATCATCAATTTTTCTAAGTCTAAAAATGAATGATATAGAATATGAAAAAGACGCTGTAAAGGTAGCACAATTTTTAGTTAATAATGCTTCAGGAATAAATGATTATCATCCAGAGGCATCATATGTAAGATCAACAATTGTTGAATCTGAGGAATACCCAAAACTTGCAAAAAATATTCAATTTGATAAAGTAAAGAAATTTAATATTAATTATGATAATTTAGAAGAATTTATTGAAAATCATAGAAATGAAGGATTAAGTCATTTAGTAATAGATAAAAAAAATAATCAATTTGAATTTATGAATGAGATTTTTGTTAATGAAGAAAATTATTCATATCTTAAAAAAGAATTTGATTCATCAGAGTTTGAAATGAAATATCAAGTAAAGATTTTTCAAATAAATTATCAGGAATTTGATAAAAAAAATTCTAAATCTCATGAATAGGTTTTATGAATTAATTATTTGATGGATTTTTTCTAATGTAACATCAGAAATATTATGTTGATCATTTTCATCTATTAACACATCAAAATATCCCATGGAAAGTTGTTCTAAAACATTTTTTACTGAATCAGAATATAATGAAGATACCTCGCCTGCAAAACAACATGGATCATTTTTATTAAATATTTGAATCAATTTCCTGTCTTGTCCATATCCTCCTAATACATACAGTTCTAAATAATTTGAAATAGAATATAATGAGGGTAATTCTTGTTCATAGTCTCCAAAATTTTGTGGATCTGCTCGTAAATACAATGGCAATGAACCAGCAATAGAAAACGTATCTGAAACTCTATCATCTATTGCAGAATAAATTATTCCAGTCCAACCACCACCAGAAATTCCTACAAAATGATAAGAATCAAATTCAAAATTGTTCTCAACATAATTTAATGAAACAATGATAGGTTCAACAAAAAATTTAATTGGAGAAAATTCTTGGTTTTCTAAAAATTTAAGTCTATTATGATTTATCAATTTAATTATTCCCAATTCAGAGATTTCTACTGTTGGTTGATTATTCATTCCAGAAAGAGGCATAGAAAAAGCTAAAACTGAATAATCTCTTTCTAAAAAGTACTCAAAAATTCTAATATTCTGTCTAAAATCTTCACCATGCCCATGATGATAAATAATTAATTTTTCATTATTTTTTTCTGGTATTAATAAATAAGCAATAGAATTAACATCATATTCCATTTTAATGACTAATTTATTGATACTTTTTAAATTATTTAGAGTGCTTAGTTTTTCATCAGATATATCTTCATAAATGTTTGATGGAAAAATATTTTTTGGATAATCTTGATTTTTCCAAATATAATTAATAAGAGAATCTCGTTTTTCAAGAACATCAAATTTAGAATTTATTTGAATAAGATCTCCAGGATCAATTTCATAAATATATTCATCAATTACAAAATTTGTGTTTTGAGAATTTTCAGTTAGTGTTTTATATTTGAATTCTTGAAAAATTTCATATGGAAAAATTTTGTATTGTCCAACAAAAAAACCGTATGAAAAAGTAAGCATAGTAATAAAAACCACAACTAAAATCAAAATTTTATAATTCATTTATTCTCAATTTACATAAAATTGTCTTAGATATAAGACATCAATATTATGATAAATATCTTAATTTATTTAATAATATTTAATTATTTAATAATAAATAGAAAAGAGTGCAAATCTATTTGGCAGATAAAATAAAAATTTTTTTAAAATCTAGAAGTATTATTAAAAATTGGCATGTCCTTCCATCATTATATTATAAATTTGGAAAGGAAAAATATGTTACTTTAAAATTAAAAAATGGGTTAAAAATTAAGTTAAGAAAACATTCAACAGATTTAATGCAATTTGCAACAATTTGGTTAATTAATGAATATTCAAAACCAGGGTTTTCAATCAAAGAAAATGATGTAATCATCGATATTGGTTCTCACATTGGCATGTTTGCACTCTATGCATCACAATATTGTAAAAAAGGAAAAATTTTTTGTTTTGAACCTGTTAAAGAAAATTATGAACTTTTGCTTGAGAATTTAGCTATAAATAAAATTTCAAATGTTTTAGCCATCAATAAAGCAATATCTGAAATTGATGGAAATGTTACTATGTATTTGAATAATGATGATTCAGGTCATAATTTAATTGAAAAAACAGAAAATGTGATTCAGGTATCTTCTACTTCTCTAAAAACATTTTTTGATAATAATATTATAAAAAAATATGATCTGATAAAAATAGATTGTGAAGGTTCTGAATATAATATTATTGAATCACTTCCCAATTCATATTTTAAAAACATTGAAAAAATTATCATAGAATATCATTTTGCAAAAAAGAAATTTGTTAGTTTTCAAAAACTATTAGAAAAACTAAATGCATGTTCATTTAATTTAGAAAAAGATGAAAATATAGAAGATATGGGAATGATTTTTGCAAAAAAATAATGTTTAACTTTCTTCATATATCTTTGCCATCTTTTTACAAATATTATCCCAATCAACAGATTTTGCAAAATTTATAGCATTTATTGAATATTCATTTTTTTTTTCATATACTTCTGAAAGCTTTATTAAAAAATTTACATCTTGAAAAATTTTCCCAGCATGTGAAATATCTATTATTTCATTATGAGGTTCAATATCAAATAATAATAATGGTTTTCCACATGCCATAGCTTCTAAAGTTGGAACTGGACATACTTCAAAAGTACTAGCAGAAATATACACATCACAAGATGAATATCTGAGTTTTAATTCATCATTAGTAATTTTTCCAGTAAGTTCTACATGATTTTGTAATTGTTTTTCTAGAATTAATTTTTCTAATTTTTCGAATTCTTCACCTTTTCCAACAATCTGTAAATGAACATCAGGAAAAACACTTAACAAATTAGGAATAAAATTGATTAAAACATCTGCACGTTTATACGATCTCAATCCACTGACAAAAAGTAATTGTGGACTTCCTTTTTTATAGGGTTTCGGTAATGATGGATGATAAAAATTACAATCAACACCATTGTAAACTACTTCAGCAGATACATCACCTATCATATTCTTCATTTGTATAATTCCAGATTTTGAAACCGATATGATTTTTGAAAAACGATTTTTGAAAATGGTCATAGATATTTTAAAATTTATTCTTTGGATAAAGTTTGATGCACCATGATAATGAAGTATAATAGGTTTTGATGATTTTTTAAAAAGTAAAAAATAATTTGGGAATGCTTGATGAGTATGAATTATATCAAATCCTAACTTGTCAATCCCTGAAAAAAGTAAATTTGTTTTGTTTAACTGAATTTTAGGTATAGAATGAGGAGGATCATTTTCAAAAGAAAAAGCTCCTATAGTAGTTTCATAGCCAAGTTTTTTCAATCCAATACATAGATTATTTATGACTGTTGTATGACCAAAATCTGCAGGATATGTCCTAACTACCATAAGAATTGATTTCAATTATTTTCAAATTACTAGTGATACTTATTAATTTATGATCATAGATTTGTTGTTATGGGATTTAATTTTGGTCATACACTAATTACTGGTGGAGCTGGATTCATTGGAAGTCATCTAACTGAAGAATTAATCAAGGATAAATTTCAGGTAAAGGTTTTAGATAATCTGTCTACTGGAAATAAATCAAATTTGAAATTTTGCCTTCAAAAAGAAAATCATAGATTATTTGTTGAAGATTTAAAAAACTATAAACAAATTTCAGATTATCTTAAAGACGTAGATACAATTTTCCATTTAGCAGCTGATCCAGAAGTACGCACAGGATTTTTAGATCCAAAATCAGCTTATGAACAAAACATTGAAAATACATTTCAATTATTAGAAAATGTAAGAAATTCAAATATTAAACAAATTGTTTTTGCTTCATCCTCTGTAGTGTATGGTGAACCAGAAATAATTCCAACACCAGAAAAATATGGACCATTGTTACCTATTTCGATTTATGGAGGAACAAAATTAGCATGTGAAGGATTAATTTCATCATATTGTCATAATTACGGAATTAAAGGAACAATTGTAAGATTTGCAAATGTTGTAGGATCTAGAGCAAAACATGGAGTAATTTGGGATTTTATACAAAAATTGAAAATAAATAAAAAACAATTGAATGTTTTAGGTAATGGCAAACAATCTAAATCATATATTCATGTAAATGATTGCGTAAAAGGATTATTATTTTCAGCAGAAAATACCAAAAAAAATATTGATGTATTTAATATAGGAAATTTAGATATGATAAATGTATTAGATATTGCATCAATTGTTTGTAAAAGAATGAATTTAGAAAATGTAGATATTATTACTTCTGGAGGAACTAATGATGGAAGAGGATGGGTTGGTGATGTAAAAGAAATGAATTTAGATATTACAAAAATGAGAGATTTAGGTTGGAGTCCAAATGAAAATAGTAAATTATCTATTGAAAGGGCAGTTACAGAAATTTATTCAGAATTAAATTAAAGATTGTTATTAAAACTAAATTTTTAGTGTTTTTTTAATAAAATTTTCCACCATTCACTAATAGTTTGATTTGGATTAACATGACGATCATCTTCAAATCTTAATATTTCAAATTTTGATTGAAAGAGTTGTTCTAAAATTGACTTATCATAAAAATATCTAATTATTCCATTATATTCAAATGCATCATCATTTATTTTAGATCCATAATCATGATATTTATCACCTTTCTTTTTTGTTGAAAATAAAATAGTTGAATCATCTTTCATAACTGAATAAATATTTTTAAAAATATTTGTCAAAGAATCAATATCAAAAAACTGTAATGCTAAATTTGAATAAACAAAATCAAAAGATTTTACAGAGTAAGGAAAAGTTTGTTCAACATCATGAACTATGGCATTAATATTTTTTAAATTTAGAGATTTTGTGGTTTTGTTTACAAATGAAATTGCATTTTCAGAAATATCAAAAGTTTCTACAAAATAATTTTTTTCTGAAAAAAATATTGTGTCACGTCCTTGACCACATCCTATTTCTAACATATTTTTTATAGGTTTATCTTTAATCAAATCAAAAGCAAGTTTTGCTAATTTAGTAGAACCAGTTCCAAAAACATTTGGTTTTGAATACATGTCTGACCAATAAGAAATAGTTTTTTCATCTTTCAAGATAATTTTTCACCTTCAGATAGTATTTTTTCTAATTCTCCTCTTAATTTAAGAGCTATTTCGGGATTTTTATTAAGAATATTATTTTCTTCAGATGAATCGTTTTCCAAATTATACAATTCTTCTGTTTTATTATGAATATTAGAAATGAATTTCCATTTATCAGTACGAATAGAATAAACATTTGGTTCTTTTGGTGGTTTATTATCATTTAATGGATTTCCAGATTGTGAAAATGCAATTCTTTCTTCTATTTTTCCATCAATGATTGGGAATAGACTTTTCCCATCTATTGATTTATAGTGTGAATCAGAAGATATGGATAAAATTTCTAAAATTGTAGGAAATAAATCAATTGAACGAATTTGATTTTGGAAAGTTTTTTGTGGTAATGAAGGATGAATAAACAATGCAGTTGAAATCAATGTGTAATCATAACAATATACACCATAAGCACGTTCACCAAATTTTTCACCAATACTTATTCCATGATCAGAAATGATTACGATAAGACTATTTTCATCAAGATGGAGTTTTTTACAATGTGAAATTATTTCCCCTAGATAATTATCTGCATTTTCAAATAATGAATTATAAAATTTTTCATTCTCACTCTTTCTTGAAAAATATTCTTCACTAAAATTATCATATTTTTTTAAAACTTGTTGCATTATTCCAGTATGGATATTACTATAATGAAGATATAGAAAGAAATTGTTATTTTGTTTACAAGAATTATTCATTTTTTCTAATAATAGTTTGTGTCTGGATGTCAAGTCATCATTTAGTTCGTCATGTACTACGAAAGAATCAAATCCAATTTTAGGTAAAACTAAATCATTTATGACATCAGCATATGTTGAATATCCATTTTCTTGCAGATATAATGAAAGTGTTTTGTATTCATCTTTTTTAAATTTGGGGGTTGACCAATAACTATTAACACCAGTTTTGTGCCCATATGTACCACTAAAAACTGCATGTAATGCAGCAATTGTATAAGGTGCATAAGTTATGGTTTTAGGAAAAAAAGTACCATTATTAATTAAAGTTGAATAATTTTTTCCATTAACTATACGATCTAATCTAGCACCATCCATCATAATAAAGATCAAATTCATATGTTTTCAAGAAAATTAGATCAGCATATAATTTTGTTGATTAATTTTTTGGAATTGGATTACATATATCCTAATTTTCTAAGTTCTTCTTCAATTTTCTTTTCTTCATCCACGTCTAAAATTTGCTCAGATTTTTCATAATTAAATCCACGCTCATTTTGCATTTTAATTAAAATCTCTTCCATTTCTTTTACTATTAATGGATTATTTTTTGCAATATTATTTTCTTCAAATGGATCATTTTTTAAATCATACAAATGGATTTTTGATAAATTGTTATTTTTATCACGAAAATATTTGTAGCTAGATGTTCGGATTCCAACAATATTGGTTATAACAAATTTAGGAGCATTAGTAGCACCTTCAACTAGAACTGGTAGTTCTTTGATTTTTTCATTTTTAAATAGAGGAAAGAGACTTTGACCTTGAATTTGTTTTTTTTCAAAATTTATTTTTGCTATATCTAATATAGTTGGAAAAATATCAACACTTCTAACTTGTTGTGATATAATTTTGGAATCAGATATGCCATAACCAAAAAAAAGTAAAGGCACTCTAAAACGTTCATCATACACATGGGTAATACCCCAAGCTGAATTTTTCATTAGTCGTTTTCTAAAATTAGAAATATTTAGATTCTCAATTCTTTCTAATTCTGGTTTCATCGTATCATATTTTTTTGAATCAATTTTTTCAGTATATTTATTTGAAAGTTTTTTTCTTAATGGATTAAATGATTTTGGAAATTTTGTAATAACTTTATGAGCAAGTTTAAAAGTAGAACCAGGTTTATGAATACGTTTTTTTATATTTGTATTATTATATTCCTCCAATTCTACATCATATGAAGCAGTTTCTGAACCATGATCTGCTGTAATAATTACTAATGTATTATCTAGATTTACTTTAGATATTATTTTTCCAAGCCAAAAATCCATTACAGACACAATTCTTTCATATTTATTTTTACCATACGACTGATCATGAATTTCTTTTGGTCCTTCTTTTAATTGATGTTCAATAGGGAATGACAATAAATGAAGATCATATAAATGCAAATAATGAATCCATGGTTCTTTAAAAGATTTAGATGAAAAATCATTTAATATTTTTTCTCCCAATCCATTCCATAGTTTTGAGGTTACATGATATTCATCAACTTTTGAAAAAATTTTATCTAAACCCAAAAAATAAATTACATTTTGATAAGTAGCGTATGAATGATATCCTTGTTCTTTAAAATAATGAATTAGAGTTTTAATGGTTTTATTTAATGTAAAAGTATTTTCATCTTGTATAACACATTCAAATGGAAATAATGATGTAAGAATACTTGAAACAGAAGGAATAGTACTAGGTGCAGAACAAATAGCTTGAGAAAAATAGTTCCCTTGTTTAATCCATGAATCAATATTTGGAGTTTTAGATGTTTTTTTTTCTCCAAAAAATTTGTCAGAACTTAATCCATCTAAAACTATGAATAAAATATTTGGTTGCGAATTTTCCATTTTGATATTTAAAGGAATTTCTTCATTTAGTATTTGAATCTTATCTGAATTGGATAAAGAAAGATAATTTGTAAATCAATCTTTTAACATGTAGGTATAATTTTGTAGTGTATTGATTGTTATAATCTAATAATTAGAGAAAAACCATGAAACAAATGTTCTTTTTTAGAGCATGGTATTATTTTAGACAAGGCTGGACCACATATTTTGCATTTGTTTTTGCAGCAATTAACACACTTACTGTAACATATTATTTAGCAATTGAAAAAATTCCAGAATTAGAAACTATTTTTCCAACATTTTCCCAATACATCATAGTTGTTGCAATGACTGGAATTCCATTACTTATCGTAATAGGATATGTACATTTTAAAAGATCATTAGCTTACAAATCTGAAGCAGCTGTTGGAGTTGAAAGTAATCCATATCAAATTAGAAATTTAATAAATTCAGAAATTAATTTAAAATTAAATTTGAATATCTTACAAATTTTAATGAATAATTCAAAAAATTTGAATATTTCAGAAAATGAGATTAAGGAAATAAAATCACTATATAATGAATTATTAGAATATACTAAAGAAAGATCTCTAACAAATAAAAGAGATTTAAAATATTTCAAAGAAAAGATGTCATAAATTAAAAATTCATTTTCTGCTTTTTCCAATATTGATAAAAAATATTTTGACATTAATTTATTTTGAAATTAGTTAAATATGATTTTGAGAAATATTTTTTATGAAATAAGAACATAATTTGTGCGTTTTAAAAAATCATCAACATCTTTGATTGCTAATAAATTTTGACTTGGTAAAAGTTTTGAACTTTTAAAAATTTGTTGAATTTTATTTTCATTATATTTAAAAATTTTAAAATTATGATCTAATAAAAAGTCAAACAGATTAGAAAATGAATAATCATAATTTTTGTATAAACGTTCAACACATTCGAAAAAAATACAATTTGTAATTTTGAGAGTTTTTTCACCCCCTTTAAAAACAAATAATTCAAATCCTTCAACATCTATTTTTAACAATGAAACAGAATGTTCAAATAAATTAAAATCATCCAATTTTTTTGTAGAAACTTTAATTCCATTTGTATTTTTTAAAATTTTGTTTTGTCCATCAGAAACAACATCTGAAAAATACGAAAAGCCATTTTTATTGCTAAGAGCAAGATTATGAATTTCTATATTCTTTTGTTTATTTAGCTCAACATTTCCTTTAAGATATTGAAAAATTTTTGGGTGAGGTTCAAAAGAAATTATTTTTCCATTGTTGCCAACTGCTTTAGCACATGTTAATGTAATTGTACCGATATTTGCACCAATGTCAATCATTGTTTCTTCAGATTTTAGATAATCTCTAAAGAAATTTTCTTCACTTTTTATTCTAAAAGTTGGTTCAATCCACAGAGCTCTTGAATAATTCGAGGGATAAAATTTTAACAAATAAAATTTTCTATCAATATTAAAAAGAGTTGATAAATGTAAACGAATTAAAATTTTTGCACATAAAAATTTTAGAGGGTGGTTTTTATTTTTTGCAACTTTGTAGATTGTGATGGGATTAAGTTCCATTTTAAGTACCTATATATCAAATATCAATTTAAGTGTCAATTTAAAAGAACATGTTAAAATTTTGTTCATTTTAAACAATTATTCATAATAATAAAATTCATTTAAGAATTTCTTCAATTAATTCTGTTAAGTGTTCTACAGCGTTATCATTAGATAATTTTTCTAGAGTATATCTTTGTCCTTCTAATGCTATTTTTTCCCATTTTGGATTATTTCTATCAGTTAAAAATTCTTCAAATTTTTCTTCATAATTTTTTTCATTTATGAAGATTGATGTTTTACCATCTTCATAACCTAAATAGGATCCATGATTATGTTTTGTTATTTCCATAAAAGTTAAGCAACCGGCAGCTGCAGTTTCCATATATTTTATTGTAGGATAATGCGTAGTTGCAGCAATAGCTGTTTGATATTGCGAAAGTAAAACAGGTAATTCATCACTATCAAATCTTTTTGAGATATCTCTAGCATGTTCTACATATGACAAATCGTTACAAATTGTTCTTAATTTATAGAAATACCAGCTTGAACGATTAGGATTTAAAATTCTATTTGCTAATTTTGATTTTAATTTATTTTTTCCTAATGCACCAGAAATTAAAATTTTTTCAGAAATTCGACTTGAAAACGGTTTTAAATTATTATACAAACTTGGTTCTAATCCAAAAATTATTGTTTTATAAGAAAAATTTTTTGGATAAAACTGATAAAAATAACTAGGATCCATGAAATTAAAATAATAATCAATTTTGAATTTTTCATGATAACCAAATTTTCTTACTCGTTTAACATCATGAGGATCACCAATTCTACAAATCACAGGAATGGTTAATTTTTCAATTCCAATTAATTCAGGTGTTCCTGCTGGTTGATTATCAGGTAAAAGGATTATATCAAATTTATTTTTTAATTTATCAGTGTCAAATTCAGATCCTGAAGGGAAAAAAGTAATTTCTAGTTTTTGAGATCTTCTTAAAGCATGTATAAAAAAATAATATGTTGTATTATCAAAATGATTTCCAGTCAGAAATACATAATTTTTTTTATAAATTAATGCAACTTTGATTTTTTTTTCCAATTAAGTATCAACTAAAATTTCATTGAATGAGATTTTAAAATTATTGTTTTTCTCCAGTTACACTAATTCCACTCTCAATTTCTTTAAAACTAGTAACTTTGATTTTTGTTTCTTTAAACCATGAACGAACTTCTTGAGGGGTATGTCTATATGCAAATTTAGGATAATACCAATCAAAATTGACGCCTACACTCCGTTCAAAATCATCATCTTCTGCCCAAAAGCATTTTAAAAAATGCCAATAGATAAGACGTTGTAGATCATAAGTTCCTGCTTTAATATTTAGAAGTAAGATATCATTAGGAATTTTTATTTTTTGTTTTAATTTAGATAGGTTTTTTCCTAAGATTGTCATCTCCCTACTAAAATCAATACAATCTTTTACCGACATCTTTGTTGTTTTTGAACGAATAAAATCATCAGCAAATTCCCTGATTGGTGCTTTTTTATTATATACATAAATGGAAATAAAACCTTTTGATTGTAAAAATTGTGTTAGATATTTGAAAGAAGTTCGTGTATTTTTTGTATGGTGTAAAACTTGATCTGAAAAAATATAATCAAAAAACTTTTTTTTAAATGGAAGTTTTCGTAAATCAGCTTGAATAAAATGTATATTTGATTCAATACCATATTTTTTGTAAGCATAGTCAATACTTTCACTTGCATCTAAAGCAAAAATTATTGAATTTTTGTTTGTTGAATGATATTTAGCACTATTTCCCAATCCAGTACCTGCATCAAGAATAAATTTTCTCGTTTTTAGAAATTTATTAAAATTATTCAATGTTTTCCATTGAAATCGTTCAAGATACCAATTTCTTTGAAAATTAAACCATTTCTTTTCATGATAAGATTTATGATATGTTCTCCATTTTGCAGAAAATGCGTCCTCAGTTTTCACAAAATTTTTTGTTTCATCCACAACAAATCGAGGAATTCCATAAGTGATAGGGAATTTTTCATTACATTTTTGACATTTTAATGAACCTTCGACAATTTCATGTTTTGTTTGTTTTTTGATTTTTCCCCTGAGTTCGCCTCTACATGTAGGACATACTAAAAGTGGGATTAAATCAGGTTTCATTATTAAATTCTCTCAAAATTGAATACATAAAAACTATGACTAAAAATCTGTATTCACCGGATAGTTCGCAAAAAATAGTTTTAATATACTTTTAAGAATGTCCATAGATTTAGAATTTTGAAATTGAAGGTATTAATCGGTGGCGCAAGTTCAAAAATTTTCCATTTAAAAGAATTTGGGGAAAAATTAGAAAAATTTAATGTTCAATACAAATTGGTTCATGATTTAGAAGTATGTGATGGATTCCCAAGTAGAAAAATAAAGAATTGGATTCCTTCAAAGACAAAATTTCATAATTTGATAAAAGAATTCAAACCAGATTTAGTTTTTGTTGATAGACAATCTCATTTTGGATTAGCTGCAATTGATGCAGGTATTCCGTTATTTGTTCATCTGAGAGGAGATTATTGGTCAGAAATTAAATGGGCTAAACAAACATTGTATAAAGATCCGATAAAAAGATCAGTATTATATTTTAAAAATAAAACCGCAAACACATGTTTCAAAAATTCAACAGCAATAATACCTATTTGTAATTATTTGAATGAAATTGTTAAAGAACATTATCCTAAAAAAACAATTGAGACATTATATCAAGGAATTGATCCTTCAAGATGGTATAATGTTGAAGGTATGAAATTAAAACATCCATGTGTAGGTTTACTTCAAGGGGCAGTGATCTGGGGTAAAACCGCAGAAATGCTTACGTTAAAAAAAGTTATGAAAAAAATGTCAAATGTAACATTTTATTGGGTAGGAGATGGCCCTTACAGAAATAAAGTATTACCAGAGTTGCAAAAATTTCCAAATTTTAAGTGGTTGGGTCCATTAGAATACCCTAACAAAGTAAGAGAATTTTTGAGTGAAATTGATGTATATGCACTTGTAAGTGGAATTGATATGTCTCCACTAACCTTACAAGAAGCTCAACTAATGAAAAAACCAGTAGTTGCAACAAATGTTGGAGGAATACCAGAATTAATGAAGGATAATAAAACTGGATTTTTGATTGAAAAAGGAAATTCAGATGACTTGATTGAAAAATTAAACATATTACTAAATGATAAAGAAAAAGCAGAGAAAATGGGAAAATTGGGAAGAGAATTCATAGAAGATAATTTTACGTGGGAGAAAATTGCAGAAGAATTTGTCAAAATTGTAGAAAAAAAAATTTGATATAAAATTAATCAGTTAAATTTTTGAATTTAACTTCATTTCATGTGTAATATGGATTCTATACCAAATTTCATATGCTAACAACCCAAAGAATTTATTCACATATCTAATTTCAATATCATTTTTATCAATATGTTTTAAAATCCAATCTTTTGATATCCAGGAATCTTGAACTAATTTTGAATCCAAAAGATATTGTTTACATAATTCTTTACCAGAATTTTTCCAAAGATTTATTGTATTTATAGAAAATCCTAATTTTTTATTATCAAAAAAATGTAACATTTTATGTTTTTCAAGAATTTCTCTAAAAGGTAATTTTCCAATATTATTATTGGGATCATATTTTTGTTTAGTGGACATTTTGAGAGAATAAGAAATCATTTCTTTTGAAAGAAGTGGAGTAATTGGTTTTATTTTTAAGGATTCTAAAATTTTATTATTAAATATAGAGAAATTATAAAGTAGTTTTCCATTATAATCAGCAAGAAATACTTGTTCTAATGGATTTAACAGATTATCAAAATAAGGAATTAAAATTTCATAAATTTCAGACCATTGAAAATTAGATTGTTTATCAAATAATTGATTTTGATCCGGAACATGATCTCTTAAGTGACATTCAAGATATGCTTTTACTTTATCTAATGGTGTTGAATCTGATGTTATAAGAGAAAGAAATTTTGAATATCTGAAAGTGTATCCACCAAAAAGTTCATCTCCTCCATCACCAGAAGCCAGATAATCATAAGAAGTAGCTTGTTCTGCCACATAATACCAATGAATATCCCAAAATGGAAGACCAGATTTACCAATTACTAATGGAAGTTTTTCAAAATAATTTTCAACAGAAATGATTTGATGAGATACTCCTACATGTTCAGCAATTTCTTTTGCTTTAGGTGTTTCATCAATACTATCAGAAAATTTTATGGAAAATGCATCAATAGAAGAATTTGGGAAAATTTGTTTTAAAAATACTAATACCAATGATGAATCAATACCACCACTTAATGAAATTGCAATTTTTTTTGGGCTATTTTCTGTAACCGAATTTATAATATTTTGTTTGATGGAATTTTCTAAAATATCAATTGGAATTTTTATTTTTTTGCAATTGAAATCAGTCCAATTTAATTTTGGTAAAATAGGATTTTGTGATAAATCATATCTCAAAGTCAGTGTTGATTTTAGAGATGATAAATCAATTAAACTAGGAATTACCACGTCCTACGCCTCTATAGATTAATCCTGCTTTACTAGCTGTTTGTTGATCAATGATACATTTTGAATCAATAATTATTGGAGACTTCATATTAGATTTTAAAAACATGGGTTCAAGATCATGAAATTCTTTGTGAGCAGTTACTACAATTATTGCATCAGTATGTTTTAAAATATCCAAAAGATCATTTTCAGTTTTAATTCCATAAACAGTTTCATTTTTAAAAAATGGATCATATATTTTTACATCACTTCCTAAATCTTTCAGATTAGAAATTATGGATTCAGCTGGAGTTAATTGAATATCTTTAACATCTGGTTTATATGAAATTCCTAAGATCAATATTGTTGAATTTTGTATTTGCTTATCAATTTCTCTAAAAGCATCTTTCAATAACGTAATCACATGATCTGGCATAAATTCATTGATTTTTCGTCCTGCTTCAACAGTTCTAAAATGATCAAATCCAATTCGCTTTGCAAAATTTATCATTTGATATGAATTTACAGGTAAACAAGGACCCCCAACACCAGGTCCAGGATAATGTACTTGAAAATTATATTTTGTTTTAGCAGCTTTCAAAACATCAGATATATCAATACCAGATTTTTCAAATATTAATGCAAGTTCATTTACAAATGCAATATTTAAATCACGAAAAACATTTGTTGTTAATTTAACGGCATTAGCAGTTTTGCAATTTGGCATGGAAATAAGATCTACTGTAAAAACATGTTTGTAGATTTTTTTTATTTTTTCATGAGTAATTTGATCTATAGATCCTACTAATCTAGGTAATCTTTCAAAATCATTTAAAATCTGTCCAGGATTTGCAGTTTCTGGACATACACCTACACCAAAATTATTTCCAGCAATTAATTTTTGATCTTCACCTTCTATAAGAAATTTAAATTCATCTTCAATAAATCCGGGTTCAATAGTACTTTCAACTATAACAATAGAGCCTGGAGATAAAAATTCATTTAGCTGTTTTCCAACAGAACGCAATGCATTGTAATTTGGTATATTTTGTTTATCCATTGGAGTAGGTAATGATAAAATTATGACGTTGGATTGTGGTACAGCATCTTCAATTTTTGTTGTTGCAGAAAATTTTTTTTCTTTTAAAACTTTTTCAAAAATTACAGGATATCCAGGTTCATCTTTTAATGGGAATTCTCTTCGATTAACCATATCAACTAAATCAGAATTAATATCAAGACCAATTGTGGACAAACCAGAATTAGCAAAAGATAATGCTGTAGGAAGTCCTATTCTACCAATCCCTATGACACAAATTTTTAACGAATTAGATTGTATGTTGTTATTAAATTCAGAATCATTCATTTCAAACACATTTTCCATTCTAGATCACAAATTTCCATAATTTGCCTGTTTTTTAGTTTTGTTAATGATTAAGATTTAAAGAATGGAAAATTTGAGTCGTGATATGAAGTTTGTAGTTACCGGTGGAGCCGGTTTTATTGGAAATAATATTGTTCATTTATTACTTAATCAAGGTCATCAAGTAAAAGTAATAGATAATTTACACACAGGAAGAATGGAAAATCTTTCAGATATTAGTAAACAAATCAAATTTGAAAATATAGATATTAGAGATTTTGAAAATTTGTCTACAGCATTAAGTGATATAGATGGGGTATTTCATGAAGCTGCTTTAACAATTGTTCAAGAATCATTTGAAAACGAAAAAGAGTATAATGATGTAAATGTTATTGGAACAGAAAATGTATTTAGAATTGCAAAAGAGAAAAAATTCAAAGTAGTTTATGCAAGTAGTTCAAGTATTTATGGAAATACTACATCAGTTCCTATCAAAGAAAGCTTTTCTAGAAATCCAATAAATCCATATGGGAAAACAAAATTGGATGATGAATTACTTGCTGAAAAATACTGTTCTGAAGGAGTGAAAATAATAGGATTAAGATATTTCAATGTTTTTGGAATTGGTCAAACTGGAACATATGCAGGAGTGATAACAAAATTTTTGGATAAATTAAAAAAATCTGAATCGCCAATAATTTTTGGTGATGGAAATCAAGTTAGAGATTTTGTTTCTGTAAAAGATGTAGCCTTAGCAAATTTAGCTGCTATGAATTCAAATGTGAAATGTGGTTTTTTTAATATTGGAACAGGGAAAGCAGTTTCTATTTTAGAACTTGCAGAAAAAATGATATCATTGTTCAAACTTAATTTAAAACCAGTTTTCCATGAACCTTTAGAAGGAGATGTAATGAAAAGTCAAGCAGATATATTTTTAACAAAATCTAAACTTAATTGGAGTTACAATACAGAATTAGAGAAAGGTTTAGAAGAATTTGTTAATTAATTATTCAGTCAATTCTTATAAAATTTGATATATTTTGGTAACAATTTTTCCCAAGTGAAATTTTCTAAAATAAAATCATAAGCATTTTGTATTAAAATTTCTTGTAATTTTGAATTTTTTAGCAAGTCATTAATTGTAATTTTTAATTTTTCTGGATTTTCTGCAGGAATAAGTATTCCTGATTTATTATGTTCAATAAGTTCTGGAATACCACCAACATTTGTAGCAATTACAGGGGTTTTAAGAAAAAATGCTTCCTTTATTACTTGAGGAATACTTTCTTGTCTAGATGGCACCACAAGTAATTTTGATTGTTGTAGTATTCTCATAGCTTCAATCCAACTAATATCAGTACAATATACAACTTTAGAAGATATTGATGATTCAATTGTTTTCAGAATATCTATTCCTTTTTCGTGACTGTTTCTTCCAATAAATACAATTTGATCTTTCTTTTGAGATTTTGAAACATTGGTAAATTTTTTAACATCTAAAGGTGCTGGTAGATATTCTATTGTCAACCCAAAATTATCATGATAGATTTTTTGAACAAATTTTGAATCAGTTGTTAAAATATCAGCATTTTCAATTGCTTTTTTTTCAGCGATTTTACCTACTTTGCTTATTGGTTTAGAGTGAATTGCTTCTATTTGTGTACTATAAATTCCATGAATGGATAAAACTTTCTTTTTTGCTTTTATATTTTTCATAACAATTCCAGACGGTATATTCCATGCATGAATCACATCAAATTTTTCGTGGATTGTTAAAGATTTTAAAATTCCAAATATTGTGAAAGATGGATTTTTTAGTTTTTTAATAGGTAAATGTGGTATATTCATTAATTTCACATCATGACCTTGTTCACGTAACTTTTCTGCAACTCTTTTTGCATGTCCACCAATTCCACCAGAAAATCGAGGCGAAATGAAAAGAAATTTCAATAACAGAAAGAATTTCATCATAGTTAAAAAGGATTAATTAAAAATAGACTCATCATGTCTGAATCAGAAATTATAAATTATTACATATTTTTGGAATAGATAATTGGATATTAAGGCTATAAAAAATTCCATTTCTAGAGAAATTAAAACTAGAATTGTTGGTAAAAAAACATATGGTTCAGAATGGAAAGATGCTGATGATGAATGGTACAAAAAAATTCATGATTCAAATTATTTAATTCATGAAGATTTTATTAGATACTTTAATGAGAGAAAACCACAAATAAAGACTATTTTAGAAGTTGGGTGCGGTACTGGAATTTACCCTGTTAAAAATAAAGAAATGTTTGAATCATTTCAATATTTAGGAATTGATATTTCACAAGATGCAGTTGATTTTTGTAAAAAAAATTCTCCATATGAATTCAGATGTGGAGATATTATTAAAATAGATTTAGAAGAGAAGTTTGATCTTGTATTTTCACATGCTGTAATAGATCATGTTTATGATATAGATAATTTTCTAAAAAGTCTTGTTAATGCAACAAAAAAATTTGCTTTTGTGAATTCGTATAGAGGTTATTTTCCAGATATAAAAAAACATAAAATGAAATGGCGAGATGATCAAGCATGTTATTTCAATGATGTGTCAATCATGAAGATAAAACAAGTATTATTAGATTGTAATCTTACAGAAGATGAATTTGTTATTAGACCTCAAGACAATGGTCATGGAAAATTACAAACTACAATAGAGATTACAAAAAAATAATTTACATTGTTGCCTGAGCAGCATCATGGAACATTTGACTTTTAGCACAGCCAGCAGCTAATTCATCACCAGCTCCACGTCTCATTAGTCCTCTGTAAAGACAATCTTCTAGTTTAACATCTTCTCTTTGTTCCCATTCTTCAACAGTGACTGAAAATTTCTTTTGAATTCTGTCTCTATACCATTCAGGAATTACATTAAATGCACAAAATGGAACTATTCTAAGATCTGGAGTTACATAATGAATATCACATCTTTGTAGTCTTTCCAAATCTTCA
>Ga0114932_10001431_pt1 | contig 27156 bp, 23 predicted proteins | sample 2SBtaG_2_FD_87286 | JGI IMG/M metagenome (GOLD analysis project Ga0114932, IMG submission 87286) | Deep subsurface microbial communities from Kolumbo volcano to uncover new lineages of life (NeLLi) - 2SBTROV12_ACTIVE470 metaG | ecosystem: Environmental > Aquatic > Marine > Volcanic ...
ACGGCCCTTCGGAACTGACGCCGATATAATTCGCCTGTTCGTCAGAAAGAACCGTCAGGTTCACGCCAATCTTTTCAAGGTGAAGCCGCGCGACTTTTTCGTCCAGATGTTTGGGCAGGATGTATACTTCGTTTTGATAGTCTTCGCCCTTGGTCCACAGCTCGATCTGTGCCAGCACCTGATTTGTAAAGCTCGCCGACATCACAAATGACGGATGGCCGGTGGCGTTGCCAAGGTTCAACAGTCTCCCCTGCGACAGCAATATCATCCGGTTGCCCGACGGCATTTCGATCATATCCACCTGTTCTTTGATGTTCGTCCATTTGTGGTTGGCCAGTGCCGCCACCTGAATTTCGTTGTCAAAATGGCCGATGTTGCCGACAATCGCCATGTCCTTCATTTCGCGCATATGTTCGAGTCGGATCACATCTTTGTTGCCGGTCGTGGTGATAAAGATGTCAGCGTCCTTGACCGCGTCCTCCAGAGTCACGACCTCAAAGCCATCCATTGCGGCCTGCAGTGCGCAGATCGGATCAACCTCGGTAACTTTCACCCGCGCACCGGCACCGCGCAACGAGGCGGACGAGCCTTTGCCCACGTCGCCGTACCCGCAAACTACCGCCGTTTTACCCGCCATCATCGTATCGGTGGCGCGGCGAATGCCGTCCACCAGCGATTCCTTGCAACCGTACTTGTTGTCAAACTTTGACTTGGTCACACTGTCGTTCACGTTGATCGCCGGAAACGGCAGTTGGCCGTTCTTGTGCAATTCGTAAAGCCGGTGCACGCCGGTCGTGGTTTCCTCTGAAACCCCCTTGATCGCCTCACGGGTTTTGGTGAACCAGCCGGGGCTTTCTTTCATGCGCTTTTTGATCTGCGCAAAAATCGCCTCTTCCTCTTCGGACTTTGGCACCGCGATCAGATCGGTTTCCCCCGCCTCAACCCGGGCGCCCAATAGTACGTACAAAGTGGCGTCACCGCCATCATCCAGTATAAGGTTTGCGCCTGCCGGGAACATGAACGAGCGATCAAGATAATCCCAGTGTTCAACCAACGACTGGCCTTTGATCGCAAACACCGGAACGCCCGACTTGGCAATGGCCGCAGCCGCATGATCCTGTGTTGAAAAGATATTACAGGACGCCCAGCGTACGTCAGCACCAAGCGCCGTCAGGGATTCGATCAATACCGCCGTTTGTATCGTCATGTGCAACGACCCAACAATGCGCGCGCCTTTCAGTGGCTTGCTATCGCCGAATTCACGGCGCAGCGCCATCAGGCCCGGCATTTCGGTTTCCGCAATATCGAGTTCCTTGCGGCCAAATTCGGCCAGCGATATGTCTTTTACAATATAGTCGTTGTTCATTGCGAACGTCCTTCAGGGGTTTGGGTCGCGCCCCACTATCATTGACGTTCAAGCTCGACAATATCGAACTGCATTCAATCCACGAACAAAGACACGTATTGGTCGTAGCGGTATACTCTGTAACGCTGATTGCCGGTGATTTCCTTTATCAGGCCAAGTTGCACAAATTTTTCTGTCAACGAATTTGCCGCCTGCACTGACACGCCCAAATATTCTGCAACAATTGCCACCGTAAAAATCGGCCGCTGATACATGGATTCCAATAATTTCAAGCCGTTTGCCGCGCCGCGCCCCAAAGTATTAACCAGTTTTGACCGGTGGACCTCTCGCATTTCTACTATAATTCGCGCCGTCGCGGCTGCTTCGTTGGCCACCTCGGTGACGCCGTGCAGAAAAAAATTAATCCAGTCCTCCCAATTTCCGTCGGTCCGTATCGCCTGCAGACGATCATAATAGCCGTTCTTGTTTTTCTTTAGAAAAAAGGAAAGGTACAGAACCGGTTTCGTCAAAACCTCTTGTTGACAAATTAGGAAAGTGATCAACAATCTGCCAACCCGGCCATTGCCGTCAAGAAACGGATGCAGCGTTTCAAACTGCGCGTGTATCATTGCCAGGCGGATCAACAGTGGTGTGCTATCTTTGGCATGAATATATTTTTCCAGCTCTCCCAATAATTCTGGCAGCTTGTCAGCTGGCGGTGGCACAAAAATTGCATCCTTTATGCCAGACCCGGCAGTGCCAATCCAGTTTTGAGATGTTCGAAATTGCCCCGGCGTTGCGTGCTGTCCGCGCACATCGTTCATCAGTATTTCATGAATTTCACGGATCAGCCGCATGGACAATGGCAGTTCACTAAGGCGTTTCAGGCCAAAATTGAGTGCCCGCACATAATTGAGTATCTCCTCGGTGTCATTTGGCCTTTTGGGGTCTAAAAGCTGCGCCTCCACGTCAAGTACGTCGTGCAAAGATGCCTGTGTGCCTTCGATTTGCGAAGACAGAACGGCCTCCTTTCGCACATACATGAACACGAAAAGTTCGGCGTTGGGCAGGGCCTGAATGGAACCGTCCAGTCGACCCAAAGCCCGGTCAGCACGCGAAAGCAACCCGTACATTTTTGCGCCAATATCTATATCTGGTGCAGGCGGCAAGTTGTTCGGTGTGAATGCTGTATAACCGCTTGTCTGTAGCGTAAATGTTCCTGAATTACGCTTCATGTAGATGCCCAACAATTATTTGCGCTGTCTAATTCAAGTTTGTGGACTATAGATACCGATATTTAGGTGTAATTCAAGCGCCGCTTGCGTTAAGGTGGTGTTTGGTAATCTAAGTCAAGGGAACTTGAGAAGCTGTAGGGCGGCAGATCAGATTAAATGGTTAGCTTTGAACACCTTCAGGCGCGACTATTATCTCCTCCAGATGCCAGTTGCTACCCGAACCGACGATGCAGGAAATTCCGTTTGCCTGGGTCACAAGCAAAGTCCACGAGCCGGTCTTGTTTGACGTCCACAATTCCAAAAGGCTTTGCGGTGACTGCAACCCCCCGCCGGTCAGGTTTTCGGTGTAATTTTGCTGCAACTTGCCGACAATTTCAGCACGTTGTCCACAGTTGGATTGCGCATGCGCGGGCGGAGCCGCGGACGCCATACCGAAAATAAGGGCCGATGTCGCAATACGTTTGAACATGTTTCTCTCCGATCAGGGTTGGGGCCATCAGACAGTTATACGCACCTGACGGCAGTATTTTTTGTTCGACATTTCAATGCCTTGTGGTATATATTGGTGCAGAACGGCACGACTTCAATTAACGCGATCACACATCTTTGGCACCTGTTGTGCCCTGCCTGTTGCGATGTAAGACTGGAGGGTGAGTAAATTTGACGGGAATTCCGATTTCATGAGCCCTCCTCCCCGTGCCTGGCAACGCATGCTTTCTGGTCGTCGGCTTGACCTGCTCGATCCCTCGCCGCTTGACATCGAGATTGAAGACATTGCCCGCGGCCTGTCGTTTCAGGCTCGCTGGAACGGTCAGACGCGTGGCGAATTCCCCTATTCGGTGGCAGAACATTCGCTGCTAGTTGAAAATATATTCATGCGCCTTTACCCCAAGGCTCCGGTCAAATGGCGGCTCGCCGCTTTGTTGCATGACGCGCCCGAATTTGTGATCGGGGATATGATATCGCCGGTCAAGGCGGCGGTCGGACCCGGTTATAAAGAACTGGACGACCGCCTTATGGCCGCCATCCACCTGCGCTTTGGGCTGCCTGCCACTCTGCCTGTTACCGTGAAAAAACAAATCAAGCGCGCCGACAAAATCTCTGCTTGGCTGGAAGCCACCCAGATTGCCGGGTTTGAACCCGCCGAGGCGGACAAGCTGTTTGGCAAGCCACCCCTGCCTTTGCCCGCGACTTTGCAAATCGCTCTGCGAGAGCCCGCAACCGTGCGATCCGATTTTACCACCAAACACGCTGACATTTTCCGGCGATTGTGATAATTCCACTTCTTCCTCATTGAACAGCAGGTTCAACATGAAACGACGCACTTTACTAAAATCACTCAGCGCCGGACTGGTGTCAGGATTTGTTCCCTGGACCGGCGCAAATGCCGGCCAACAGCAGTTGGTAGGATACCTGCGCACCAACTGGAGTCGTGATCCTTATTCCTACGGGTCTTATTCTTATATGGCCAAGGGATCGTGGAACCGCGACCGGGCCAAGATTGAAGCGCCCGTAAACGACAAAATCTTCTTCGCCGGAGAGGCGGTATTTCCAGATCACAACGGGACCGTCCACGCGGCCTATGAATCCGGCCAGCAAACGGCCGCAATGGTGCTGCGCGGCCGCGCCGCCAAAATTGCCGTCATTGGCGCAGGCATGAGTGGCCTGTCCGCCGCCCACCGTCTGGCAACAGCGGGCCGCAATGTCACAATTTTCGAGGCCCGCAATCGTATTGGCGGGCGCGTTTTTACCGATACCTCGCTTGGCGTGCCGCTTGATCTTGGTGCAAGTTGGATACACGGCGTAAACGGCAATCCATTGACCCGCCTAGCCAACGCGGCAGGTCAGCTGCGTGTCGCAACAGATGACAGATATGTCATTCGTGGCGGCGACGGGCGGGCCATGAAAGACAGTGAATCGCCTTGGTGGCTGAGTAACGTCGTCGACATTCAGCACGATGCGGCTGCAGATTTTAGCCAACTGAACAAACTGGCCTATCTGGTACGGGATGATTACGATGGCGAACAGGTAATTTTCGCGCAGGGCTACAGCGCCATATTTTCTCAACTGGCAAACAATTACACGCTGCATCTATCACGCCCGGTCAGTCAGATCGCGCAGACAAATACCGGCGTTGCACTGCATTTTGAAGCTGGCCGGACCCTAAATTTTGACGCGGTAGTCGTAACCTTGCCCTTGGGCGTGCTAAAAAAGGAAACAGTCAAATTCATCCCGCCCCTGCCAGCGAAAAAGCGCGATGCAATCCGGCGCATCGGCATGGGCACGCTGGATAAGGTCTATTTGCTTTATGATCAGCCGTTTTGGGACGTTGACGCAACGTGGATCATCACACCCGAAAACGATCTGCCACAGGGGCATTTCAACCAGTGGTTGAACCTTTACAAATATATCGGAAAGCCGGTTATCATGGCGTTCAACGGCGGCCCGCCGGCGCTGGAACTGGCTGGGCATTCAGACGTAGAGTTGGTCCAGCGCGCCCAGCAAACACTAAGTTTGGCCTACCCCGCATAACACCTCAATTCGCCGACAATTATACTAAAATTATCGCTTCTTTGCGGTCCAAGTATCCTCGCCGAAGGCCAGAATACTATCTGGGTGACCGCTTTGCCAGTATCCGCTGCAACGTCCGCCTATGCATGTTCAACCGCCGCGCGGTTTCAGAAACATTGCGGTCACACAGCTCAAACACCCGTTGGATATGTTCCCACCGCACACGGTCTGCGGACATGGGGTTGTCTGGTGGCGGTGGGCGGTGTTCGTCACCGGCAAGCAAAGCCGCCGTAACGTCATTGGCATCGGCCGGTTTTGACAGATAGTCCACCGCGCCAATTTTGACCGCCGCTACCGCCGTTGCAATAGCGCCATATCCGGTCAAAACGATCACGCGGCATTCCGGTCGGCGTTCGCGCAATACTTCAACCACGTCAAGCCCGTTACCGTCTTCCAGCCGCAGGTCGATCACTGCATACGCCGGAGGACGCGCCGTTGCCACCGCTTTGCCCGCCGCGACGGTTTCAACCGCCTCGGGTGCAAAACCCCGCTTTTCCATCGCGCGTGCCAAACGGCGCAGAAAAGGCTCATCGTCGTCCAATATCAAAAGCGAATTATCTTCGCCAATTTCCCTGAGTTCGCGCTCAACCATATCAGTGCCCGTCAACAATGTCGTTACTGGCTTTTACTGTGGCCCGCCCAATTGGTCAATCAAGAGGCCTCTGCGTAGCACAAAACGGATTGCGCCAGATCGTCAGCGCTTAGGTCGCGGCGGTAAAATTCGACAAATCCAGTGCCGGGCCACATAAGGTACGTGAAAGAGGAGTGGTCCATCAAATAGTCGTCTCCGTCACCATTTTTCTTAAAATACGTTTTATAGGAATCTGATACAGCCTTTATTTGCGTGGGCGTTCCGGTCAGCCCGACCATTTTGGGGTGCATGACGCTGACATAATCCGCCAGAACCTCGGGCGTGTCGCGGTCCGGATCTATGGTAATAAAGACCGGAGTCACCGCGACTCCCTTGCTTTGCAACACGTCGACGGCGGCTGCGTTGCGCGCCACGTCCAGCGGGCAAACATCAGGACAGAACGTATAGCCGAAATACACCAAAGACGGCTCTGAAATGACATCTTTATCTGACACGGTTTGCCCAAGATGGTTGACCAGTTGGAAAGGTCCGCCAATAGCTGCTGTGCCGCTGGCGACAGCGCTACGACGACAGGTGGCCGTTCCGTCACCTGCGCGGCTGTTCATATAAAACACACCGGCACCGGCAGCGATGACCACAATGAAGCCCAACTGCAATATATGTTTTCGGATCATGGTCTTTTCTGCTGTGGAAACTGGCGCCGTTGATCCGATATAGTGTAGCCGTTATCAAGACACAAATCCGTCAAATCAGCCAGGTGATTCAATGGCCGCCGCGCCTGACAGTCCTATCAACAGCCAGCCCCGCAGCAACTGGCTGCGGATGCGTACTCTGACCAATCTGCGATGGTTGGCCATTGTGGGGCAGGCCGGCGCTGTCATATTGGCAACTTCTTTTCTTGGCCTGACGATCAACATCGGTTTGGCCATGCTCGCAATTGGCGCTTCGGTGCTTTTCAACACCGTGGCCATGGTCAGGTTTCCACGCAACAGACGCCTGTCCGAAAATCAGGTCATGGCGACACTTATCTTCGACATGACCCAGCTCGTTGCGTTGTTGTTTCTTACGGGCGGGCTGAATAACCCCTTTGCACTGCTTATTCTAGCGCCGGTCACCATTTCTGCGGCCACGCTGCGTTTGCGCGCTATCCTTGTTCTGGGAAGCTTCGCAATCGTGATGATCACGTTCGTGGCGACAGTTAATCTGCCTTTGATGACGCAGGCGGGCGTTGTCCTGCGTATGCCCAGCCTTTTTGTGATCGGTTTTTGGGTTGCGCTTGTCATTGGTGTTGTCTTTTTGTCCAGCTACGCACGACGCATCGCGACAGAGTCTCAGGTCATGTCCCAGGCTCTGCTGGCGACCCAAATGGCCCTGAGCCGAGAGCAGAAGCTGACCGATTTGGGTGGCGTCGTCGCGGCAGCGGCGCACGAGCTGGGCACCCCGCTCGCCACCATAAAATTGGTCAGTACGGAACTGGTCGAGGAACTGGCAGATAACCGGGAACTGATGGACGACGCCAAACTGATCCGGCTGCAGGCCGACCGCTGCCGGGACATTCTGCGCGATATGGGGCGCTCGGGAAACGAAGATCAGCACCTGCGGTTCGCACCGATTTCGGCTGTAGTCGATGAAGCCGCCGAGCCGCACTCCCAACGTGGAAAGACCATAGAATACTCGGCCCGGGCCAACAAATTTTCTGAATCCAAACAACCGACCATTGCGCGCAAACCGGAAATCATTCACGGCGTCCGCAACCTGATCCAAAACGCTGTCGATTTCGCAGATAACACCGTATGGGTTGACGTCCGGTGGACCGATGACATTGTCAAAATCACCGTGGCCGACGATGGCCCGGGGTACCCGCCAGAGCTTATCGGTCTGATCGGCGATCCTTTCCTGCGCAAACGCGCGCGAAAAAACGCTACACCGCCGCGTCCGGGTTACTCGGGTATGGGATTGGGGCTGTTCATTGCCAAAACACTGCTGGAACGGTCGGGCGGTACTTTGAAGTTTTCAAATGGCACCGACCCGTTTCTGAACGCCAGCGAACGGTCGCTACGGGGTGGTGCCATCGCAGACATTATTTGGCAACGCGCCACCATCGAGCGGGACGAATCTTTTGCCCATGCTCCGTTGGGACGGAACCAGCCTCTGAATTCTTAACACTTTGTTAACCTTCGCAGGCAACGATCAGGGCCTGCACTTACGCGTTGACGCGCAATTTTGCGCTGACCGGAGCAATCTATTGTCGCTGCCTGATATTTGGTTTTACCTGTTCAACGCTCTTGTGGGGTTCACCACCGCAGCCGGGGCGCTTTTTTTGTTTTCAAAAATTGGCCCCCAACGGGCAAATACGGTTTTGCCAAATCATTGGCAGGCCAAACCGCCTGTGCCCGGCATGGCGGCACCCCCAAACGATCAGGAGAACGCGCTAAATCTGCAAACCATTCTGGACCGCGCGCCGGTGTTGGCATGGCGAATTGCGCGGGACGATTCGGTCATTTGGAGCAACAGCGCCTACCGCAAATCGTTGATTACGTGCGGAATTGGCGACGGGAAACTGGGCTCACTTCTGGACATCGACTTTGAAGCGTCTTCACAAGCCAAGAATCCCAGCCAGCGTATGCACGTAGTTAACCCCGATACCGGTGAAACGCATTGGTTTGAAACATTTATTCATCCGCTGGATAACGCAGAAACGCTGTGCTTCGCAATTCTCGCAAATCCCGTCGTCAAGGCCGAACAAGCGCTTCGGAATTTCGTACAGACGTTGACCAAAACTTTCGCGCACCTGCCCGTGGGGCTCGCCGTGTTTGACCGCAACCGTCAATTGGCCTTATTCAACCCGGCGCTAAGCGATCTGACCACGCTGGAAGCTGACTGGCTGACCCAGCGGCCTTCGTTGATGGAGTTTCTCGACCGGTTGCGCGACAAACAGCAAGTTCCCGAACCCAAAGATTACGCCTCGTGGCGCAATAGAATTCTGGCGTTGGAAAAGGGTGCGGAGGACGGCACCTATGAGGAAAACTGGGCGTTACCGTCGGGACGCGTGTACAAAGTAACCGGACGCCCACACCCCGAAGGGGCAGTGGCATTTCTGATCGAAGATATATCCGCCTCAGTCATGCTAAAACGACAGTTTCGCGGCGAGTTGGAGTTGGAACAATCCATCATCGACCACCTTCCCGATGCGCTGATCGTGTTTTCGCAGTCGGGCGAAGCCGTCCTGTCCAACGACGCGTTTTCTCAATTGTGGGGCTTTGACCCCGCTGCAAACCTCACCCACATGAAACAGGAAGATGTGGCAAAGCAGATCGGCAGACAATGCGGGAAATCTCTGGTTTTGCGTAACCTGCAAAATGCCATGCAGATACGGCGACTGCGCAAAGACTGGCAGGCCAAAATGGTGCTCAGGAACGGTGAACACATTTCGGCGCGCTTCAGCCCTCTGGCCGGCGGTTCATCGCTTTGGGCGTTTTATCGGGACGCCGACAGGTCAGACAGGGAGTCAAGCGGTCAACCGCACATAAAACCCGAAAATGTGGCGCTGAAAGTTAGCTAAGCTTGCACCGCGACGCGGCAGCGTTAAAACTGTACCATGAGCAGTGAAAACTTGTTTCAATTCGCGTGCAGTTCTGAGGCCGAGACCACGACGCTGGCCGCCGCGTTCAGCCGTTTTCTGGGTCGTGGCGACACGGTTTTGCTGTCCGGCCCTGTTGGCGCCGGCAAAAGCCATTTTGCCCGCGGAGTCATTACGGCTATTTTGGCGCGGTGCGGCCTTGCCGAGGATATTCCCTCTCCAACGTACACGCTGGTGCAGACTTATGAAGTGCCGGAACTGGAAATCTGGCACGCGGACCTCTATCGGTTGACCGAGACCGGCGAAATTCACGAATTGGGTTTGATCGATGCCTTTTCCCGGACGTTGTGTCTGGTCGAATGGCCGGATAAACTGGGTATCGACACACCCGAAAATGCACTGTCGATAGAATTTCAATCTGACTTTGTGGATGCGGATCGCCGCGTACTGAACTGTCGTTCTACTGGCAGCAAGTGGCGCTGGATGTCTGAACTCGGCACGTCCAATGGCTGAGCGCGACACAATCAAACGGAATTTCCTGCGTCACGCGAAATGGGAACAGGCCGCAATCACGCCCTTGGCTGGCGATGCTTCGGCCCGCAGATACGAACGTCTTCATAACGGAACCACGGGTGAATCCGCCGTATTGATGATCGCGCCGCCAAAGTCAGGCGAAGATGTATCGCTCTTTGTCGAGGTCGCAAAAATTTTAGGCGCATGGGGTTACAGCGCGCCAAAGATTCTGGCGCTTGATCAGAAAAATGGGTTTGTTCTGCTTGAGGATCTGGGTGACGACCTGTTTGCCCGTGCAGCTGCAGGTGATCCTGCACTGGAGTCAGATATTTACGCTGCGGCCACCGACCTGCTCATTGATTTACACGGCCGTGCGGCACCGGAATCGTTGCCAAGCTATTCGCGCGACGTTTACCTGAATGAGTCGCGGCTATTGTGGCAATGGTACATGCCCGCTGCAACCGGTGTTCAGGTATCGCAGAACTTCACCGACCGTTTCGACAACCTGATCGCCGCCGCGTGCGACAGTCTGAACACGGACCGTCCGGTGCTGGTCATGCGCGACTACCACGCCGAAAACCTGCTGTGGCTGCCGGAACGCACCGGACTGGCGCGGGTCGGTCTATTGGATTTTCAGGACGCGTTGTCAGGTCACCGCGCCTACGATCTGATCTCGCTGATCGAAGACGCGCGCCGCGACACGACTGCGGAACTGCGCGAAACAATGATCGCACGCTACATTCTGGGCACAAACGTGGACGAACAGGACTTTCGGCAGGCCCTTGCCGTATTGGGCGCGCAACGCAATATCAAGATAATCGGTATATTTGCCCGCCTATGTGTTCGCGACGGAAAATCCGCCTATGTTGATATGATCCCGCGTGTCTGGGATCACCTGCAGCGCGATTTGGCGCATCCGGCGCTGGATGACCTGCGTACGCTGCTGGAAAATCACGTCGTGCAGCCGGATAAGCAGACCTGCGATCGTATTCGAAAGGCGCGGCCATGATAATGCCCCCCGCCATGATATTTGCCGCGGGTCTGGGTACACGCATGGGAGCGTTGACCAGAACACGCCCAAAGCCGCTTATTCCTGTCGCGGGAGTGCCGCTAATTGATCATGCTCTGCGCCTGACACGGCAGGCGGGTGTTATGCACCACGTGGTCAACGTGCATTATCTCGCTGAACAGATTTTCCACCATCTGGGCGACAGCCAGGACATTGCATTTTCGGTTGAAACACCCGACCTGTTAGACACTGGCGGCGGGTTGAAAAATGCATTGCCGGCACTGGGGTCCGAAACAGTTTTCACGCTGAATTCTGACGCCGTTTGGTCAGGCGACAACCCGGTTTCGCAATTGCTAGACTTGTGGGTAGGGCACGACATGGACGGACTGCTGTTGCTGCTCCCCTCCCGGCGCGCCATGGGCCACAAAGGGAGCGGCGATTTTGAAATCGACAGCAACGGCAGGTTGAACCGCGCCAAATCCGTCGCAAAGACGTCTTTGGTTTATTCCGGGCTGCAACTCATCCGAACCACTGCGCTGCGTGACATCGAACAGGACCGGTTCTCACTTAACATCTACTGGGATCGGCTTATGGATGCGAACCGCTTGTTTGGCTGTGTTTATCCGGGCCGATGGGTCGATGTAGGGCGGCCTGAGAATATCGAAATCGCCGAGACCGTTCTGCGCGGAGATGATGGTGGCTGATCGCGACAAAAAACAAAAGATTTTCGCTGTTGCGCCGGGCTGCGATTTTCCCGCCGTATTCGTGCAGGGTTTCAGCGATAGATACGGCCATTTATCGCCCGACGCCATCGCCCGCATTCAGATATTCGTCAACACAAGTCGCGCGAAGCGGCGCATTGGCGAACTGATGTCGGCGGGCCCGGATGCTATGTTGCCGCGTATCAGGCTGATCACCGACCTCGCGGGCGACGTGACCATGGCATTTGACATGCCGCCGGCGCCGTCGAAATTGCGGCGTCGGCTGGAACTTGGACAACTCGTGCGCAAACTGATAATTCATCAGCCCGACCTTGCGCCATTGTCGGCCAGCTTTGACCTTGCCGGCAGTCTGACGGAGCTGCTTGACGAAATGCACGGCGAGGGCGTGGACGCCGCCGCGCTGCAGTCTATCGATGTGGCAGAGCATTCCGAACACTGGGCGCGGTCGCTAAAATTTCTCAATATTCTGATACCGGAATTTTCGCACAATCCTGCACCCGACACCGAGGCACGGCAGCGAATCATAGTTGAACGGCTTATCGCCCATTGGGAAAACGCCCCGCCCGGCGATCCGGTGATCGTTGCGGGGTCAACGGGGTCACGCGGGGCAACGGCGCTGTTCATGGCGGCAGTCGCACGGCAAACGCAAGGCGCGGTGGTGCTACCGGGTTTTGATTTTGATTTGCCGAATACCGTGTTTGACTCTCTGGCCGACCCCGGGTCAGGCGGGGACCACCCGCAGGCGGTGATGAGCAGTTTCCTCAAGCTGGCCGAATCCGCGCCTGCGAAAGTCCAAAAATGGGCCAATATCGACAACCCCAATCCCGGCAGAAATGCTCTGGTTTCGCTGGCGTTGCGTCCGGCCCCGGTTACCGACCAATGGCTGACCGAAGGTCCTTTGCTTGCAGACGTGAAGGAGTCGACGCGGCACGTCGACGTGTTGGAGGCTCCTGATCTGCGCAGCGAAGTGATCGCCATTGCCGCCCGGCTTCGTGCCGCTGTCGCCGAAGGTCAGGATGCGGTGCTGATTTCTCCCGACCGGAATGTGACGCGACGGGTCACGGCAGCGCTCACAAGGTGGCACGTCACCCCCGACGACAGCGCCGGTCAGCCACTTTCGCTGACGCCACCGGGGATTTTTCTGCGTTTGACCGCCGAATTGCTGGGCAGCCGGGTGACGTCTGAATCACTTTTAGCGGTGCTGAAACATCCGTTTACACATTCAGGTGCAGACGGTCGCCCACAGCATTTGTTGTGGACACGCGATCTGGAAATCCAACTGCTGCGCAATCGCACGCCTTATCCAGATACGCCCGCATTGCGGGGCTGGGCCGCAGGCAAGGGCACGGCGATAGAACAATGGATCGACTGGATGGTCGACGCGTTACGGCGCGCAGAAATCACCGCGCCCATGGAATTATCGGAAATTTTACCGCTGCACCTGCGGCTGGCCAATACACTTACAAATGGCACGGGGGGTGAAACCGGATTGCTTTGGGCCGAATCCGCGGGTGCAGAGACACAATTGGTTCTTTCGCAGATGCAAGAGGCATCTTCTGCTGGTTGGGCGTGCACTTTTGACGAATACCGCAGGATTCTGACAAGCACACTGGCGGACGCTCCTTTGCGCGAATCTGTGACGGTGTCGTCAAGCGTCGCTATCATGGGTACGCTTGAAGCCCGCGTACGAAGTGCTCCACTGGTCATTCTTGGTGGGCTAAACGAAGGGACGTGGCCGCAGCGCCCTTCTGATGGTCCATGGCTAAGCCGGTCGATGCGTGCGCAGGTCGGCCTATTGCTGCCCGAACGGAAAATCGGCCTGTCCGCCCACGACTTTCAACAAGCCATTGGTGCTCCACAGGTCATGGTGACGCGCGCGACACGCGACGCAGATGCGCCCACAGTGGCGTCGCGTTGGCTGGTCAGGTTGACAAACTTGCTAAAAGGGTTGGGTGACACCGGCATCGACGCGAACGACGCCATGCGGGCGCGCGGTCAGCGCTGGCTGGACATTGCGCGTGATATCGAAGCCCCAAAGACGCTTGCTGCTCCGGCGACGAGACCCTCGCCGTGCCCACCGGTGGCCGTGCGCCCGTCTTCGCTGTCGGTGACGCGTATCAAAACCCTGATCCGCGATCCCTATTCGATTTACTGCGAATTTGTGCTGCGGCTCAAGCCGCTTGATCCCCTGCTGCAGGAACCCGATGCGCTGCTGCGGGGCAATCTGATTCACAAGGTGCTTGAACAATTTGTCAGTCATTATCGCGGTCAGTCCAGCGCAGACAAGCTATTGGAAATCGCCAGCACGTTACTGGATCAAAAAGTACCCTGGCACGCGGCGCGGCGGATCTGGATGGCGCGTCTGGCGCGCGTTGCGGACGGTTTCGTGGCTGACGAGGCCGTTCGACACGTCAGGGCACGCCCCGCAGCTTTTGAAGTTACCGGCAGTTTAACGTTATCGGACCCGGTTTTTACCCTGCGTGGTACCGCAGATCGTATCGACATTGATGCGGCGGGGCACTACGTCATCTACGACTATAAGACCGGCGCAATCCCCACGCCAACGCAACTTAGGGAATTTGATATGCAATTGCCGCTCGAGGCGCTAATTGCGCGCAGGGGTGGCTTCAAAGACTTGACTGCAGCGCCGGTCAGTGGGTTGACTTACATTGGCTTGGGCGCAAAAGCGAAAACCGTGGACGTCGCGTGCGACCCGTATTCGATCGACGAGATACTAGGTGACTTGAAAAAGCTCCTGTGGTCTTACGGGCAGCTTTCCACCGGTTATACCGCGCGGTCGCGCATGTTCAAGACAACAGATTTTTCGGCCTATGATCACTTGTCGCGCCGCGGAGAATGGCAAGACAGCGACTCACCGGTGGCGGTTATCGTGCCATGACCAAAATGGACGACGCCTCGGTCGCGCAAATAAGCGCCGCAAGCCCGGCCAATTCGACATGGGTGTCGGCAAACGCCGGTTCCGGCAAGACCAAGGTTCTGACCGACCGGGTGGCGCGTCTGCTGCTTTATGGGTGCGATCCGCAAAAAATTCTGTGTCTGACCTATACCAAAGCAGCGGCATCGCACATGCAGAACACGTTGTTTGAACGTCTTGGCGAATGGGCGATGCTGGACGACGCCGCACTAAGGACCGCGTTGACCAATCTGGGCGAGTCGGGTGATAATCTGCGCGATACAAAATTGCGCAATGCCCGCACGCTGTTTGCTCGCGCGCTTGAAACGCCCGGCGGACTGAAAATCCAGACGATCCATTCGTTTTGCGCGTCGCTGTTGCGTCGGTTTCCAATCGAGTCCAGCGTGTCGCCGGATTTCAAAGAGATCGACGACCGTACCGGGCGAAAGCTGCGCGCCGAAATTATAGAGGACCTTGCCGCCGGTCAGGATACCGGGGGTTTTGACGCCATGGCGACTCACCTGTCCGGCGACGACCCGGATGGTTTTGCAACAGAGGTTCTGAGCAATAGACAGTTTTTTGCGAAACCGGTTGCCGACAGTGAAATTCTGGCGGCTTTTGATTTGGTCACCGAAATTTCAGAACCCGATCTTCTTGCACCGGCCTTTGACGCAGGTGTGCCGGGGTTGATGGAATCATTGCTGGAACGGCTTTGGACGGGCAGTGCGAATGACGTGAAAGCCGCCAAAGCGCTGGCCAGAATTGATTTTGCCACCCCGTCGTTGCACGCATTGTTGGCACTGGAAAACATCTTTTTGAGCAACAGCGGCGCGTCCAAAGACCTGGCAAAAATCGACAAGTTTCCCACAAAAGACACGCGCGAAAAATGCTCGGATTTCCTGGATGACCTGAACGCGTACATGAACGTGATCGAGACCGCACGGTCCTTGCGCAAACGCACGCAGGCCGCGCAAAAAACTATGGCGTTGCACAGGTTCGCTGCGGCTTTTCTGCCGGCTTATGCGGCGCGCAAACGGGCGCTCGGTTGGCTTGACTTTGACGACCTGATCGCCAAAACGCGTGCGCTTTTGAATGAATCAACCATGGCGCAGTGGGTGCTGTACCGGCTCGACGGCGGTATCGAACATATTCTTGTGGACGAAGCCCAGGACACCAGTCCGGGGCAATGGGACGTGATCGCCAAGCTGGAGGAAGAATTCACCGCCGGTCAGGGCGCGCACGACAAGGTGCGCACGATTTTTGTTGTGGGCGACAAAAAACAGTCGATTTATTCGTTTCAGGGGGCCGATCCAAAATCCTTTGACCGCATGCGCAAAGTATTTTCCACACGCCTGCAAGCCAGTGGCGGGAGACTCCAAAGCAAGGAATTATTGTTTTCTTTCCGTTCGTCTCGCGTGATTTTGCAACTGGTTGACGAAGTGTTAAGTGGCGAACAGGGTTTGTCGGCGCAGGACGATTTGGAGCACCGTGCATTCCATACCCACCAACCGGGCCGCGTTGATCTCTGGCCGTGGGTCGAACCGACCGGGAAAGCCGCATCCACGCCATGGTTCGATCCGGTAGACTCGCCCGCACCCGATCACCACGATCTGGTTCTGGCACGCCGTATAGCGAAAAACATAAAGGATGCGCTGGACCAAAAAGCTGTGTTGCCATCCCGGAACGGCGCGCGTGCGATCACCCCCGGCGATTTTCTTATTCTGGTTCAATCGCGCTCGGCGTTGTTCGACGCAATTATAAAATATTTGAAACAGGCGGGGTTACCGGTTGCGGGGGCGGACCGGCTCAAAATCGGAGGTGAGCTGGCGGTCAGGGACCTGATCGCATTGCTGTCATTTCTGTCGACGCCAGAGGATGACCTGTCTTTGGCTTGTGCGCTGCGTTCACCGCTATTTGGAATGACAGAGGCGCAGCTGTTTGACGTGGCGTCTGGCCGGGATGGCCGCCTTTGGCCGGGTCTTCGCCTGTGGCCCGACACCCATGGTGAAACGATTGAAACACTGCACGACCTGCTGGGGCGGGTCGATTATCTGCGGCCGTACGAATTACTGGAACATATCCTGATCGACAAAAATGGCCGCGCCAATCTTGTGGCCCGTCTGGGACCGGAAGCCGAAGATGGAATCGACGCGCTAATACAACAGGCGCTCGAATACGAACGCGTCGCACCGCCCAGCCTGACGGGTTTTCTGGGGTGGTTTGCGGCGGACAAAGTAGAAATCAAACGTCAGATGGACAGCAAAAGCGGGTTAATCCGTGTCATGACGATTCACGGTGCCAAAGGTTTGGAATCACCAATCGTAATCCTGCCGCAAACCGGCGGGTCAGGTCAAAAAGATCGCAATAGCCTGATACCACTTGAAAACGATCTGTTGGCCTGGAAAATCGCCAGCGCCGACGCACCCGTCCAGTTTGAAACGGCGGTAGAGCAGCGCAAACAACTGCGTCGCGATGAAAACCTGCGCCTACTTTACGTGGCGATGACCCGTGCTGAAAGCTGGCTGATCGTATGCGGGGGGGGGAAATTTCCCAAGGACGGCAGCGATTGGTACACAAAAATTAAATCCGCTCTGGATCGGCTTGGTGCCGCAACGCATTCGTTCGAAGGTGGGTGCGGCGTTCGTTTTCAATCCGGCGACTGGATTGATAACAATCGGTCGACGGCGACAGACACGACCACCAAGCCGATTTCCCCACCCGACTGGGCACATCTGCGCGCGCCGAAATCCGCGCTACCGCAAAAGACATTGTCGCCATCTGATCTGGAGGGCGCCAAGTTTCTGGCCGACGAAGAGGCGGGTCTGGACGCCGTGGCCGCGATGTCGCGTGGCCGGGTGATACACCGTTTGTTGGAAATATTGCCGTCGGTCGCATCAGAGCACTGGGACTCCGCCGCCAAGGCTGTCATCGAAGAAACCGGCGCAGAGCATTCGGTGCAAGCGATGCTGGATATCGTAAAGCCCATTCTGGGCAATCCGAACCTTGTGCATTTGTTTGACGACAAAGCACTGTCCGAAGTGCCGTTTCACGCAATCCTGCGGAAACGCAAATTTGCGGGCGTCATTGATGTGCTGGTACCGGGCGAACAGTCGATCCTTGTCGTCGATTTCAAATCCAACGCTGTTATTCCAACTTTGCCGGGTGACGTGCCACTGGGGTTGCTGCGGCAGATGGGTGCTTACGCCGCCGCAGTCGGTGCAATATTCCCTGATAAAAAAATCGACACGGCGATATTGTGGACGGGCAACGGGCAATTGATGCCGCTATCACACGGCGTCGTGACCGAAGCCTTCAATTTGGCACCGCTGCCTTGACCCCTGCGTGTGGCATACATAGGTTGCGGCCAGTGAAACAAATCAGGTCAGGAGATAGACCAATGGCAACCGTTAAAGTCACCGATGATACGTTCGATTCTGAAGTCAAAAACTCCGACATTCCTGTCGTGGTCGATTTCTGGGCCGAATGGTGCGGTCCCTGTAAAATGATCGGCCCCGCTTTGGAAGAATTATCTGAAGAAATGGACGGCAAAATCAAAATCGTCAAAGTCAACGTCGATGAAAATCCGACGTCACCAATGACGCTTGGCGTACGCGGCATACCGGCGCTGTTTCTGTTCAAAGACGGTGAAGTCGTGTCCAATAAGACAGGTGCCGCCCCCAAAGCGGCCCTGCAGGACTGGATCAACGGCGCAATTTAACGCCGTTCAAATTTGCCAAGGAAAATGGGGCGGGCTTTCCCGCCCCTTCTATTGCGTCAGTTGTGACGTTCCAAGAAATCCAAAGTCGCTGCCATCATATCTGACGGGTAACTGTCTTGCGGCAGCGGAATATGGTTGATCCCGTCGACCACCTTGAATTCAGCATCTGGTATTTGGCTGGCAAGCAGCCGCCCCTGCGATAGCGCGTGCACCGATTCATTGCGGGCGTGAATGACCAAAACCGGCGCACGGCCCACCCTTCTGCAAAACCACCCCAAAAAATCAGGCATTTCACACGCTCGGGGTAATGCATTGGTCTCTGCCGTTGTCCCCCACCGCATTGCGCGCCGCATTGATCCGGGCGGAAATCGAAGACTCAGACACAATCCGACCGCCCCGGACCGTTTCAATAATTTAATCGGTGCCGACCAAAAAACCCGCTTTCCTGACTATCAAATGTATCAGATCGAAGACTTGCGGTTTGACTCCGACGGGCACGCCGTCGCGCTCAAGCACATGTCGTTCGATATCCAGCAAGCAATTGGCAAAATGTTACTGCAATTGTCCCTAGCCCTCGCGCGCCAGGAATTCTTGAATGGCTTCGATTTGCTCATCATAAGTCGGATTACTGGGAAGATTGATCGTACTGCCTGTATCAACAACCAAAAATTCGGCACCGTTAATGCCACTGGCCAGCTTCATTCCTTCAGATATTGGATGAACCGCGCTGTTTCGGGCCTGAATGACCAACGTTGGCGCCTTGATTTTGTCAAGCACGCTGGCGGCAGAGAATTGATCAATCGCCAGCCGGTTGCGCGCAGCATTCTCCGGCGTTATCGAATGGGTCACAAATTCGACCAATTCTTCGATATCATCGCGCGATGTGTCCGGTAAAAACAACGCGGCCCAGGCCTGAACAAAGGCCGGTTGACGAAATTTGAAACCGTCGCGCATCAAGGTGTAAAAAGGGTCTTCTTCTGAATTTTGCTTGTGTCCCTCTCTTACACCGCGCCCGTCGCAATAAGCGTTGTGCAACACTAATCGGCTAACCTTTTCGGGATGGCGCGCCGCGTAATGCAGAGCCACAATTGTGTTTTGCATGGTTGCGACGATAGGAAACCTGGTTAGTTGCGCCGCTTCGACCACGGCTTCCATGTCTTCGACAAAACTTGTCAATGACCGGCTCTGTGGGCTTTCTTCAGACAAACCGGTGCCTCGGGCATCGAAGCGCACCATGGTGTGATTTTTGCTTATGTCTTCGATATTTTTGCGAAATACGCCACCCGACCATTCAAGTTCCAGATGTGTCAGATAGTGACCGCCATAAAGCAGAGCCGGCCCTTCGCCGAAACTTGCCCACGCAAGGCGTGCGCCATCTTTGGACTTGGTGTAACGCACCGTTTGCCGAAGCGCGCCGGGCAACTCCTGAGGATTGTCTGCAACTGCATCAATGGTGGTTATCGGTACAACCAATTCCAAACCCCGACGTGATACGGTCTTGATCACCGCCTGCCGCTTGCCGTCATCTCCGACGGCTTTTCGTGCCGCATTGATCCGCGCACTGACTGTCGCCTCGGACACAATGCGCCCGTTCCACACAACGTCCATCATCGTGTCTTTGGTGACCACGGTTCCGGCGTTTTCCACCAGCAGCCGCAACAGGTCGAACACCTGTGGTTCAGTGGGAATTTCATTGTTATCGAGACTAAGAACAAGCCTCTCCGTATCAAGCGAATAGCCCGCAAAGAAATAAATCATAGGCGATTCAAACAGGTTTTTGGCGCGTTTCTCAAGGAAAATTCAGAAAAATGAAGGAAATCACAAAGTTTTCTAAAGACGGTCTTCAAGCGCGTTCGCGGCGTCTGTGGCACGTTGGTGTCAGACAGTAACCAAGGAGACGACCCATGACACAGACAACCGACACCACTATCCGTACCCGCAAGGACGGCTCGATCGACACTGCTTACTACCTGGCACGTGGCCGTAAAATCCGCAGTGACCAAGCCGGATCGTTGACCGTTTCGATGCTGAAAGCCATCAAGTCCGGCGCATCGCATATTTTTCAGATGCCGGAACGAATGGTTCCGCGTGACAACGCTAACCGTTTTCCCGCAGAATAAATCCGGCAAGGTAAAGCGAACCGCAGATCAGTATTCGCGCCGCAGGATCCGTGTTGACAATGGTTGCAACGGCTTTGGTAACGCTTTCAGCAGCGGTCGCTTCGAACCCGGCTGCACGTGCGGCAGACGCAGTTTCATGGGCAGGCAACGTTGCCGTTTCGCCGGGGATGCTCACACCTTGAAAGCTGTCGGCCAATGCGGCCAGCGGGGTCAGGTAACCGGCAATATCCTTGGTGTTCAACATCCCGCAAATAACGTGCAGCGGGCGCGGCGGCAGCGGGCGCAGCGCATCGACAAGCGCAACACCTGCCGCCGGATTATGACCCCCGTCCAGAATCAGTTCGGCAGCAGGCGCAAGATCGACCAGCGGCCCTGTGTTCAGGGTCTGCATTCGTGCAGGCCAGTCGGCCGTCATGGCGGCTTCGCATCCCGCCTCATTCACGCCAAGGCACCGTAGCGCCGCCAGCGCCGCACCGGCGTTCATGACCTGATGCCCACCGATCAAACGCGGCATGGGCAGATCGAGCAGGCCCCGCTCATCCTGAAACACCAACCGCCCGTGTTCAGTGTAAACGTGCCAGTGTTGCCCATAGGCAAGAATGGGCGCGCCTAACCGGTTTGCGCGCGCTTCAATGACCTCAAGCGCCGCTTCGGGTTGCGGCCCGACGACAACGGGAACACCTCTTTTGATTATTCCGGCTTTTTCGCCCGCGATTTCGGCGAGCGTCTCACCGAGAAACTGTTGATGATCAACCGAAACCGGCGTGATGACACAAAGCGCGGGCTGGTCGATGACGTTGGTGGCATCCAGCCGACCGCCCAGACCGACTTCGAGCAGACAAAAATCTGCCGGTGTCCGCGCAAAGGCCAGAAATGCAGCGCAGGTCGTGACCTCAAAATAGGTAATCGGTAAATCGCCGTTGGCCTTTTCGCAATCCGCCAGGACCTTCGTCAGTGCCGGTTCTGAGATCAGCTCGCCTGCCACACGAATGCGTTCGTGAAACCGCGCCAGATGTGGCGACGTGTAGGCGTGAACCTTTTTTCCGGCGGCTTCCAAACCCGCGCGAATGATCGCCTGCGTCGAACCTTTGCCGTTGGTGCCCGCCAGATGAATAACGGGCGGCAATTGGTTCTGTGGATCGCCCAAATCCCGCAGCAACCGTTCCATCCGGCCCAACGTCAGATCAATCAGTTTAGGGTGAAGCGATAAAAGACGGTCGAGAATCTTGTCGCTGAACTGGGCGCTCAAGCCTTTTTGCCCGTATCTTTGGTCGAAGGTTTCTTCTTCGGTGCTTTCTTGTTTTCGCTCGTGGGTTTATCTTCGGTGTCGACGTTTTCGGGCGGCGGAAGATCACCTTTTATCGCGGGGGATTTGCGCATCAGCAAACGCACTATCGTGGTGATTTCGTCGCGCAAATCTTTGCGTTGGGTAACGCGATCCAGCATCCCGTGTTCCAACAGATATTCTGATCGCTGAAAACCTTCGGGCAATTTTTCACGGATTGTTTGCTCGATCACTCTGGGTCCGGCAAAGCAGATTAACGCATTGGGCTCGGCTATGTGTACATCGCCCAGCATCGCGTAACTGGCGGTCACACCTCCGGTCGTCGGATGGGTGAGTACAACGATAAACGGCAGGCCCGCCTCTTTTAGCATCTGCACCGCCACCGTTGTGCGCGGCATCTGCATCAACGACAGAATGCCTTCCTGCATCCGCGCGCCGCCGGCAGCCGCGAAAACAATAAACGGGCACTTGTCTTTGATCGCCTGTTCGATCCCTGCCAGGATCGCGTTGCCAACCTGCATCCCCATGGAGCCGCCCATGAATTTGAAATTCTGTACTGCCGCGACGACAGTGGTGCGCCCGATTGAGCCCTTGGCAACCAGCATGGCTTCGGCGTCACCCGTGTTTTTCTGGGCCGTTTTCATCCGATCCGCGTATTTCTTGGAATCGCGGAAATTTAACGGGTCGGCAATTGGTGTGGGAACCTCAACTTCGGTAAAAAGGCCACCATCGAAGAAATGGTAGAATCGGTCGCGCGGCGGAATATGCATGTGGTGGTCGCAACTGGGGCAGACGTTTTGCGCCTCGGTCAGTTCGCGGTGAAACAACATGGTGCCACACTCACCACATTTAGTCCAAAGATTGTCCGGAGTTTCCCTCCGGGAAAATATCGAATTAATCTTGGGCCGGACGTAATTGGAAATCCAGTTCACGCGGGGTCGCTCCTGATCAGCACTCGGGCGTTAAATAAGGCGCGGGCGTATGAAATGCAATCACCTCGCTATGCGCGCGAAGATGAAAAGAAACAAAGCGTACCCGACGATCAGCGCGCCGATATCAAACAAAACCAGCGGGCGAATCACGTCGGAGTCCAGTGCCGTAAACGGTGTCACGAACAGGCTGAAACCTGTGATGGTCCCCTGCATTCCCACCACCAGAATCGCAAAAAAATTGTTGGCAAAATGCAGACCCATCACCGCACCCAGATTGCCAGTGCGCGCCGTCAGATCGGCCGCGATCAGCCCGAAAATTGTCGTGTCCACCACGATCAACCACGCATTTTCGCCCATTTCCGCCAGTTGATAATGTCCCAACCCGAATACGATTGACGGCAATACCATCCAGACCCAACGCCGGTTAAAACGTGCGGCAAGCTGCTGTTGCAAATACCCGCGGAAAAAAAGCTCCTCGGCGGTTATCTGAATGAGCAACATGGTCAGCATGGCGGGCAGCCAGGACAGCCACAGGATGACTGGCAAATTCGGCACCGCAGGAAGCTTGATGTTGACGACCATCACACTGAGCCCAGCCAGCAGACCAACGATACCGGCAGCGATCAGAAAATTGCGTGCAAGCAGACGTTTGCCCGGTCCAAACAGACTACCTATCCCGCGTTTGTGAAAAACGCGCGCCGCTGCGACGGTGCCCAGCGCCATAAATACAAACGTGGCAAACAAAATACTGGTTTCAAGCGGCGTGCCGGTGCCGCTTAGCCCTCTCAGGACGAAATACTGTACGTCACGGCTTAGATATTGTTGCGCCCCGTAATACAGCGCGACAGGTGGACCAAGATAAATGGCTGCGGCCAGAATTAGACCGCCGCCAAGCCGCCAGATTTGGGGATAAACGCGGGCGGGCGCAACAAAGGCATCGAAACTGGAATTCATCGGGTCCACTGAAAATCGAATGTTGGAGCAAACAGAGCTAAAGTGATCGCCGCAATTTCGCAATCGGTTCTCTTGTGCATCAGCCTTGGCTCGCCTATTCCCATGGTCTGACAGGACGATACAAAAAGGATTTCAACATGAACGAGCGCCGCTTCAACAAAGCCGACTTGCCCAGCCGTCACGTAACCGAAGGCCCCGAGCGCGCACCCCACCGTTCATACCTTTATGCTATGGGACTTTCCGAGGCTGAAATTCACCAACCGCTCGTCGGTGTGGCGACATGTTGGAATGAAGCCGCTCCCTGTAACATCGCGCTTAACCGTCAGGCACAGGCCGCCAAAATGGGCGTGAAAGCCGCCGAAGGCACGCCGCGCGAATTCACCACCATCACCGTCACCGACGGAATCGCTATGGGGCACGAAGGTATGCGTTCGTCGCTTGTCAGCCGCGAGGCGATCGCCGACACGGTTGAGCTGACTATGCGCGGGCATTGTTACGACGCGCTTGTCGGGCTGGCTGGCTGCGATAAATCGCTTCCGGGTATGATGATGGCGATGGTGCGGCTGAATACGCCATCTGTGTTTATTTACGGCGGCTCGATTCTGCCGGGCCGCTATGAAGGACGCGACGTCACGGTGCAGGACGTTTTCGAGGCCGTGGGCCAGCATCAGGCAGGCAATATGTCGACTTGCGAGCTTGAAAAACTTGAAGCCGTGGCCTGCCCGTCGGCCGGCGCCTGCGGTGGCCAGTTTACCGCCAATACCATGGCTTGCGTATCTGAAGCCATCGGTCTGGCGCTTCCAAATTCTTCGGGTGCGCCCGCGCCCTATGAAAGCCGCGACCAATACGGCGAAGCATCGGGCGCAGCCGTCATGAATCTGCTGGAAAAGAACATTCGTGCCCGTGATATCGTCACGCGCGACGCACTGACCAACGCCGCGCGCATCGTGGCCTGCACGGGTGGGTCGACCAATGCCGGTTTGCACCTGCCCGCCATCGCCCACGAAGCCGGAATCGATTTTGATCTGGACGACGTCTGCGATATTTTCCGCGACACGCCATATTTCGTGGACCTGAAACCGGGTGGGCAATACGTGGCCAAAGATCTTTACGAATCGGGTGGCGTTCCCGTGGTAATGAAAGAGCTGCGCAAGGCGGGTCTGATCAACGACGACTGCATGACCGCGACAGGTCGTTCCATGGGCGAGGAACTCGATATCGTTTCGCGAGAGGCCGACGGGCGCGTGATTTATCCGGTCGAAAAACCGCTGTCCAAAACCGGCGGCGTCGTTGGGTTAAAGGGCAATCTGGCCCCCGATGGTGCCATTGTAAAAATAGCCGGTATGACCGAAGCCGAACAGGTGTTTTCCGGCCCTGCCCGCGTATTCGAAAGCGAAGAGGACGCTTTTGCCGCCGTGCAAAACCGAACCTACAAAGAAGGCGAAGTGTTGGTCATCCGCAACGAAGGCCCGTCGGGCGGCCCGGGAATGCGGGAAATGCTGGCCACAACAGCGGCCCTGTCCGGACAAGGCATGGGCAAAAAGGTGGCCCTTATCACCGACGGACGATTTTCCGGCGCTACACGCGGGTTCTGCGTTGGTCACGTTGGTCCGGAATCTGCACATTGCGGACCAATTGCGTTGATTAAAGACGGCGACGTGATAACATTGAACGCAGTGAAGGGCGAAATTTCTGTTGATGTTTCCGAGGCAGAGCTGGCAACGCGCAAAAAGACGTGGTCCGGCGCGCGCCCAACCAACTACACATCGGGCGCGCTGTGGAAATACGCACAGCAGGTGGGCCCCACAAACAAAGGGGCGGTAACGCACCCGGGTGGCAAGCAGGAAAGCCATGTCTACATGGATATTTAGCCGCAAAGGCACGTTTCTGACAATTGGCCTGCTGAGCGTATTGGGCCTGTCTGCCTGTGGCGGCGGCGCGAAACGAACACCTTTGTCCCTGGGCAGCAAGTCGACAATCAACGTGGCAGGCGACACGATCACCGTCAAAGGCCCCGCCGGATTTTGTGTGGACCAAAGCATCACCGAGATCACCGGCGACAACGCTTTTGTGTTACTGGGAAGTTGCGCCGCCGTCGCACCTTCGCCTTTTGCGCCCAAACCCGACGTAAAAGCGTTGCTGACTGCGTCGATCGCCGGCAGAGGTCCGAATGACAGCACGATTAAAAATTCCGCCGAAACGATGGACGTGTTTTTTCGCTCTGAAACCGGTCGGGCCGCACTAAGCCGAAGTGCCGACGCCGAAACTGTCAGTGTACTTGAAACATTTCGCAAGGACGAAACGTTCTATATCCGCGCCACCGATTCCAGCGAGGGCATCGTGCCCGGCGCCGCTTCGGACTATTGGCGGGCCTATTTTGATCTGGGCGGTCATATCGCGTCTGTTTCTGTGATCGGATTTCAATCAGATCCATTATCGCCTGCGGTCGGGCTGGAAACTTTGCAGGAATTCACCCTTTCCATGAAAACCGGCAACGGCATCAAAGTGGCCGAACCGGTGGAAACTACGGTCGCAGAGGACACGTCGCCACCCGTGACGGGCGACACAACCGTGGCTGCCGCGCCAGCGCGCCAGCCGCGGATCAAACCGGTGCGTACCTTGAAATCCATTGGATTTTTGCGGCGTTTGTTCAATTAGAAAGAAATTGATGCAACCTAAGCATCGAGACGTTACACTGACGCAACAAAAATAACGAGCAGAAGAATAATGTCAGGAAAATTGGCAGGTATGGTTCTGGGATTGCGGCACCGACGGGCGCTTAGCTTTTTGCGGCGCTACGAAGGCATCGCCGACGACGCGGACGCCAAAGATTTGCGTACGTTGCGCGCCATGGCCAGACAGCTGCACCAGCGAATCGGGCACATCATCGATGTCGCCGATACCCGGCTAACGAACCCCGGGTCTTCCATTGAAAAAACGCACCTTCCGCTGACCACCGAATGGTCATACCGGCCGGATTTCTGGTCGGCACCCGTTCGTCCAAACGGTGTTGCCGCTGTCGCTTCAAAAACACAATTGAGCACAAGCACCACCATCTATCACGACAGTGCAATTTCCGAACTCACAGTGCGTCAGGTCAAAAACACGGGCGCATTGGATTTCGCGCCCTTTGGCCTGCGCATGGATGTTTTCAATTTCGAAGGCTCTTTTATATCGCTGGCTATCAGTGCGCCTGACGCCGCGATTGACGGGCTGCGCAAAAATCACATCGTTCGCGTTGGCGTTCAGGGCGAAAGCGAAAAATCGATCGAACTGTTTGCCCGTCTCAATCTGCGTCACGGGCCGAACACCGAACAAATCGTGCGCGAAATCAAATTCGAAAACAACGAAGCCGTTGTCGAATTCGATTTGGAGTACACAAATTTTAATGAAAATCGCGCCGAAAAGATGTGGATCGACCTTATTTTTGAAAGCCCGTCGATGAACCAGATTTCGCTTTTTGATTTCGTGCTGTCGCGGCACCAGCGCGCCGATTTATAGGAGCAGGCTCATGGCCGGATTATCGTTGGTCAAGACAGATATTTCCGGTGGGGTCTATCGCGGTGAACTTACCCTTACTACCGCCGATCAATCAGCACCAACATTGCAGCTTAATCTGCTGGACAAACGCGTCGGCGGCGTACAGCTGACTGCGGATAAAGGCAG
>Ga0114932_10001435_pt1 | contig 27050 bp, 34 predicted proteins | sample 2SBtaG_2_FD_87286 | JGI IMG/M metagenome (GOLD analysis project Ga0114932, IMG submission 87286) | Deep subsurface microbial communities from Kolumbo volcano to uncover new lineages of life (NeLLi) - 2SBTROV12_ACTIVE470 metaG | ecosystem: Environmental > Aquatic > Marine > Volcanic ...
AATGGTGTAAGTGTTTCATTGCATATGATTGAACCATCATATTCCCCAACATTTGATATCCAATCCTTCCTTTCCATCGTTTTGTAACAAATTTTCCCATATCCTTCATCGTTCTGTCACTCAAGCATCCATTCTGTGTGTTTGTCAAAGTGACCGAATCTGTTGAGTTTGAGAAGGGATTGTACACAAACAAAATCTTCACATCAATTGATTGTTTGGATAATAACTGACTAATAACAACCAAGTTTGGAACTAGAAACCCTCCTGCTGATTGAGATTTGAACCAATGACTGGCCTGAGATCGGATTTGACAAGGAATTTGATTGAGAGGAAAAGAAACAACATCTAAAGGTAAAACACATCTTTTTGTTTGATCATCTTTTCCCATCACTACCGCCAAATCACTAGATGAAATGTTGGATACAAACAACTCTAACTCTTTATATTTAGAAGAGCCTGTTGGATGGACTATTAAGTTATTCCATGTTCTAATTTTCCTAAAAAGAGGGAAAATGAGAAGATAAAAATTCATAAAAACTTTGCCAGCTCTTTACAAGCTTTGGTTTGGTAAGAAGATGTCACATAATCAACCAATAATTTATTTATTGCTAGGTCATGGGATCTGGGTATCATGATCACTTCATTAGAATTGATGATACCGATGAGATGAATGAGGAGGAGAATGAGGAAGAGGTGGATAGAATTTTTGGGAAATTTCATGTTCAATCTTTCTTCACTACTTTATGTAGATGAATTAGACTATTAGATAGCCGGAAAAGATAATTACCATAGTGTTCTAGGGTATTATACAATAAAACACCTTTTTCCTAATCATTTAGATGCGGAAATTGCATTTTGAACCAAATTAAAAATTTTGAAGTTCTCTTTTGAGTATTAACAACTTCTTTATTAAATTTTTACCGATTTATAAAGATGATATTTGCATAATATTAGGTTGTAGTAGTAGTATAGACATCTGAAAAACTTGTTTTGTTATACGTTTTAGCATTTTTAGAAATTGTTCGAAACATGCTCTAACTTTCGGTGGTATTTTATACCATTATATTTGTGTTTTCCTTTTCCAAATAGATTTTAAAAGTTTAACAATTTTCCAAAGATTACTATTTACATCATTGTATTTTCGGAGATCATCTAAGAAGTGTCTATTTTTTTCAATTCGTGAAATCATGTCAGAAGAAAATCGAAAATATCGGCTTGATCATCAACCCCCTCTCTTCCAAGTCGATTCTATATTCCTAGACTTCGATCTACAAGAGGAGGGTACAAATGTTTCCTCCAACATCGTCTTTAGGAGGGATGGGGGGGAGAAGTGTGACTTGGTGTTGGATGGGGAAGAGATGGAGCTTTCATCCATTTCCATCAATGAGCAAGAACTTTCGGCAGACGACTATTCCATCAACGAAACCTCCCTCACCATCCCCTCCACCCACCTCCCAGATGGAACAGATACATTCACTCTCCAATCCAAGGTTTTGATCCACCCCGAGGATAACTCAGCGTTGAGTGGGTTGTACAAGAGTGGGAGCATGTTTTGCACTCAATGTGAAGCTGAAGGGTTTAGAAGGATCACTTATTTCTTGGATAGACCAGATGTTATGACCAAATACCAAGTGAGAGTTGAGGGGGAGTTGGAAAAATACCCAGTGTTGCTGTCTAATGGGAATCTGATGGAATCTGGGGAAGTAGAGGGGGGAGAGAGCAACAGGCATTTTGCAATTTGGGAAGATCCATTCAAGAAGCCTTGCTACCTCTTTGCTCTAGTGGCTGGTGATTTGGGGTCGATTCATGATACTTACACCACAGGATCTGGGAAAGAAATCAAATTGGGATTCTATTCTGAGCATCCTAATGTGGATAAACTAGATCATGCCCTAACTTCCCTCAAGAATGCGATGAGGTGGGATGAGGAAACCTTTGGGTTGGAATGTGATTTGGATATGTACAACGTAGTTGCTGTTGGGGACTTCAACATGGGGGCTATGGAGAACAAGGGGTTGAACATCTTCAATACAGCTTGTGTTCTTGCTCACCCCCAAACTTCTACAGATAGAGACTACTCTCTGGTGGAAGGGGTGATTGGTCATGAATACTTCCACAATTGGACTGGGAATAGAGTCACCTGCAAAAACTGGTTCCAACTCACTTTAAAAGAAGGTCTTACTGTCTACAGAGATTCTAGATTCTCTGCTGATATGACAGATCATGTTACAAAGAGAATTGAGGATGTGAAAATTCTGAGAGCTAGACAATTCCCAGAAGATTCTGGACCAACGGCTCATCCAATCCGACCTGATTCTTATCTGGCTATGGATAACTTCTACACTTTGACTGTTTATGAAAAGGGGTGTGAGGTGATCAGGATGTATCAAAAGTTGTTGGGAATCGATGGGTTTAGGAAGGGGATGGACTTATACTTCGAGAGACATGATGGTCAAGCTGTGACTTGTGATGATTTCAGAAGTGCGATGGCAGATGCAAATGGAAGAGATCTGACTCAATTCGAACTTTGGTATTCTCAAGCTGGAACACCAGTGCTTACAGTGACTGATTCTTATGATGAAACTACTAAAACTTTTACTCTAACCCTCACTCAATCTCTTCCAACCACCCCCAACCAACCTGGGGATGAAAAGAAGGCACAGCACATTCCAATCGAGATTTGCTACTTTGATGGAGAAAGTGGGGAAGAATTGATCTCCCCAACTCTTGTTGAGTTAACTGAGATGACTCAAGAATTTTCATATGAAAATGTGAGTAAAAAGGGAGTTCTTTCCATCAATAGAGGCTTTACAGCTCCGATTATCCTTGAGTACGAGAGATCCCCTCAGGAGTTGAGCACTTTGCTTCGAGTGGATGATGATGGATTCAACAAGTGGGAATACTCCCAAATCTTGGCTACACAATGTCTAATGAAGATTATGGTGAAGGGGGAAGATGTAGAATCTGCCTCTTCCTTGTTTGTTGAGCCATTGAATGAGATCTTAACCCAAACAAGAGCCTTTGTGATGGATGGTGTTGGTGATGTAAATTTAAGTGCAACTGCTTATTGCATCAGTCTTCCTGATGAGATCACTTTGAGTGAAGAATATGTGAGGGCAAATGGAGGATCTGGCTTAGATCCAACCTTCATTCACACTTCAAGATCCTCCATGAAGAAATTCATTTCTGGTCGATTTAGAAATGAGTTTTTGGAGATGTATCAGAAGCTTCAAGAGGAGGAGTCGGCTGAGTATGAATATTCATCTTCAGCTGTTGGAAGGAGGATGTTGAAGAATACATGTTTAGGGTATCTTTGTTCAATTGAGGGGGATGATGAATTGAATCAACTCGCTTTTGACCATTTCAGAAATTCAAAGGGTATGACTGATAAGTTGGCTGGGTTGAATTGTTTATTAAGTAAGGAGGGGGAGAATACGAAATCAGCCTTAGAATCGTTTTATCAGGAAGCTGAGGGGGATGAATTAATGGTGGATAAATGGTTTTCAATCCAAGCTATGTCAGCTGATACTCCCAACTTTGAGCAGGTAGTACAAGAGTTGTTTGATCATCCCGCCATGACGTTGAACAATCCAAATCGTGTGAGAGCTTTGTTGGCTCGGTTTGCTATTGGAAATCCATCTCAATTCCATTCTGACTCAGGATGGGGGTACCAGCTAGTGGGGGAGAAGGTTCAGGCGTTGGATGAGATCAACCCTCAAATGGCCTCAAGAATCGTACAATGCTTCGCTCAATGGAAGAAATGTAAGCCAAACTTGGGTGAATTGCAAAGGAGTGAGTTGCAAAGACTTTCTCAGATTGAGGGGTTATCAAAGAATACAAAGGAGATGGTTGATACTTGTTTAGGAGAGGAGGAGGAGAAGACTGAAGAAGAGAAGAAGGAAGATTAGAAAGTTAATTTCTGCTTAGACTTCTAAAACACAATGGACTTGCAATCCAATAAATAGTCGCTAATAATAATAATCAAAATTAACCAAATTCCCAATATCATTTTAAGCTAAAATTGATTGATTTTTATTTAAGATTTCTTTTGTTCTTCCCCTTCATCAACAATAATATTCATTTCTTCACTCTCTTTCATACATCTTAATTCAACAATCACAGATCTATTTGTTGAGAAGTTTGGATGCATCATTTCCTCTCTTTGTATTGTCACTTGATCAAATCTTGATCTCATAAGCAGAATGAAGTCTTCATGTGGCTCCCTCCTCTCACATGCACCAATGAGGATTGGACAACAACGACACTTCAATAATTCTTGATTATTTTCTTGATCTTTTGAATCTTCATTTATTAGGGGAGAATTGGAGAGAGAAGTGGGATTGGATTGGAGGTAGAGGGAGGAGAAGAGTTTGTCGATGTGAGGCAGATCTTGGGGGAAGACTGTGATATCAGATGAGATGATCAAATCGAATGGAGTCCATGGATCAAACACCCCTATATCTGTTTTAAACCAATCTAACTCCTCAATCCAAATCTTCTTTGGGGAGGAATTATTATCTTCTAGAGTTGTGAGAGTTGATCTTGGAATTGGATCATTTTTTTGTCTTTTATTTCCATCTTCTTCTTCCTCTTCTTCCAACCCAATAGGCAACATCAAAATATCCTCCACCTCACCCTCACTATCATACCATCTAGAAAGATTGGAGGAGATGTTGGATATCAAGTGGGGGAGGATACATTCAATTTCTAAATTTAGAAAAGAGAGGAAAATGAAACTCCTTTTAAATTTTAAAATCGACAAAACCAGTCACAACCACATGAGCTCCCAATCGATGGAGTACTAGAGCTAGTAACCCACATCCAGCACCAACTTCAATTACCACCTTCCCAGATAGTTCCAATGAGCCTGTTGATACAGCATGCTCGAAGTATTTTGACATGCAAATCGCCAGATCCCACACCTACCAAAAAAACAACCAAAAACATTTTGATCACTCCAAAAGTAAACTCCAAACCCGATGACCAAGTTGGTCAAAATCTTCAGTGATCTCAATCATTGTCCCGTCATCATCATCCATAGTATAAGTATAGAGATGTTCAGACCATCGATTCCCGTTTCTATCTAATTCTCGCTCCCAAGACGGTGGAGCTTTATTTTCAGCATTGCTGATTTTTGTTAAAAGTGCATTTTCTAGATTTAAAAAAGCCGTCATACAGGATATTATTGAATTTTTATGGTGGAAGAGGATATAATTAAGCCAGAAATAGAGATTAAATAATAAAATAAAAGGCGGTTCCTAGTTTTTTTTGTGTGTGAAAATGGAGGATGTTTGGATTCAATTCTAAAAAATACCTTTATTCCAATTTTGTATGTTCTTATTTTTAAGTATTCTTTACTTTCTTCATTTGAACCTTGAGATATTATGGTATCCTTTGATAAAATGGTTGTATTATGACTTAGTAAACAATAATAACTATTAGTTTGTGATTGTTTTGATTTTCAAAATTTTGAACTTTTCACTAAATTGGTCATATGTGATGTTTTACTTGAAATAGGAAGAACCTTGGGATGTCTTTAGGAAATATTCACTTCTTGGGAGTCGCAAGGAAAGATGCGGATCGTGCTGTCTTGATGACTAGCTATAACGAGGCTTCTGAAATTGATGATGAGGCGATTGTGAGAATGGTTGAACAACCAGAGCTTCAACTCGCCCCTTCTACTCATTATTCCTTCGAGATAGCAGGATTAAGTTGGTGTGTATATGGTGATGACCGTGGGAGAGTTTATATATTGATAGCTCAAGTGGATTATCCTTCCCGATGCTCTCATTCTTGCTTGGAAGAATTGGAAAGGACGTTTATTGCCAAAGCAGTTTAGATCTTTATTATCCCCCCTATATCCTCATAATTGATATTTTATTGCTCTTTCTATGAATTTCAATCATTCTTCCTATCATAAAAATAACATTATTTATAATGATTTTATCTTCTTTTTGTGTGTAAATAGGGAGATCAATCCTTGACGGCTTCAAATGGATCTCTTGATCGATCCTGCCACTCCCTCCTTCAGAAGATCTTCCAGAAGTACGACAACGTGGCTGAAGTGGATAGACTCAGTCAAGTGACTCAGAAGGTGGAGAGTGTGAAGATAGTAATGCAGGAGAATGTGGAAATGGCCTTGGCGAACTGTGTTGTTCTGGAGAACATTGAACAAGTTGTCTTAGATTTTTTGATTTTTAGCTTTTTCTCTTCTGAAATAATTTTTTCTTCAATTCACACCATTTGATCTCTGTGCTCTTTAATAGGTCACAGAAGAGCTTCAACAGCAAGCTGGTGTTTTCAAGAACAATGCAAACGATCTGAGGAGGAAGATGTGGTGGAAGAACTTGAAGGTTTTTTGATTCTTTCATTTTGTTGATTCTTCATTCTATCTCTCTCTCTCATGCATTTCTTTTCCTAATAACGTAGATGAAACTCATTCTAGCCTTTGTGGTCATTTGTATTTTAACAGCCATCATAGTCCCAGTCGCGTTATGGTTGGATGGTCAGAACAAGAATGATGATAAGAATGATTAAAATCTCAAAACAAAAACCAATCATTATTTTTTTCGACAAGAGACCCAATTATAACACCAATTATATATCACACCCAACCACCCCTCATCCCCAAAAAACAATTAAATTTCAAACAACCCCAAGAGTAATAAACCCCTATTTGAATTACAATAAAACAAATATTGAAACACCTTTATTCACAAATTTATTCTTATATCATTCTTTTATCATCTATAAAATTCAAATTCTCTCTCTTTCTTTTGTCAAAACTTTCTTAATCTGACCATTTTTGTTTAAATCCACAAGTTGCACAATAAGTTAGGGACCTCTTTGTCTCATGTCCACATTTGGTACAAATAGCCTCCTCCTTCTTATCTCCCCTCTTCTCCATGCTCTCCCTCAACATCCCTTGTCGAATGGCTTCTGTCTCAGCATGATCAATGAGAGCGATTGAATATAAATCATCCATCCGCTTCGAGATTGAAATTGCAAATTGGATCTCCTCATTCATGCTCATTTCATCCTCAGTGAAGATATTTCTAGCCTGCCCTAGCGTGGCACTTAGATGCTTCGTTTTTGTGGTTCTTCTCGCCTCTCTCAGAACAATCCTCCTCTTCCTCTCATCCTCCTCCTTGTTGGACAAATCATACCTCTGAACCATATCATTACAAAAGTAGGATGCATATCGAATCTCCCCCAACAAATACCCCTTCATGGCTAGGGTATGAGTCTCATCTTTAGGGTCAAACCTCGGATCTTCCCCCTCCTTCTCAAAGTTAAGAAGCTGACCAGTCACTCTGTTTAAAAAGTGAGGCCATCCCAATAGATCTGAGGTCACCTCCCAATGCTCACACCCCTCCGATCCTGGTTTGATAGCTCCAGTCTGCTTATTCACCCAAAGCCTTAAAGCCCCCCCTTCTTCCTCCCCTTGATTGTGAATATCTTCCTCCTCTTCCTCTTCTTGTGATACATACTCCTTGAAGGAAGTGATTAACTCCCATTGGCTCACCTGCTTCCATAACCGCTGCTTCCTCTTCTCCTTCTCCCTCCTTTCTTCTGTGATTGCATGAAGATGGGTTAATTCAGGGGGGCAGAACATTTGATATCGAATCCAAATCCCTTCCATCTCCTCAATCTCCTCCTCCTTCTCATCATCGAAATATTTGTCATACTCATCCTCCTTTTGGTCTTCTGGCAACTGCTCAAACTCTTCTTTTGGACACCAAACCTCAATCCTAGCCCCCTCCTCCTCTAAAGTCAGCCATTCGTGATCAGAATCATCATATTCAATTTTATGCCTCCCTTTCCTTGGGTTGAAATGAAGCACGACAGCCTCATACCATTTCTCCTCCATTGGCCAGAAAACTCTAATTTTCCTCCCCACCATAGCTTTTTCCAATAAGTTGGTAGGAATTGGCTTCTCATACGTCTCCTCATTTCTAGCTGGATTATACCAATATACACATTGATTGTCATCATCCCATAGCTCCCTCCAATCGTCATCAGCAAGCCCATCAGCTCCAACTTGATCTTCATCTGATTCTGAGGCTGAATCTTTCCCAGTTTCATTCAAGAAAGCTTGGTATCTCAACTGTGATCTCATCTTCATCTCCTCATGCTCTAGGTATTGTCGATCCAAAATGAAGGCCACAAGCACATTCATCCTCATATCCCTCCAATGCATAACCATAGATCCTCTGTACATCTTTTGGATGATGGTTGCTGCCAAGTGGCGGATCTTCACTTTTAGTCTAAGTTTGAAAGCGATTTCCCTCCCTTTGAACCCCCACCAACCAGCCTGGAGGGTTGTGGCCGCCTTCCTCCTTCTTCTATTAATCATCACAATCTCAGCTAACGCCATTTTCCCACTGTACTTCCCACAAGAGGCTCTATAAAACTGTTGAATTCTAACCGCAGCCCTCCTTCTCATCTCTCGAATTGATTCTTTCTCAAGCCACTTTTGATACCTCCTCCTCCTCGCTATCCAACCTCGAATCATACATTGTAGGATCACAGAAGCACTCTTCCTATCCCTCTCTCTTCTAGCCTTGAGTTGAATCCAAGCACCAGATCGCTTGGTTGCAATCAATCTACGGACGATGGCTTGAATTCTGACGATGGCTGCATTGATAATCTCATTCCACCTCTCCTCCCTCAATCTGAGAATAGCTGGGATCATGAGATGGTCTCTAGACCTCGCTCTATACCCCCTAAACACCCTTTGGATTAACATAGCATGCTTCCCCTTCGCTTTCCAAACTAAAATCTCCCCCTTCCTCACCTCTGCCAATTTCCTCCCAACCACCCCTCTGATCAAGGATTGGATTTTTATGATCTCATACCCTTTCCTTCTCTCCTCTTTCTGCTTATAAAGTTGATTGTAGGTCCCATAGATCCGTATATTTCTAGTGATAAGCCTACTTGATTTGTTTAATCGTAACTCCATTACCACATCTTTTGCTTCCCTTCTTTTTAAATAAAATCTCCAATGTTTTTGAAGAATTTTGGAAGCTTCTGTCTCTTGAATGAATCTTTGAAACTCCAACTTCCTCTCCTCCATCCGATCTAATGGATGGAAGCCGAAGTACGATTGAGCCATTTCTACAAACTGAAACCCTTCTACTAAAGCCTCTAGGCCATTGACTGTGATCAAATCGCAACCAGTGACATTTAAATGTGTGATTTTCTTGCTGTTTAGAGCAATTGCAAACAAAGTCTCCTCACTGATGTTTCTTATTCCAGCCAAGTTTAACTGAGACAACAAATCACAATTTTTGATCAAAAATATAACCCCCTTGTCTTTCATGAGAGGACAGTTGGAGATGTTGAGTGTCCTGAGGTTTGGAGCATATTTCCCAAGGGCGATGAGGGTCTTTGAGGTGAGATTTTTACAAGATTCAAAGTTGATGTGCTCAAGATTGTGGGATGCTCTTTTAATGATCACAATGACACCTCTATCATCGATCCCACCACCATACGCTTCTCCACACCCACTTAAATCTAGTTTTTTGATGTTCTTGACACATTTCTTTATGGAGATGAGAGCTTGAGAGTTCACTCTAGGGGTTTGGTGGAGGGAAAGTGTGGAGAGATGTTTGAAGAAGGGGGAATCGTGTCCCAACTCCCCTCCCATCCACCTAAAAGCCTCTGGATCGATAGAAGAGCAGCAAGATAAGTTGAGGGAGGATAAGGAGGAGTGGATCATAGTTACCATCAATCTATCAAGAATCAAAATATGATCAAATCAAAAAATGAAAAAGGAAAACCTGATGCCATCATTGGAAATCCTCTCACAGAACGATAAATTGATGGTTCTCAGACTCCTCAAATTGGCCAGTAGGATAGCTAAACATGTATCATCGATAAGGGAGTGGGAGAGGTCGAGATGAAGGAGGGAGATGAGGGAGAGGGAAAGACCTCTGCAAACCATCTCATTCACATTCACCCTCCACCCATTCAACCTCAATGCTGTCAAATCACCAAAGTATGGTAATAAAAGACTGAGATCTATGGTATCTAAATTCTCTATATATTGAGAAAGAGAGATCACCTCATCTTGATTTTTAGATATCTCCTCAAGAATCGCGATTAAATGTTGAGGCAAATTTTCTCTTCGTTTCCTCAACTCCTTTTTTGGAACTTTAAGAATACTCCTTGAGGTTTCACTTTGTAAATTATTCTGTATTTCTTCACCCCAATTCTTAGGCATCTTAGACATGTACTCTTCTCTGAAGAGTTCCATGTTTTTTTGATTTTACGAGCGGTTTTGTTTTTGCCCCAAAATCAAAAAATTTCAAGCCTTCCAAAATATCCTAAAACGTTTTAATATTAATTTATTAGTATTATAAATAGTTGATAAATCGTTCACAGTTTCTAAAATTACTTATAAGATAGAAAATAAGTTCAATTTAATATCGCAACCGGCGAATTTCACAATTTTCTTGAAATTTGTTTAAAGCTCTCTGTCTCCATAAAAATTGTCATTCAGCTTATATTTTTGTTATTTTTAGGAACAATCTTATTAAATAATTCCAGAATTAATCAGACTCGTAGGATGTTTGACTTGTAAGTCAGATATAATTTGATAACAATACAAAATGTATTCACGTTTTGTTTCATCATTGTTTCTTTTATTTATAGACCAGAATGGCTTCATCCATTCCCTACTATATCTCTAAGCCACTGTAAACATTTGGAAACTATAATAAAATCCAATCCGCCTCATGATGTTGATTCTTTATTCCAGAAATTGAGTCCAAAGGAGCTTGGTCTTCAGATTGATTTGTTGGTGGATGAAGACCCTCTACTTAGAATGGGACTCCCCCCCTCCCTCCTATCTCTCATCATCTCAGACAACACAGATGATTCTGTTGATTATAGGGAGGCTATCACTATGTCTGTTGAGTTGTTGAAATGGGTATTTCCGTGGCATTTCTCCTCGAGGGGGATGATTCCTTCCTTCAACCCACTTTTGCTCTCCTCTTTCCTAGGGAGATATGAGCTAGAGAGGGAGATGGATAGAGATATGAGGGTATCTAATGAAGAGAAGGAGGAGCAAAGAGGAGGAGATGATGGTGGTGGTGGTGATAGGGGGGTGGTGAGGTATAAAAACTATTCATTCCCAAGTCACCATCCCATTTTGGAAGATGAAGATAACTTCAAATTCAAGCGATCACCTCCTATCCTATCCTCCACCCAAATGAGAGACATCAATTGCAGTTTGAAGAGGTGGGCTGATCAGTATGTATCTATCCCCAAATTCTTTGCTATCTTAAAGTTATTGTTGCCAAATTTGAAGAATGGGGAGAAGTTTCAATTGAGGGAAGAACTAACTCCTTTTTTAACAGTTTCCATCAACAATACAACAAACAACAAGAAGAGGAGGAAAAAGGGGAGGAAAAAGGCCAATAAAATTGATATGGGATTGCTCTGTTCTTATTTAGATGATAAAGTGGATGAGGATGAGGATAGAGTGGATTCGAGACATGTTGATTTTGAAGATGAAGAGGAAGAGGAGGATTTTGAAATTGAGTTCAAGGACCAGATAGAAGAAGATGAAGAAGATGAAGATAAGTGGATGGCGAGGGAAGTTAGACAATTATTCAAAGAGCTAAAAATTAATAATCAACCAAATCATCAAAATGGAAGAAGAAGAAGAGAAACGAATAGTAGAAGAGGAGGAAGAGGAGGAGATCAACAACATCAACATCATCAACAACAGGAAGAGGAATCCAAGAATTCTTTGATCAATTCTCCTCAAACTAAACTCAGATTGATTGATGAATTTTCAGATGAAATGAGAAATCAATTGAAGGGTCATTTGGATGAATTATTGATCCATTCTTCTTATCTTAGAACTCAATGTGATCGAATTGATGTCTCCTCTAAAGGTGTTGTTGAATGGACTTACTTTGTTAAACTTTGCTCAGAAGTTGGTATCTCCTACCATCAAACTCTCAAACATCTTAAACCTTTCCTCACTTGTTTAGTTGAACCAACATTTCATATCCCAACTGAACTAAGATTGATCTCAAATAGAAACAACCACTTCCACCAACCCAATGATCAACCTTTGTTCTTTGTGAAATATGAAATGTTTTTCCCTCCCTCTTGTCACAAAATGAATAACTCCACTTATTTGATCAATTTAGTGCTAGCAATGATCTTCTCTGATCATGGGATGGAATTGGCTCTTGAAATTGGTAAAAGAACATCAGCATCAACAACAGGAACATCATCATTAGATGATGGTAAGTTGAGTGAGAGAGATTGGTTGGAATTAATAGCCCCATTTTGTCCAATTCCTTTTTTACCCTTCTTACCAACTTTCATTCACCTCATCTTCCAATCTATCCAATTTTGGAGCATCTTTGATCCTTCCTCCTCATCTTCACATGAAAATCATCATGTGAGATTATTGAAAGTTGATGCAATTTCATTTTTGGATTCTGTTCAAGAGATTATGAGAAGAAAAGGGTCTTGTTTAAGTGCTGGGTATCAAATATTCTGTTCGATGCTACAATCATCTCAATTTGCTACCAACTATAAATCCTCTCTCATTCGTCTCAAGCATCTCTTCACTCACTCTCCCTCCCTTCTCATGTCAAATATCTCAGGAGTTATTCCTTCTCCAAACAGAGGTAGTGGAAGTGGAAGTGGAAGTGGATCGTCTTTTGTGTTGGATGATGAAGAAGAATCAATCTCTCTTGGTGATTTCTTGCTTTCATTTCAACTTGTCTCCCACTCCTCTTCCTCTTCAAGCTCTGATTCGTACAACCAATCCATCCATCTCATGTCAAGGTGGTTGAGGGAAGTGATAGTTGAAGTGAAAATGAAAAAAGGAGGAAGAGGTCTTTCAACCTTCAACATCCTCCATTCTCTCATTGCTCATGGATTAGAAAGATGAAACAAATGATAAGATTTGAAGGAAATGAGGGAAGTTTAATAAATATATTGAAAAGAGAGAGAGAAATTTGTAAACTCATAATAGTGAAATTTTAAAGAAAATAATGAATGAATAAACAATACACATTTTAATATATATTAAATAAAAGATGTTTAGTAAATTGTTGTTTTTCATATTTCCCCCCTTCTAACTATGATTCATTTCCATTGTTTTTCTCATCAGTCTCTAGATTTCTTTTTCCTCTTCATCTTCTTCCTCATCTTGTTTAATATTTAATTCATCCCAAACAAAATCTTTTAATTCTTGATAACTTTCAAAACCAATTGTCTGGTGAATGGATGATTTCCATCGTTGTTCCATTTGATCTAAAATATGAGGAGAAGGAACACAAAGTGGATTTTGTTCCTTTTCTTCCTTTTTGGAAGATGAATTTGGTTTCTTTCTCACTTTACCAACTGTGATTTTTTCATTTTCACTTAATCCCATGATACCTGAGAAGAAAGATTGAAAGAAGATAATTCATCCATCCATCCATCCATCCATCCATCCATCTTTCTCTCTTTCAATCATAACCTTTCATGGCATTGAAGACGAGATGGTCGTCAAATTGGGTTTTGTGACTCACCATATGATCAAAGGAGGATAGTTTCAATGTTTTATTCAAGAGTTGAGGTGAGAGGGAAATGTTCATAAATTGAGCAATTTTTGTAATTATTGCAGATGGATTCTCAACTATTATTGAAATATAAAAAAGAAAGGGGAATGAAAGAGTTGAAAGAATATGTTTTTTCCAAAAGATAAATTTCAACCAATCCAACCAACCAATCAACCAATCAACCAACCAATCAATCAATCATCAACCAACCAACCAACCAACCAACCAATCAATCAACCAATCAACCAATCAACCAAACCTAAGTGTTCGTAGCATAACCATAACACATTTGGAGAATGGATGGAAGGGAACCAGCTTACGAAATGTTCCCACACTTTTCCTGATCTAAATATGACATGAATTCAACAATTTTCATGATCAATTTTCACTTTTATAGTATGTAATTTGAAATTAAATTTACCCAGATCCTTGTCCTAAAAGCAGTTTAGAAGCAAAATCATCGATATGAATAGCATGTTCTGGGGTAGGTGGGATCTTACAATAATCAAGAAGGAAATGGTAGAATGAAACTATAAATAAATTACATAAAAATTAAATAAGATTGAGACTTGTTGTGTAGAATGATCAAAAAGAGAGAAAAAGATATCTGAGAAATCAAAAAACCCAATATTTTGGATGGGTCTCTCACACAATAAATGTACTTTGCCCCCTCAACTCCTTTTGGCACCTTATGATAAATAAACATGAGATTAATATGATGTTGTTTATATCTCATATATCATCTCATCATATCTTATCACATCTCATATTGATATCTCATCTCATATCATCTCATCTCACTTTGTAAAAGTCTTCATGAGATTTGAATAATCTAGGTGAGGCTACTTGCTCATCATTCAAATTTTGCCCACAATCAAATGCTGTTATTGTCCTATCTCACAAAGAACATATATAATGTGAAGAATCACTCAAACATAAGGCCAATCTTCTTGAACTTATCTTGACCGAAAAATTAAAAAAAAAACCAAGGAACGACACAAGTGATCTCATCAAAATTCTGATAAGCCTCCTCCCCCCCAGTCCTTAATACATGACAAATTTGTTGTAGCCAGGTAGTTCCACACTTGGGGTATGTGACTATAAAGATATCATCCTTCTTAGGGGAGAACTGTCTGCCATGTTGAATTGATGCTGGAGAAGCAAATTTGGACAAACGATACATCAAAAGATCGATCCCTCTGAGCCTCTTAAGATATGAATATACCTGATAAGCAAGCGGAACTATACCAAACAATGCTATATCCATCTTATGAAGCAACTGGAATAAAATTATACAAAGAGAATATGGTTTTTAAATCTCATGAACTTGGCACACAAATTTTACGAAATTTCCAACACATTCAAGCCGTTTTTTCAAGCTTTTGTGACTTTAATTAAAGTGTTCTATAGGGACTATGAGTCATACTAAGCTCCTGCCGATATTAAAAAGAACAGATAAGGTTTGAATTATCAAATATATCCTCTAATATTCCGTAATATTCCGTTTTTTTAAAACAGCACAATCGAAGACAAAACTTTTGGGGCCAGGTTCAGACCACATTGCCAGAAGGATGCCTTACAAACGTTCTACGAATTGAGAGTAAATATACTATATATTTTATTTATAGGCCGAATTAGACGCCTTAAATCGATTAAGAGGTGGATGGCATTGGTTTTTCGCAATTATCAATTTTTTTGTTTTTCGATTCAATCTGGAAAAAGGCTTGATGTGATCGAACCAGAGAAATTTGAGATATATCATGCCCTTTATACCGAAGTATTTATATATTTATAATCTCAACTTATTATAATTCTTTCAATAATAGCTTTCTGAATGTGAATCAGAGGATTTTCATAAAATAAAGTTTGGCTCAATTCTATCCATCTTCAAGTTGTTTAAAAACTGGTTTATAGGAAAGATATTCATCGAACGTTGGGAATATTTAAGCCTACCTCCACTCTATTAGATGCTATAGGGTTGTCATCTAATGTAGTGGAGGATGAGGAGGAAAGAATGGAGGATTTGGAGGAAGTATTAAATCTCATTTCATTTCATGATGGGTTTTGGTTAAATAAAAAAATGATGAATGAACTGTCTCTCTATTCGTTTCTTTTATTGTGACATCTACTAAAACCTCCTCACAAACCATAAGTGATGAAGATAATATTTATATCTTTTTTTGTAGATATTGTCAAGGGATGAATTTCGTCTCTTCTATGGTTTTGATGGAATGTGATATTTTGGAGGCTTTTGCTGTCATGAAATTCTTACTCAACGAACGGTTTTTATCATTCAATCTTCCAATCTTCAAAATAGTCTTGATTAATTTCTTCTCAAGCAAATTCCACATTTTTGTTTAACTGAATAGATATTTACACCTTTTTTATACAATAAAAGCTTCATCTCTATTGGATTTTATGAATGAATTTGAAGAAATTTTGAAGATCTTTGATCCACAGTTTTTGTTTACTTTCTTGTTCAAAAAAAGTTTACTTGTTGAATATAGAGTATATAACTATTTGGATGAGATTTGCTTTTCTCCCATCATGTATCAAGTTGAATGGTACACTTGCTTGTTTTCAGTTGGAGCATCCATTCAATGTTTTATCAATTTTTTATCCAATCTTATTTCAAAACCCAAATAAAAATATAGTATCCTTCTATGTGATTGATCTTTTCATGATGGGATTTGATGATATCTTGATTCGAGTTGGATTGGCGATTTTACATTTATTGAGGGAGGATTTGTTACGAAGATCATTGGAAGAATTACAAACAAGTTTATTTTGATTAATTCATCATCAATTTCTGTGTTTTTAGAATTCAAGATATTGGTTCAAGGATTGAATTGCCATGAAGTGATTTCAGTTGCTCTCTCCACTCATATTCATTATGAAACAACTACTCCACTCCACATCACCAAACAGTTGAATAATAATGATGAGATTGATCAACAAGACCAGATGAATGAAGAAATTGAAGATGATTTCAGTTCAGAAGATGAAGAGGAGTTTAGACATTCTTCCTCAACAGCATCTTCTCAACTATCAGTTGAGGTTGGAATTAGCCATCAAAACAATAATACTAATGATGATGGAGAAATAGTGGAGATAAACAACTACAGAAATTCTTCAGAAAATATGGAAACAGAATGGTTTGATTTGATGGGAAGGATGAATCACTTTTTGGAGTTATCTGATGAAAGTGAACTTGTTTACAACACAATCAGATACCAAAAAACAACATCAGCAAGAGGAAGAGAAGAAACTAAGGATAGTGATGGAAGTGACATCAGATTATCCAATGAAGGGAGTATAACTAGAAAGAGGAATCAAGTGGATGTGATCATATCTGATAAGAAAGATTGGAAATATGATGTTGTTTCTTACTTCCCATCTGTTCAGAAGTTCATCAAATCAAGGAATCAACCATTGAAAAATGATTTGGAGTTACAAGATAAACCCTTAAACCAAGACAAGAGTGAGAATGGAGGATCTTGGTGGGGTTGGGGAGGAGGATCATCAAATTCTCCTAACAGTATCAAAAATTCATCCCAACCATCAAGTCCTTTTATGATGATACCTTTCTGGTCGTCTCAACTTTCACCCACTCCCCCTCAACCATCTCAAAAGGAATTTGAGTTTAATGAGGAGGAGGGGGATGGAATTGTTAGATGGTTGAATGGTCAAAATTCCTTATTGAGGGAGGATGGGGCGGAGGATGATTTGAGTAGCCACCAACCAATGAAGAATTGTATGGTATCAGAGGATTGGTTTACAACCATGGTGAGAGGTGTAACATTTGAGGATTCATCAAATGAGTATCAAGTGGATGAAAGTTACCTAGCTGATGATGATTTGAATGAAAGCGAGGAGGATGCTTCATATGAAAAAGGAAGAGGGGGGAGAATCAATGAAGATGATGAAGTTATCGATTTTGAAAGAATAGGAGCAAGAAAATCTGTCAAGGAAAAATTGAAAGAGAGGAAGGGGTTAGTTCAATCATCTTCTGAAGATTCATTTTTAGCTTCTTCACAACAAGAATCCACAGAAGAAGTGATGGAAGATGATTTATCAAAGCAATTAGATGATATTTTATTGGAGGAGATTGGGATGAACGATTTAGAATCATCATCAAGCACTTCAACAAACAAAAAGGGGATTAAAAAATCCAAATCTTTATCACCGAGGTACGATCCAAATAACTCATCTCAGAAGCGAATTAGAAGGAAAAAATGGGAGAAAAGAAGGTTAGATGCTTTGAAGCAGATAAAAAAGAAGAATGATGATAACAATGGGATGATGGATGGATTTAGTGAGGGAGGAGATAAGAAGAAATCTGACATTAGGATGAATACACAAAAACAGCAAGATGAGAAAGAATCGATGATCAACCAACTTCATCTGATGTCCAATAAATCAAAGGAAGATTTAAGAACTTTGGACAAAGAGGATGAAGAAGACGAAGAACAAGATGGTAATCTTGAACAAGAACATAAAAACCAAGAACATTCAGAGAGTGATATCTTGGTGTTTGATGAAGACAATGAGGAGTAAAAAAATACAAAAATTTTATAATTTCATATTTATTTGATCGTAAAAATAAAAAAATTGAATGTCCTGATTTCATAATGTGTTTTTTATTATATTTCCCAAAAATAAGTGTTACAAAATATGTGATTCTCTCTTTTTCAAAGTTTCTTGTTGTAAATTGGAGGAGTGAGTGTGAGAATTTAATAAAATATTGATTGCTTTTTGTTGTTTTTCATTCATCCTAGCTTTCTTGTTTAGAATTATCGGTATTTGTAACTTGACTATCAATATCCTTCTGACTAGTGGGAGCGTAGTTCACCACAACACCCACCTTCCCCCCATCTTCATCTTCACTATCAATATCGTTCATTTGATCTCCATATTCTCCCTCCACTTCCTCCTCATCTTGATCTGGATCTGGTTGGAATGCTGGGTTATTGGGATCGTGAACCACAAGCCCCAATCTCTCCCTCATTTCTATCTGCCCTTGAGGTAACCCAACCAAAGTGAGGGATCCTCTTCTGTGAACAAACTAAAAATAACAAGAGACAACAAAGTGAAGTGTTTTGAAAATTGGAAAACTGGTTGGAATTCAAAAAAAGACAAAACTTTATTTTTATAAGCAGTGGATCGGTTGATCACATGAATTTGATCAAAATCAACCAATATACACCCAGCCATGGCTCCTTGACCTTGTCCATGATCTTTAGATGTTGAAAACACAGTAAACACTCTAGCACCCTTTGACAAGGCAACCCCCTCAGAATGAGCCTCATGAGCTCGAACAATGTAAGATAACCCTTGTTCCTCCAAAAACTCTAAAATTGACAAAAAGGAAAAATAAGAGGTTTTTATGGATGGGATTAATCATCTGTTACTCAAGATAAAATAAATAAAAGAGAGAAACCTGAAATTGCATTCATCCCAAAGCAAATAGCCCCTCCCCCTCTTAAACTTTCTCCAAACCCATTATCAGGTAAATATGGCTCCTGAGTTTCGTGCGCTGGGTCACTCCAAATGCAATCACAAGCCACTTGCTGACTGCAAGCATTTAAAAAATGAAAAGATGGTAGAGGAGGAGTAGAATTGAGAGTTGATCTATTGAGAGGAATTAAACCTGATTTCAGTTTCAAGGTCATTGGGTGGGTTGATGGAGGAGATGTTGGGGACACCTAGAATATCTTGGATGCGAGAGTTGGATCCATCCACTTTCCTTGGTATCCCCCCATGAACACAAAAGATGTCATGATCCTAAATAAAAAATATATTTATTCAACCAATTCCCCAATATCATCATAAAAAAGATGAATGAAATGAAAAATTAAACAAACAATGACACAGGACAATGGAAGTCGATCAAAAGCTGTGTTGCAAGCTTCCCAAACCGTCTCCCCCAAGTCATCCCCAAACCGATCTTTAGACTGATACAAGAAGGATCTGTCTCCATAATGCTCCTCCCTGAGAGACAATAAAAAAATAAGAATTTAAGAGAGATGAAGAAGATGTTGGAGAGATGAAAAAATTGAAATTTCTCACCATCCATTCACATCTCGCGTTTCATGATTTCCTCTCAATAAGAACAGCTTCTCTGGATGCTATATCAATTAAATCACATATAAATACAAAAATTTTAGAAAAGGAAATCAGAAAATCATTTTTCAATTGTCACATTTTCTTTCACCATGATTTTAAGGGCAAAGAGGTAGCCAACCACCTCCAAAGAATTCATCCCTCTGTCCACATAATCACCCAAAAATAAGAACTTCCCAGCTGTCAGATGCATTCCTACCCCCCAAAAGATTATATAGATATGAATCAACCAACTAACTATGAAGACAAAAGAACAAAAAAAGGGGAAAACCAAGCTTCCAGATGTTATCAGAGAAGAAGTGAAGGTCCTCCAAGTTGCCGTGAATATCCCCGAAAATGTAGACTGGAGATTGCAAAAACAAATTCCTCTTCTCAGCCTCAAAAATGGAGCAAACACCGACACAAAGATGCATGATGTCAGAAGCGAATTGGGGGGAGGTTAGGTACCCCATGTTAGCGGCTGGATCTCTAAACATCCCAACTACCCTCTCTGCTAAGGATTGGTAAGGTGAGGAGGAATTTCCTTCCTCAAGCTCTTTGGATATCAAGGATTGGAGGATGGTGGATGTCGTCACTGATGCATGCCTCCCCATCCTATTTATAATGGAACAAATCATCAAGATTAAATTTATGACAATTATTTGCTTTAAATAGTTCGTTAAACTTGGTTTTTTTGGTTTTCTTATCCTCCACCTCATGAACAACAGGAATCAAGGGATGCTGTCTCTTCACAATCCCAGTGTTCTGCTCCAGCTCACTTTGAGTTCTTTTTAGCTCCATTTCCAAAGCGGATATTATTGAATCTTTCTCTACAATTATGTTTTCAAGTCGGTTGACATCCTCAAGTAGCTTAGTCTTCTCTGGAACTGCAGAGTCAGGTTTTGAAGTGCTTTTGCGAAAAGATGAGAGGCTAAATAACCCGCTCTTACTCATTCTTGGTCTTTAACTGACAGATGGTCACTGATACTATTTTAAAAATCTCATAAAGAGATCATACTTATAATATTTACTGCACACGATCAAAATCAAAATTCAAGGCAAAAATCAAAATTTATGTTTTCATCCAGAACAACACATCAAATGGGATTCATGAAATATCATAAGTTAACATAAATAGTTAACTATATGTAGTTTAAAAAAGCGCGTTACACCCTCAGATATTCCGACTTAGAGGAGTAATAAACGATTTAAATTGAAAATTTTAGAAATAACCAGATATATCTTTAAAATTAAACATCAAGGCAAATTAGCCAAGTGAATTAAAGGGTTTAGTTAGTGATAGAAGAGTTAAGAATATCAATAAATTAATTGAATACTATTTAGGCAGCTTTTCTCCGGGTTTTCTAAAATTTTCTGTCATTTTTTGACTGGTGATTTCATTTCGTGTTGATATCTTAAATATAGTAAGTAAGAATCTCTATTAAGTAGCAAATGAATTTTCAAGACCTATATTTTGTTGTTAATCGTCATACTAATACGATAGGAGCTTAAATGATCTGGTTATTTTGGTTAGATTGTGAGGAGTAAGTGAGGGACATGATTGGGTTTGACTCATTCTCCTCTTCTGACAATCGATCCCACTCTTCCAAATTCAGCCCCACCATCTCAGAGGAAGTAGATATTGGAAGGCCTTGGTTGTTACCAGATAAGAGGGAGGTTGTTTCAAGGTTGTTGGAGGATGGTGAGTTAGTGGTTGTGTTGTTTGATGAGGAAGTGGAGTAAGAGTTGGGAGAATGAAGTTGATCATCAACAAATGAGGCATGAGAGGTCAATATCCCCCTCCCAGACCTTTTAGAAGAAGAAGAGGATGAAGAAGATGATGATGATGGGGAAGAGGTGAGGATGATCACATCATCTCTGGATCGTTGGGCTGGGAAGAGAGGGTATGGGGAGGAGATGAAGGAACCGACGAATGAAGCCAAAAGAACATGGGGAAAAACCTCAGGGACCATCTGGAGGTTCTGAGCAGACCCATTGGAAGGGAAGGCAGATAATACCACGAATAATGTAGCAGCTACTCACACCAGAAACACATAAAAATATAAGAAAAGGGGATTTTATGGGTGATTAATAAGATAGAAATGGATGAAAAATAGTCTAATAAAAAGATTCTAAAAAGAAAACATATTGGAGTCATGACAAGTCCACTTTGAACAGCCGCCATCAGACAAAGAGTTACAAAAGCCTGATCTGGACCCATAAATCCAATGATAGAACCAGTGATAGCCCCCAAGATGAGGGTGGGGAAGATAACCCCTCCTGGATATCTAATTATTTTTCATAAAATAGAAAAAACAAATGAAACAGGAAAAATTTCTCTTTCAAAATGTCAAAAGAATTTCCATTAAAAAAAATGACAAAACCCAACAGCAATGGGGACGGCCACAGTCAATATTTTCATGATGAGGAGTTGGATCATCCCCCAGGCTGAGATGGTGGTTTGGTCTCCTAAAACAGATTCTTTCATGAAGTTTGTGTTGGAGAAGTAGGTGATCTTCGAGGTTCCATCATCCAAGATAGGTTGGATCTGCTCCTCCCCCCAAAAGAGGGTTAGGGGGTAAAACACCCCTATCAGACCAACCATAACCCCACACAATGCCATCAACCAGGCTCTGACAAGTGGGGTGAAGAGGGAGGTGAGGTTGGAAGAGGAGGATGGTGATGGTTGTTGTTGTTGTTTGATAGAACTCTCTTCTTCTTCCTCTTCTATTTGATCATCATCTATATCAGTTTCTAACTTAAAATCTCCCTCAATATCCTCTTCTTCTTGGTCTTGGTCTTCTTGATTGGATGGTATCATTGTTGAATTTGAGCTGGTTGTTGGTTGGGATTGGAATTGTGAGTTGTTGTTAATGGTGGTTGGAGATTGGGTTGATGTTGTGGAATAGTTGTGATGAGAAGAAGAAGCTGAGGAGGTTTGATCCATATGTTTCCTATCATCAAACAAATCAATCCATCATGTTTCAAATATATAAATATACCCCATAGATCTGAATCCCCATTTGAAGAATCTGATGACATAGCTGAGTAGCAAAGCAACCATCCCACCAATCACCCCAAGTAAGATAGCCAAGAAAAGATGGTAAGATTCGTAAGACACATTCTCCTTTTCATGGTAAAAATTATGCTGATTATCCAGGGCTCCTGATACCATCCTAGTGAAGAAGGAAGATACGAGGGAGGAGATGATGGTTGGGCTGACAGCCTCAAAGAAGTCGATTCCTGCATGGTGTGGGACTTCTAAAGCGAAGAAGGCTCCAATTAAAGGAGTTGCCAAAAATCCACTCACACATGCTCCTAATTATTTTCTCAATCCCCCAATCACAAAAAATCAACTTATGTTTATTTTTTTTACCTGCTCCACATATGTTGTAAACTCTCTCAGTTTGAGGGGGGATGGATTGGTTTTGGAGGGTGGGGTGGTTGAAGATCTTCCCCATTATTCTTACATGGTGTCTCCCCAAAAAAGCTCCTATGATAAGCATCGTTGCCTCAGGGCTACCCATCAAACCACACACACATATATCACACAACAACACATGTTGATAATCTCACCCAACTCCAACCCCACTGGCAAACCCAAACAAAGATCCAATTGTGAAGCAGATCATCTGTTTGAGGGACCTGTAAACAAACAAAGGACACAAGGATAGAATTTCTTCAACACTTAAATCAACTTAACTTTTCAATCGGAAATGGCTTCCCAACCTCCAAAATGGAGTTGATCCAATGGGAGATGGAGGGAATCACATCACAGGGTGTGAGAATAAGGCCAGTGATGAGACCAAGTAGCGCTGGGGTGATGAAAACGAAGGTGGTTGAATTGTCAAAAAAAGACGGAAGCCAATTCCAAAAAAAGGCAATAAACAGCCTCAAAATCAACAGATACAAAGCACTGAAGATTCCTGTTGTGATTCCAATAAGTATTGCATTTACATGTGTAGTGAAAAAGGGAGGGCATCCTCTGAAATCTACATGATTGCTGGAAATGACCTGTTTTTGGTGGGGAAATCAAAATTGAATCAAAGTTTTTTACTAAACCTCTAAAAAGCTTCTTTTCACATCCTTATTCTTGATAGCACGCCATATACTTCTAAGGATATCGTTTATGTGCATGGTTTGTCGGTGATTTTGATGAAATTAAATTAAAATCAAAACATTGAGCTACCCAATTCAAGTCGGAAAGTTGGGCGACACTTTTGAGTTCAATTTTCAATAATTTTTCAACTTCAAAAGCAAAATTCAGTAGGAAGATCAAGCTAAATTTTCATAATTTTAGTTTAACAATGTGTATAGTTGGAGATTTATTTATGTTTTATTAATAAAATCTTTGTATCTAATGAATAACCTCCTTATCGAGGCTCGTTTTGAATTTTGGGTTCCAGCCTAAAAATTTTGAATGTATTTTTATGCACTAGAATTAAGTATTTGGGATATAATTCGAGTGTTATTTTGTTTATCTGTTTTGATTGCCGTAATTATTGAGTTCTACTTATCATGTATGATGGTTATGGCTGTGTTTTTTCGGGTTTTAAGTTTTCAAGCTTTTTTCAAAACAGAAATTCGATCATATCTTGTTGAGTAGACCCGTTATCGGGATATATTCATAGTTCCAATTATCATATAGTATATTACTTTCTTTTTATTATGATGAAGCATGCTTAACTTTCAATCTTCTATATCTTTGAGCTTGTTTTTCAAGAGTTGTTTCACATTTTTGTCACATTTTTTTTATATCGTTTACCCAATAGATTAAATCAATCCTGAAAGACTATTATCTTTGTCAAAGTGGGAATATATTACATTATTCCCTTTTCTACATAATAATTCTATCAATTCTATCTAACTTCATCCCAAAATAAACGATTATGGGAGCAAGTTCTTCGATCCAACCCGAGGACACAACTAAGATGGTGAGACTCTCAGAGATGAGAAATGTTTGATAATCATGAATCCTTTCTTCAACCAATATTAGGTGAGTGATATGAGGAAGTCGTTTACAAGCTTGGAATGTGTGACAGACGATGAGGAGTGGGAGCAGATGAAGGATGCGTACAATCAATCTGAGGCTGTTTTAGTTCCAGAAGAAATCAGGTATTAAGAATAAAATAGAGAAAGATTTGGATGATAGATGGACCATTGAAAAGCTCTTGTTAATGACTTTATAAAAGTTCATTCATCATGGGGGTATTGTATGTGAGATAGGAAGGAGATTTATGGAGAGGGAGCCCCTCAACTAGAAGTGGAAGCCCCTCCTGAACCTGAGCACATTTGTCCAGTTTGTGACATGAAATTCACTTCTGTGGTAAAGTTGGAGAGGCATAACAAATACTCAGACCTCCATGCTAAGAATGTGGCTTTAATGGGGAGATCTCCCAATGCTTCCCCTATGATGATGAAGAAGAAGGGGGGGTTGGCCATCCAAAGGCCGATCACCCCAACTGTAGACCTTCTCTTCACTGGTTCTAAGCTCTTTTGGAGGACACAAGAGACATATGAGGTGTCCATCTTCGTCCACATGCCCTACAATATCTTCGAGATTGTAGCCTTTGACACAGAATCTGAGTCTGAGATTGAACATGTCTGGGGGCAGTGCACATCTGTGGTGGACATTATCGGTTCTTGAATTCTTTTGTTTTGACAAACTCTTCAACCATTCATTCCATTCACCTATTACCCAAGTTGTTCTATTTTATTTTTTGGTTTTCTTCTTTGGTAGGAATTGACACCATCAACCAAATGGCTGAGGAGGAGGAGGCTAAGTTATCCAAGATCAAGCATGGAAGTAGTAGTGGTGGGTCTGGGAGAGGAACTCCACAAATCGATGTTCTGTTCGAAACTTGCAGAAGAAATGCAATTTCCAACTTTGTCTTCCAGAGGATACACATAATTGAAACTGAGAGACCTGAAGATGATGGACCAAAGAAGAAGATTTTAAAAGTCAATCCACAGACTGGAGATCCAGAGAACATGGATATAATTTTGGATGAAATGCCAATTGAACTAACCGAAACTGTCGTCAAGAGGAAAAGGAGAGCAACTGAGTGAGAGTTCTTCCCTTCATTAATCTCATTTTTCTCAATAATTCCCCCTTTCATTTGTGTCATTTTTTAGAGAGGATTTCGCCAACCAGTTGAGAGCCATCGATGAGGCGACCCAATCCTTGAAAGCAGATGCGAAGAAGGCAACTCGTCTTCAAATGCTATCAGCCATCTCCATGAAAGCCTTCTCTGATGTAAGTGAAGTATGTGTTGATAATCTCCCCCAAAAGAACAGATATAGATTGATGTTTCTAAACAAATAAGAAAAGGATATTTTCTTCATGTTAAAACTCTATCTTTTTAAAAATAGGCTTTGGTGAACAAGGAGAAGATGGCGGCTCGAATGGAAAGTGCAACAATAGCTGAGAAGAGGTGGTGGTGGTCAATGAGCAAGGTCATGAATCAGTGCGCTGTGGAAAGAACAAAAAAGCGGTTGGCTCAGCTTGGGATAGAATGGGTGGAAGTTTAAACTGCTCTCCTTATCATTTGATCCCTTCAATATTTCCAATTTGAGACCCAACCATCATAGCCATAGAGAAAAAGAGATTATCAAACCAATCTTTTTTTAGAAAATTTAGAACAAAATCCACAAAACTACAACAACTAAATAATAAAAATGAATTTAGTTTATTTTATTTTATGATTCCTGGTTATGGAAATGAATGTTTTGAAGCATTCTTCAATTAATTGAACAACTCTGTTTTATTACTTGATGGCTCTATTGATCTCATCATGATACAATAAGCTGATACCATTGCCTAAAACGATTGATTGGAAGTTATCCTTGTCACTGATGATAGGATAGATGCTCACAATCACATCCTTCCTGTACATATCAATGGAAATGAGATTCAGGATTTGGACCAACTAAAAATCATAAAAATGGAATCAAACCAATCATTCAACAACTTAATTTCTTTCAAAAAAAAAAATCAACCTGTTCACATGAGATGGTTGAAATGGTCCCAGACTGAACAGCACTTTCAACAGCATCTTTTTGGGTCATTCCTAACCCAGCAGCTTGAACATCAGAAAACAGTTGATCAAAGGGAGTTCCTCCTCCTCCTCCTCCTCCAAGTTGAGGATTTGTTGTTGTTATCGAATATGGCTCAGGCTGAACTTGACTCATTCCAGATGAGGAAGAAAATGGGGAAACTCCAATTGAAAAGTCATCTTCCACCTTCTTTTCTTCACCATGATGTTCTATACTCAAGATCTCACCCACTTGACCAACAACCATATTTGAGGGGTCAATGTCAGGTGGGATCATAAACAGAGGAGCAGCCTCCATTGCTTGCTCACATGGACA